>Ga0105049_10003630_pt1 | contig 18194 bp, 13 predicted proteins | sample MAT06_FD_78087 | JGI IMG/M metagenome (GOLD analysis project Ga0105049, IMG submission 78087) | Freshwater microbial communities from Lake Fryxell liftoff mats and glacier meltwater in Antarctica - MAT-06 | ecosystem: Environmental > Aquatic > Freshwater > Ice > Liftoff microbial mat | place...
TACAGAGTTCACTCAAGTTTTTGAGTTAACCCTCTCAGAAAAGTTGCAGCTTTTAGAAGACTTATGGGACAGCATCGCCCAAGTTCCAGAGCAAATTCCCGTGTTTGATTGGCAAAAAGAAGAACTGGCTAAGAGAAAAGCTGCCTACTCGCAGAAGCCTAACTCAGGCAGTTCATGGGAAGAAGCCAAGGAGCGAATTCGCAACGGGCAGCATGGCGCTTAGAAATCTCATTATTCTGTCAGAGGCGGAACAGGATACAGCCCAGGCTTATGGCTGGTATGAAGATCAGGAGCTTGGCTTGGGCGAAGAGTTTCTTCGTTGTGTCGATGCTTGTATTCATTCCATCTGGCGAAGTCCAGGGATGTATCAGGTAGTTCACGAAAGCTATCGAAGGGGGGTGGTTCGGCGTTTCCCTTACGTTGTTTTCTATGAATATTCAAATACTACAGTTATTATCTACGCAGTTTTCCATTGTTCTCAAGATCCAAAGAAATGGCGTAGTCGGTTGCCATAGAATAAACCGGGCGCAGCAGACCAAATCGGTGCAGCGGCGGAATAAAGCTGGTTGGTGAGGATTTCAAAGTTACTAGCTGCCGCTGAACTCAATTGTTAGCCTGAAAATTGGGGAAGCCGTGTAGCCGAGTCAAAGTATGAACGGCTGACTGAAACCCCTGAACACTCATTCAGGATTTTGCGAAATCATACTGCCATTCAGCAACGCCAGCATTTTTGATAAACACTTTTCGTAGACTTCAGGCCGTTATGCACCGCCATCGCCCTGAGATTGTGGGATAGTGGGAGCGATCGCCCTTTGCTGGCATTCGCGGGATAACCTTAACCCATGGTTCCGTTTCCTGAGACGCAACTGGATCAGATGCGTTGGCTGCTCCGACAATGTGGCCAACAGGCGCTCCAGATGGCCGCCGAAGATTTCCAGGTTTACGAAAAAGGCGTGCAAGACTATGTAACCGATGTCGATCGCGCCTTAGATGCGCGATTGTCCGCTGGTATTGCTGCCCTGTTTCCAGCAGATGGCATTGTATCTGAAGAAAATATAGCGTCGCAGCAAAACTTTCAGACCCCAGAGCGCTATCCGCGCCTTTGGTTTATTGACCCCCTCGATGGCACCGATGACTTTATCCAAGGCAAGCCTCACTATTCTGTGATGGTGGGTGCCCTCGAAAACGGGGTGCCGACGGCAGGCTGGGTTTATGCCCCTGTGTTTGATCAACTTTACTTTGGGGGGCCGGGGTTGGGGCTTTTCCAAGCCCAAGGAGACGGTGCTCCTACGCCCTTAGCGTTGCCCGTAGACCTTGACTGGGAAGACACCTGCCCCATTTTGATTGGCACCAAGGATCTGCGGCGGTTTGGGGAGGCGATCGCCCATTATATTCCCAATGCCCAATTTCAAACCCTGGGGAGCTTTGGCCTCAAGGTTTTAGAAGTCGTGTTAGGCCGCGCTGCCCTCTATGTCTATTTCAATCGTCGGGTCAAGTTATGGGATACGACAGGCCCATTGGCGATCGCCCAAACCGCTGGGTTAGTCTGTTGCGATCTCCACGGTGCGCCTATCGGGTTTAGCCCAGCCCATGTTGATCCCGAAACATTGAGCCATAACCAACCGATCCTCGTAGGCACTCCCGAAGCCATCCAGCGTTGGAAAAAGCCCCTCCAAGATGCGCTTCTAGATATTGCCTAATCCAGCGTCCATGGAGCTTTCACCCAAACTAAAGCCCCATGCTATGCTAGACAAATCTAGCCTCCCTGCCCGATCATGGTTCCTTTCCCAGAGTCGTCTAAAATATCATCGCCTGCCCCTCTGGCATGATGTTCTGGTAGCCCTCGAGGCTGCCGCCGATTAACTCCATGGATAGAGTCTTTGTCCGCTCCCAAAATTAGCTACAAGGCTCCTTTTCTGATGCCCCAAGGAAGGGGTTCAGATTTTTTATCATTTGAAGCATGGTTTTCGAGCGGCAGGTACGATAGTTGAGTTACGCTATGCGTTACGGTGCCTTCGGATTAGCAGGCTAGCCATGAAACCTGGCTGAAAATGGGTCTTCGCGACAAGCCAGGAAAGGGTGTATTCCTAGAATCAATGTTTCCGTTTGTGTTTACTCATCATCACTCTTCATGCAGACCATAGCCTTTAGCGAAATTTTTCCATTATTCCAGTCCGCCAGTCCCGAAACCCTGGAATGGCTAATGGCCATTGCCGTTGAGCATGAGTACCCGGCTGATCGAGCCGTGTTAATGGAAGATGCTTGGGGCAATGCTGTTTACTTTATCGAGTCAGGCTGGGTTAAAGTGCGTCGCCATGTGGGCGAAGAATTTGTCACTTTAGCTATCTTGGGTCGGGGTGACTTTTTTGGCGAGATGGCTATTTTAGACGAGTCTCCTCGCTCCACCGATGTCGTAGCGTTGTCGTCGGTCAACCTGTTGAGCATCTCAGCTCAACGGTTCATTCAAACCCTGTTCAAAGATTCTCAACTACATCACCGGATGCTGCAATTGATGGTGCGTCGGTTGCGGATGACTAATTTTCGCTTCCAACTGCGTGATCAGCCGCCTGCGATTAAGCTCGCCAATACCCTGGTGTCCCTCGCTGAAACCTACGGCCACAAGTCTGCCAAGGGTATTGAAATTCTCAATATCCCCCTCCGAGACTTTGCCGATGTTGCCGATATCACGGTTGATGAAGCGACCAAAATCATGGAGAAGCTAGACAGCAAGGGCTGGATTCGCATTGATCCTAGCAACCAAACCATCGACATCGTTAACATGCGCCAACTTTCCCATCTAGCTGGCCGTATTTAAGGGCAAAGCCTCAGAGCTAGAGCGGTTCAATCCACCCAGATTAAAAATTCTAGACCAGTCTGCCAGGGATCATTGCCGATCCCTGGCGTTAGAATGCTCAGAAAAATTCCTTGTCTAACCTCTAGGCTGATTGGAAGAGGCTTGATTGGAAGAGGCTTGATTGGAATAGGCTGATTGGAATAGATGGATTCTAGGACGTTTTGAGAAAAAGCTGATGAAAGTCCGTTGAAGCCTCGTGGGGTACGGACAATCTAATCGCTGATTGCACACTTCATTAAACGTTTAATTGCAGGTTTGATTGAGCTATCTGTCTCGCTAGAGATTCCTGTAGGCGTTGGCTGGAGTCGTGATGGTAGCTTGCAAGTGTGTAGAGTGTTAGTAGGTAGTAGGTAGTAGGCGATCGCCCTTTTTCCCTATCAGGAGAGACTAATTTTTCTGTTTGGTGGATAATCAGGGTGCGTAGCCTCAACCCTTGTGAACAGAGTTGTTATAATTCGGGGATTGTTTGGATGTTCTTGCCGCAGGCCGAATTCGGTTCCTTTGCTGATGACTGAAGCGACTCAGACTGCTCCCGCCCTAAGTCTCGATCAATCCCTTGCTCTACACTACCAAGTGGCAATGCCACAACCCGAGTCTCATTTATTTGAGATTACGCTCACGGTGCGGGGATGGCGATCGCCCCAGATTGATCTCAAAATGCCAGTATGGACGCCGGGTTCTTACCTCGTGCGTGAATATGCCCGCCATGTGCAAAACTTCTCAGCACAAGCGCAACAGCCCTTGCCTTGGCGCAAAATCGGCAAAAATCACTGGCAAATCGACACCCAAAACACCACCGACTTTACCGTTACCTACCGGTTATACGCCAACGAGCTGACCGTTCGAACCAACCATCTTGACAGCACCCATGGCTACTTCAACGGAGCCGCCACTTTCTTTTATATCCCCGGTCACGAACAGACACCGCTGCGGCTGGCCCTAATTTTGCCCCGCCCCCACTGGCGCGTTGCCACCCCCCTAATTCCTGTGCCAGGGCTACCCTACACCTACGAAGCCACAGACTTCGATACATTGGTTGATTCGCCCGTAGAGATGGGGGAACATACCCAATATGACTTTGAGGTGCTGGGTAAACCCCATCAATTTGTGGTGTGGGGGCAGGGCAACTATGACGCCGCAACGATGATTCGCGACACTGAAAAGATCATCGAAGTAGAAGCCAAGCTCTTTGGGGGGTTGCCCTATTCTCGCTATCTCTTTTTGTTGCACCTCTCTAGCCAGGGCTTTGGCGGGCTAGAACATAAAGATAGTTGCACCCTCAACTACTCGCGGTTTACGTTTCGGTCGCCCGAAAAATACAATCGCTTTATGCAATTGGTCGCCCATGAATTCTTTCACCTGTGGAATATCAAGCGCATTCGCCCCAAAGCCTTAGAGGTGTTTGACTACGAACAGGAGAACTACACCCCGTCGCTCTGGTTTGCGGAAGGCACCACTAGCTATTACGATCTGATGATCCCGCTGCGAGCAGGGATTTATGGCACAACCACCTTTTTACGGGAGCTGAGCCGGGAGGTGGCTCGCTACTTCAATACTCCTGGCCGACAGGTGCAACCCCTAGCCGAGTCTAGCTTTGATGCCTGGATTAAGCTCTACCGCCGGGATACCTACAGCGACAATAACCAAATTTCGTACTACCTCAAGGGAGAAATGGTCACGCTGCTGTTAGATCTGGCGATCCGGGCACGGCACCAAAACCGGCGGTCGATGGATGATGTCTTACAGCATCTATGGCAACGGTTTGGCATCCCAGAAACGGGCTTCTCGCCAGATGAGTTGGAGGACTCCATTGCGGCGATCGCCGAGTGTGATCTGAGCGATTTTTTCCATCGCTACCTTCATACCACCGAAGAACTGCCGTTTGATGCCTACCTAGAACCCTTTGGGTTGCGTCTCAAAACCGATGATCTGTCGCAGTCTCCTCCCTTTACAGGGCTGTTGTTACGCCCCGAGCATGGGCAGGATGTGGTGAAATTTGTAGAGCATGATTCTCCGGCACAGCGGGCGGGGGTAGATGCTGGGGATGAAGTGCTGGCGCTGGATGGAATGCGGGTAACGACGGAGCAATGGGGCGATCGCCTGCGAGACTATAAACCCGGCGACACCGTAGAACTTGCCTTTTTCCACCAAGATGAGTTGCGCACAGGAATTTTGACCCTCGCGCCGCCTCGCCCCACTCACTACCAAATCGTGCCCCTAGCACAACCCACCCCCGCCCAACAAGAAAACCTGCGGGGATGGATCGGGGTTCTGCCCTCCGATACCGAGTAGATCGCCCGGATACATGAAATAGTAGGCGGAATCATCCAATTGGGTTGTTTACCCAACCTCAATTACCCGTTATCCTGCTTAAGGTCATGTTTTTGTGATTGTCTGATCGCGTTCTAGAATTTGTCCGCAGGTCGTCCGGCATCCATCCGTGCAACCGATAGGTCAGCCCAAATCAGGTCAGCCTAAATCAGTTCATCCGATAGAGCGTCCGTAACCGATAGGTCGTCAGTAAACTAGATCGTCAGTAAACTAGGTCGTCAGTAAACATTGTCTGCAAGCGCTTATGCAATCCTCTAAGGCTTTTACTACCGTTGGAATGAGCTTTTTGTTGAGTTTGAGTCCGGCGGTGGCTGCGATCGCAGCACTGCCCGAAGACCTGCTCAAGCAAACTGAGCCGCCGCCGCTCTCCCAGCTTAGCCCTGAGGCATTTGAGCCAGCTTCCGGGGATGCCCCGAGAGCAGCGACTGTAGCACGGCTTGCACCCCAGGCTGCCGCCGTCCCAGAGTCCCCAGCTACGCTTTCCCCCAAACCAGAGGGCGCGATAGGTTCTGAGTTAACCCATCTGAGCAGTGTTGCGGCAGAGCGCTTGGTAGAGGCAGAGGCGACTGATCTAGCTTTATCTGATCTAGCTGCTCCAGATAAAGACTTTCAGGCCATAATGGCCGAGGGCGTTGGGGCGATCGCTCCTCCTGAAACCCAGTCATCTGTAGAGTTGGAGCAAACCTCCATTCCCCTTGATGCTCCTGCAGCAGACCTGAGCACCGAGCAGATTCCCCTCAGAGAAGAGGTTGATTTTCCGGAGTACTTAGAGTCAGAGCCAAATCCTCTTTCCTTTCCCAATCAACCCGAACAAGTTCGTTTAGATGGGGTGCAGCCCATTACCCTACAGCAGGCGATCGCCATCGCTGAGCTACACAATCCTGAGATTGCTGCCGCCCGCCTTGAACTAGACCGTAGCCAAGCCGCCCTCCAAGAACAGCGGGCGGCTTGGCTGCCACAGGTACGCGCGGCAAGCGAGCTGACGCTCCAAGAAGGCCAAACTCAGAGTTCCCTTGAAGGCATCAATCCAATTACCGGAGAGGCTCAATTTAGCAACAGTGGAAACGCAATTGATACTGTTTTAGGCGGGTCAATTCGAGTAGATTACGATTTATTTACCTCTGGGTTGCGCTCTGCTCGGATTGTAACCGCCGAGCGGCAGCTCCGCCTACAACAATTAGAAGTAGAAGTTTTGACAGAGCAACTGCGGCTCGATGTCAGTCAAGAATATTACAATCTCCAACGCACAGATGAGCAGTTGCGGATTCGCCAAGATGCCCTCACTCAAGCTGAGCAAAACCTCCAAGATGCCCAGGCATTAGAACGAGCAGGGGTAGGCACCCGGTTTGATGTCCTGCAGGCACAAGTCGATGTGGCAAACCGCCAGCAAGATCTAACCCGAGCCTTAAGTGATCAACAGATTTCCCGCCGTCAACTGGTACAGCGGCTAGATCTAGACCACACCCTAAACATATCGGCGTCAGACCCAGTTGCCGTTACTGAAAATTGGCCGTTTACATTGGAGGAAAGCATTGTTTTGGCTTTCCAAAGTCGGGCAGAGTTGGAGCAACGCTTAGTAGAACGAGAAGTCAGCAATGCCCAACGCCGTGCCGCTATTTCCCAATATGGGCCACAAGTTGCCCTCTTTGGTCAATACAGTGTCCAAAACACACTGAGCGATGCAAATAGCAACTTTTCAGACAACTATAGTGCTGGCGTTCAGCTTAATTGGCTCTTATTTGATGGTGGGGCGGCGCGGGCGCAAGCGCGTCAGCAAGAAATTGGGGTAGCGGTTGCCGAAGAAAACTTTGCCGCAGTACGAGATGCCGTGCGATTCCAAGTGGAGTCGTCGTTCCTCAATCTCCAGGCCAATCAAACCAACATCGCCACAACGGAGCTAAACGTAGAACGTGCGACCGAAGCGCTCCGGCTGGCAAGACTTCGGTTCCAGTCGGGGGTCGGCACTCAAAGTGATGTCTTACAATCTCAAACAGACCTGACTGAAGCAGAGTTTAACCGAGTAGAAGCCATTTTGGGGTACAACGAGTCGTTGGCTAACCTCCGCCGCGCGGTGAGTAATTTGCCCAACTATGAGCTGAGCGATCGCCCCTAGCCCCAGAATTCCCTTGTAGACCAGATTTTACCTCTAAACCCCACAGCCAGCGGATGCTTAGCTCAACTGAGCCTCCGCTTAAAATTTTGCGTGTCTGTACGGATTGGGGCGATCGCCCCCACCGGGTAGATTGAACCTACCTCGTTGAAAGTGTTATTCACCTCATCCCCCTTCGATTCCCCCTGCCTCGCCCAGACAGAACGGAACCTCTTCATTTGAGGCGTTTCTGTGGCTCAACAAATAGCCGATCCAGCATTTGTTGAGCCTAGATGACCACTTGAGAGTCGCACCGAATCTTGGAAGACCAACACATTTACAGACTTGGCTGCATTCTCATGGCAAGAACTGGGTCATTGGGGCTCAGGGTTCTAGGGGGCGATCGCTCATCACGCTAAATTGCCAGTGCACCCGTTCGAGCTGAGAACCGTATCACACAAATCAACAAATTGGTTAATTTTAAAGGCTCTAGTGTTCAAATTTCAGGATAAATCCTGAAACGATTAATCTTATATCAAGCCCTTAGAGAAATTAATAGATAACCAGACCTGCAAAGTATCGTAAATAAGAAGGCCGCTGATCATCCATACTCCCCCACAAGCCCATGGCGTTAATCTCCATTATCATTCCAGTTTATAACGGGGGAACTGCGTTCAAAACTTGTTTACAGAGCCTTGAGTTGTATAGACCTAGCACCACTAGCCTTTCAACAGAAGTCATCGTGGTCGCCGATGGTTGCACAGACGGTTCTGATTTACTAGCCGAGCAGTTTGGAGCAACCGTCCTGAAAACCACATCACCCGGAGGTCCTGCAAGAGCAAGAAATATTGGTGCCTACCAAGCAACTGGAGAAATTCTTTTCTTTATTGATGCAGATGTAGCCCTTCATTCCACCACAATTCAGCAGGTTGCCGACCTATTCCAAGCTGAACCAGATTTGGCAGCAGCCATTGGGTCTTATGATGACGAACCTGGATCCCTCAACTTTTTGTCCCAATACAAAAATCTATTTCATCACTACACCCACCAAACCTCTAACGAGGAAGCTTCTACCTTCTGGGGTGCCTGTGGTGCTATTCGGAGACAAGTATTCCAGAAAGTTGGTGGATTTGACGAGCACTACACAAAACCATCCATCGAAGATATTGAACTGGGCTATCGGCTTAAAGATCAGGGCTATTCGATCCGTCTGTGCAAGAGCATCTACGTTAAACACCTCAAACGGTGGGAACCTTTATCCTTACTCAGGGCTGAGATTTTCTACCGCGCCTTGCCATGGACTGAGCTGTTATTAAGTCGAAAACAAGCGAGTAATGACCTAAACCTCAAGGCTTCAACACGATTTAGCGTTGTTTTGGTGTTTAGCCTTCTGTTAGCTTCAGGTTTGAGCTACTGGTGGCACCCTGGGCTGTTTTTAGCCGCAGGGTCTTTATGCTGCCTGATGCTCATTAATTGGCCCGTCTATCGATTTTTCTGGAAAAAGCGTGGCCCAATTTTTACCTTAAAAGTTTTACCTTGGCATTGGCTTTACTTGTTCTATAGCGGGGCATCTTATGTGTTAGGAAACTTGCACTTCTATGCCCAAAAAATGAACAGGCGTCTAAAGCAAGCCGTTTCTCACTGATCCAAAGCAGCCCCGATCGGTTCTTAAGAGCCTTTGCGGAGGATTATTTGAAGCTTTCAATCGGCTCCATATCTCATTAAATGTGTCTCTCCTCTGATAGTTTTAGACCTTTTTGGGAATTCTAAATGGTAAGCATAGAGAGAGCTTTGACAGGCTGACTGCTAACCGTAAAAAGCATTGCATCAGGGTATTCACCTCTCAATTAAATTCATTTTAGGAGTATGGTATGGAGTCGTCTCCAGTGGTGATTATTGGCGGTGGACCTGCAGGACTAACAGCTGCCTATGAATTGAATAAGCAAGGCGTCAAAACTATTGTTTTAGAGAAGGCAGATAAGGTTGGTGGAATTTCGCGAACCGAGACCTACAAAGGCTATCGATTTGATATTGGCGGTCACCGCTTCTTTACTAAGGTGGGTGAAGTCCAAGCCTTTTGGAAAGAGATTTTAGGCAATGACTTCATCCAAGTGCCTCGCCTGTCTCGAATTTATTATGAAAATAAGTTCTATGATTACCCCCTTTCTCTCTTCAAAACTCTCACAAATCTGGGCGTTTGGCGGAGCTTTTTGATCCTCCTGAGCTATCTCAAAGCAAAGTGGAAAAAGTACACCAAACCCCGCATTGAAGCAGAGACCTTTGAAGAGTGGGTGATTGATTGTTTTGGCGAACGCCTTTACAGCATTTTCTTTAAGACCTACACCGAGAAAGTTTGGGGAATTCCTTGTAGCCAGATCCGAGCAGATTGGGCTGCTCAGCGGATTCAGAACATGTCTCTAAAGCGCGCCGTATTCAATGCGCTCTTTGGTGGACAAGATGCTAAGAGCCTGATTAAGGAGTTTGATTATCCGCGCTTAGGCCCTGGCATGATGTGGGAACGCTGCCAGCAACTGGTAGAAGAGCAAGGGTCTCCCGTCTATCTGAATACCAACGTCATCAAGGTAGAACGGGAAGGCAATCGGGTGACGGCGATTGTGACCGAGCAAGATGGCAAAATCACACGATTGACGGGAGACCATTTTATCAATTCGATGCCTGTATCAGCGTTGCTTCATCGCTTAGACCCTCTACCACCCGATGAGGTTTTGCAAGCAGCTCGGGGGCTAAAGTATCGAGATTTTCTGATTGTCTCTTTGATTGTTAAGCGCAAGGACTTGTTCCCTGACAACTGGCTCTATATCCATAGCCCAGAGTTTCAGGTAGGGCGAATCCAAAACTTTAAGAATTGGAGCCCAGAAATGGTGCCCGATGCGGATAAAAGCTGCCTAGGGATGGAATATTTTTGTAGCGAAGGGGATGCCCTTTGGGAGATGGATGATCAGGCTCTGATACAGTTGGCTACGGCAGAAGTCATTCGACTCAACCTGGGGGTTGCGCCAGGGGATGTGGAAGATGGGGTGGTGATTCGGCAGCATAAAGCCTATCCCGTATATGACGGAGAGTATCGCCAACATTTGCAAGTTTTGCAAGATTATCTACAGTCCTTTGAGAATCTCCAAACCGTTGGGCGGAATGGAATGCATCGCTATAACAACCAAGATCACTCCATGTTGTCGGCCATGCTGGCGGTGAGAAATATTCTGGGAGAATCCCACGATCTTTGGAATATCAATACCGAGCGTTCTTATCAAGAAGACTTCACAACAGAAGAATGGAATCAGCGGCAGAAAAAAAGTGTGCTCCAGGACATAACACTAGGATTAAATGCGCTGGATTCTACTCCCTCGGTAGCTTCTGTTTAGTGAGCCATCACGGCTAACCAAACTGTTGGGGTTTTGCTATGGGGTGAGTTTTTTTAGAAATGGGAATAGTCTCCATGAGCAGTCTTGTTGAACAATCGGTGGCGCAGAACCCTACGGTTTTAGTGACCGGCGGGGCCGGGTACATTGGCTCCCATGCTGTGTTGGCTCTAAAGCAGGCCGGGTACCGGGTTGTGGTTTTAGACAACTTGGTCTACGGGCATCGTGAGTTTGTGGAAGCGCTCCAGGTTGAGTTTGTGCAGGGAGATATTGGCGATCGCCCCCTCCTCGATGACCTCTTTCAGCGCTACCCCATTGATGCCGTCATGCACTTTGCGGCCTATGCCTATGTAGGCGAATCTGTAACCAACCCCGCCAAATATTACCGGAACAATGTGGCAGGCACGCTAACTTTGCTAGAGGCAATGGTGGCGGCCAATGTGAAAAAGATTGTCTTTTCTTCCACCTGTGCCTCCTACGGCGTGCCCCAAACGGTGCCGATTCCTGAAGAGCATCCCCAGGTTCCCATTAACCCCTATGGCATGAGCAAGTTAATGGTGGAACAAATGTTGCAAGACTTTGATGTTGCCTATGGGCTAAAGTCTGTGCGGTTCCGCTACTTCAATGCCGCTGGGGCCGACCCAAGTGGGCAGTTGGGCGAAGACCATGCACCAGAAACCCACCTCATTCCGCTAGTTCTATTAACAGCCTTGGGAGTTCGTGATTCTATTTCTGTATTTGGGACTGATTATCCAACGCCGGATGGTACTTGCATTCGCGACTATATCCATGTGAGTGATCTGGCCGATGCCCATGTATTAGGAGCCAAGCATTTACTGGAGGGCAACGGGAGTGAGGTCTTTAACCTCGGCAATGGGAATGGGTTTTCAGTGAAGGAAGTGATTGAGGCAGCACGGGAGGTGACCGGACGCCCCATTCGGGTGGTGGAGAGCGATCGCCGTCCTGGTGACCCGCCAGCGTTAGTGGGGAGCGCCGAAAAAGCTCATAAAATTTTGGGTTGGACACCGCAATATCCAGAGGTCAAGGATATGATTCGCCATGCCTGGACTTGGCATCAAGTTCGCCATGGCCAGAGTGCTACGCATAAAGCGACCAGCCTTGTGTAGTGGCTTTATGCGTCCTTTACCCAATCCTCTAAGCCCCTTGTCCTATGAACCATGATCCATCACTCCCGCTGGTTTCCGTAGTGATTCCTGCTTACAACGCTGAAGCCTTCCTGGAGCAGACGCTACAGGCAGTTTGTCAGCAAAGCTATGGCAATTTCGAGGTTCTGGTGGTGGATGACGGATCGAGCGATCGCACACCGGATCTGGTGCGGGCGATCGCCCAACACGATCCGCGTATCCGCCTGCTTCAGCAGCCCAACGCCGGGGTAGCCGCCGCCCGCAACCTCGGTATTCAAGCTGCACAAGGCCTGTTTATTGCCCCGATTGATGCGGATGACCTCTGGTACCCAGAGGCTATGGCAAAAATGGTTGCCCAATTTCAAGCCGGTTCTCCAGACTTGGGCGTGGTCTATGCCTGGTCGATAGATATTGACGCACAGGAACAGGTAACTGGCGGATTCCATGCCGCCACCATTGACGGCAATGTCTACAAAACCCTAATTTGTCATAATTTCCTGGGCAACGCCAGTGCCACGCTGATCCGCAAGACCTGCCTTGACCGCATCGGTGGGTACGACATCCAACTCAAAGCCCAAAATGCCCAGGGTTGCGAAGATTGGGATCTCTACCTGCGGCTGGCAGAACACGCTGAATTTGCGGTGGTGCCTGAGTTTCTGGTGGGCTACCGCAAGTTGTCTAGCAGTATGTCGGGGGATTTTGGGCAGATGGCGCGATCGCAGCGACTCATGCTGCAACGCATCCAGCAGCAGCATCCCCAGATTCCTCGCTACTTCTATCGCCTGTCTTACAGCAGCTTCTATCTCTATCTAGCACAGCAAAGCGATGCCGCGAACAACGCTGAGGCGACCCTCTCCTGGCTGTGGCAAGCCATCAAAGTTGATCCCATCACACCCTTTGGGCGCTTGGGGTTCTACCTCTTGTTCCTGAAAAACCTGCTCAGACTCATCGTGAGCGCGTTACTCCACCCTGCATCCCCCATCGCATCGCCACCAGCCCGAGTCGCCACCAGCCCAACGGTCAGCGCCGATCAACTCCAACGCACCGCTCCCCTCGCAGACCGTCCGATCAACCCTTTAAAAATCCAGCTCAAAGTCTGGGTCGGAACACTGTTACATCAGTCTTTATCACGCATTTAAGCCTCAGGATCTCCCCCATGCTGTATCCCATTAAAATTGTTGATATTGAGCTCAGTCAACCCATTCCAAGCTTTGAAGGATTAGAAACCTACATGGGGTTGCAGACCCTTGTCCGTCTGCATGGTGTTCCCCTTGGCTATGTTAAAGCCCCTATTTCCCTCGGGAAATGCACCGCTGTCACCCTCAGCAAGCTGATTTTGGAACAATACAGTTGGGGAATTATAAGCCAACTCCTGAAATGGGGCCTCGCCTCGCCCCAACGCTCCGGAGATTTGCGCTTAGAAGATCTAGTCCATCTTCCGCCAGTAGAGTACGCGGGGGAATGGCCACTGGTGACGGTGGCGGTGTGTACGCGCGATCGCCCCGACGACATGAAGCTCTGTCTAGAAGCTTTAAGCCAATTAGACTACCCGCATCTCGATATCTTGGTGGTAGACAACGCCCCCCAAACAGAAGGGACAAAAGATCTCGTAGACGCCCACTACCCACAAGTCCGCTATATCCGAGAGCCTCGACCTGGGCTAGATTGGGCACGCAACCGCGCCATCCTCGAAGCCAAGGGCGAGATCATCGCCTACACCGATGACGATGTGGTGGTGGATGCTGGCTGGGTAAAAGGCTTGACCCAAGCATTTCTTGAAAACCCCGATGTGATGGCAGTGACAGGACTGGTCGTACCCTATGAACTCGAAACTGAAGCCCAAGTATTATTTGAAGACTACGGCGGTTTTGGGCGAGGGTTTGAAACTCAACAGTATCAGACGACACCTAACCAACCGATGCCCTGGTACTGGTTAGGCGCTGGACAGTTTGGTACCGGAGCAAACATGGCCTATCGGCGATCTGTTTTTGAGACAATTGGCTACTTTGATCCGGCCTTGGATGTTGGCACTCCAACCAATGGCGGTGGTGATCTAGAAATGTTTATTCGAGTGTTAAGGGCTGGCTATCGCTTGGTTTATGAACCAACTGCGATGATTCGCCATCGTCATCGACGAGACTACGCCCAACTCAAACGGCAAATTTCCTTCAATGGCAGCCTTTATGCACTGTGGCAGAGTTTGGCGATCGCCTACCCTGATCTATGGATATCCTGCCTAAAAGTTGGCGTTTGGTGGATGCTGTCTTGGAATGTGCGTCGCACCATCATCTCATCTCTCCACAGAACTCAATTCCCTAAAGATCTAGTCTTAGCCGAATTCCGGGGAGCCTTTGCTGGGTTTACGTCCTATCAAAAAGCGACTCAGCGGGTAGCTGCCATTGTGCAGGAACATGGATGGCAAACGCAGGAAGCCTTGCCCATTCGCTATCGACCAACAAAGGCCTCTCAGCCATCAGTATCGGATGCAGGGGCGATCGCCATCCGCCAAGTAGAACTGAGTCAGCCGTTATCCGCCTTGAATGATCTGGAAACCTATTCTAAGGTTCGGATCTTCGTAATCTGGGAAAATAGCCCTTTAGGCCATTTTGACTACGAGAATCAGTTTCACAACATATCTACCCTTACCCTAAGCCGCTTAATTGTTAAGCAGTTTGGCGGTAAGTTATTAGATTTAGATGCTTGTATCGTGGGTGATCTAGTATGGCCGCAAGCCGTAAAAGCGATCGCTCAAGGCTATGGGTTATCAGAGCGCGATGAACCCGTTAAGCTACCTGATGATGTGTCGGTGTCAGTCGTGGTAGCCACCTTCGATCGCCCCGATGACCTGCGCAACTGTCTCCAACATTTGCAAGCCCAGCAAACTAACCGTTCAGTAGAAATTGTGGTGGTAGACAATCATCCAGAATCTGGACTGACGGCTCCGGTCGTGCAAGACTTTCCGGGTGTGGTTCTGGTGCAGGAATCCCGCCAAGGTTTGGCCTACGGGCGCAATGCTGGATTTATCGCAAGTTCTGGCGATATCTTAATTGCCACAGATGATGATGTGACCGTGCCACCAGATTGGATAGAACGTCTCATACCTCCCTTTGCCCGTCCAGATGTCATGATTGTCAATGGAAATGTCTTACCTATTGAATTGGAAGATGCTTCCCAGCAAGCTTTTGAGAACTATGGGGGTCTAGGTCGCGGGTTTGAACCGTTTGAAGTAAATGGTTCTTGGTATGATCTGTTTCCCCATAAGCCATCCCCCACATGGACGCTGGGAGCAACAGCCAATGCGGCCTTCCGCGCCAGTATTTTCCACCATCCTGAAATTGGCTTGATGGATGAAGCCCTAGGGCCAGGGATGCCGTCAGGCGTTGGCGAAGATACCTACGTCTTCTACAAAGTCTTAAAGGCAGGCTACACCATTGTGTATAACCCTAAAGCCTTTGTTTGGCATAAACATCGCAAAACCCGCCAAGCATTGGAACGTCAGCTTTATGGCTACAGCAAGGGCCATGTGTCTTACAACCTAACCACTTGGCTACGAGATGGGGACTGGCGAGGCTTAGCCCAGGTGCTGCTAGGACTACCCTACGCCCATTATTATCGGATCAAGGAATACCTTCTGAAGCGGAGTGACTATCCCCTCTCGCTGATTTGGCTAGAAATACGTGGTAACCTAGCTGGCCCTTGGTCGCTCTGGAAATCTCATCAGCGCGTGCAGCGGGAAGGGCATAGTGCTGCTTTTATCCCTGTTCAGGAGCGATCGCCCTCAGGCAACGATCCATCCGAAGCTCTTACATCGACCGTTCCTGCTTCTAGTAACGCATTCTAAAAGGTGTTCAGCGCTAGAAGGGAACCATCTATCTTCATTTACTGCCGAACAGACTTTCCCTTTCACCTTCACTATGGTTGACCGACATGATAGGAAAGCCTAGGTTATCACGACGGGCCATGTCGCCCCAGCACCTGAGTTATCTATGGGATTTGTTGCGATCGCTTGTCGATCGGGACATGAAGCTGATGTACAAACGGTCAGCATTGGGAATTGCTTGGACACTTATTAGTCCGCTTCTGCAACTGCTAGTGTTTGTCTTTGTTTTTCAAGTCATCATTAAGATTGAGATTCCGCAATATTCGTCTTACGTTTTTACAGGGTTGCTTGTTTGGAACTGGTTCCAAAACTGTCTGTTTCAAGCAACTGGTGTAATTATTAGTAGCCGTCCATTAATTCGACAACCAGGTTTTCCAAATGCAATCTTACCCACAGTTGTTGTAACCACTGGCTTGATTCATTTTGTACTTGCATTGCCGATCTTGGTTGTGTTCCTTTTAATTGATGGTGTCACCCTCACGCCTTGGATCTTATTACTTCCTCTACTGCAAATCATCCAATTTGCGTTAACGGTCACAGTGTCCTATTTTCTGGCAGCACTCAATGTCACCTTTCGAGATACCCAACATACCTTGGGGGTATTATTACAATTTTTGTTCTATCTCACTCCAATTTTCTATGAGTTAGACAGTATCCCAGCAAAGTACTGGTATCTCTATGGGCTTAACCCAATGGTGCATATTGTGACCGCTTATCGGCAAATTTTGATGTGGGGCGTACAACCCGATTGGCTAGCTCTCACCATCATTTCAGGCTTAATCCTGATCCTGTTGCCCATTGGTTATCGAGTCTTTAAGCGCCAAAGCCTTCGATTTGTGGAGGAAATCTAAATGCAGGATGCCATCCTTGTTGAAAATGTGGGTAAGCACTTTCAGCGTTACCATGCACAGAAGCCTATCACCTTTATGGAAGCTGCCTTAAAAGGCTTTCGACGGGTGAAGTCGGTGGATAAGTTTTGGGCCTTGCGCGGAATTTCCTTTGAAGTTGCTGCGGGCGAAATGATAGGGGTGATCGGCCACAATGGGGCTGGCAAATCAACCCTACTACAGCTCCTAGGAAAAGTAGCGCATCCTAATGAAGGGCGCATCAAAATGCGTGGACGGGTTGGCGCGCTGTTAGACTTGGGCGCTGGATTTCATGGCGACCTAACTGGGCGTGAAAATGTATTTGTGACCGCAATTGTGGCTGGATTATCGAAGAGAGAAGTAAGCCGTCGTTTTGATCGGATTGTAGAATTTGCCGAACTGGAAGGATTTATTGATAATCCGGTGCGAACTTATAGTACTGGAATGATGATGCGTCTAGCCTTCTCCGTAGCGGTACATACTGATCCAGACATTTTGCTGGTCGATGAATTTTTATCCGTGGGCGATTTGTCGTTTCAGTCTAAGTGCCTCAACCGCATTGCAGACATGAAAAAACAAGGCTGTGCCATTGTTTTGGTATCCCATGATGTGGGTCAGGTAGAGCGATTGTGCGATCGCGCGCTCTGGCTCAAGAAGGGCACGATTATGGCCTATGGAGAGCCCACGGTGGTGGCAGGGCAATACACCATGGAGATGCGATCGCAGACCCAGCAACGTACCCCTCAGCAACCCCCTCAACTGACCCGGTTGGGCACCGAACTACGGGTGAACGAAAACCGCTTCGGTTCTCAGGATATCGAGATTACCGATGTTCACCTCACGCCTAAAAATTCCCTGACAACGGGTGATAGTCTCTCGATTGAAATTGACTACCAAGTGCAGCAGCCTATCAATACAGCCATATTCAGCGTGAGTATCACCCAGGAAGATGGAACGTCTTGCCTGGATGTCAATACGGCAGATATGGGCATTGCGGTGTCAAACCTGGAAGGCAAAGGTACAGTCCGATTGCTGTGCGATCGCCTCGATCTATGCACCGGAAAATACTTCGTTAACGTGGGTGTGTTCAAACAGGATTGGGCTTATGCCTATGACTATCACTGGCATGTTTATCCCTTGACTGTTGAATCGAATGTGCCCTCTAAGGGTATTCTGCAACCTCCTATGCGCTGGGAACTTGTCTCACAATCGGCTTCGGTGCGATCGCGCACGTCTTAAAGAGTGTTTGAAAAGTTATGAAGGCACGTCATCAATTTGTAAGTTTCTTAAGTTCCAAGAATTAAAGTTGTTTTCAATTCTGAATATTTCACCGTCCTATTTCTATCTATGAACCATATTCAAACTAATGTTCATCCGAGTTTAAACCCTGTAATCATTACAGGTATGCATCGTTCTGGCACTTCCTTGACAGCGTCCCTGATTCAGAAAATTGGGGTGAAGCTTGGAGAACAGTTACTCGAAGCAGATGTGTTTAATCCAACGGGTTATTTTGAAGATGTCGATTTTCTTGAGTTTCAGCGCACAGTATTAAAGGCTATGAGTCCCAGTGGCGATTTTAGCTCTCACACAGACTGGGGTTGGACAGAGCGCGAAACATTAGACCGATCCCTCTTGCCGACCTATATAGA
>Ga0105049_10003631_pt1 | contig 18189 bp, 15 predicted proteins | sample MAT06_FD_78087 | JGI IMG/M metagenome (GOLD analysis project Ga0105049, IMG submission 78087) | Freshwater microbial communities from Lake Fryxell liftoff mats and glacier meltwater in Antarctica - MAT-06 | ecosystem: Environmental > Aquatic > Freshwater > Ice > Liftoff microbial mat | place...
ATGCCTTCGATGTAGAACTGCATCGCGCTCAGGGCCGTGCTGTCGATCGTCAGCGGAAAGCCGCGCAAGGTGAAGCGACTGCCGCCGCGTCCATTGAGGAAATCGTCACCGTCGACGGCGTAGTCGAGCTTGCCGTCCGGGCCCAGCGAGAACGCGGCTGCCGGCACGTCGCCGGTGCGCTGGATGAACTGGTAGCTGCCAGGCAACAGCCGCAAATCACGGGTCTGGCGGGTGGAAATCCAATCGGTGACGCCCGCGATATAGAACTGCATGGCCGTCAAAGCCGTGCAATCGATCGCGAGTGGCAGCCCCATCAGCGCGTATCGACTGCTTCCCCGCCCGGCGAGAAAGGCGTCACCCGCCACGGCATAGTCGAGCTTGCCATCCATGCCGATCGTGAACGCTGCCAGCGGGACGTTGCCTACGCGCAGAATGAAGCGGTAGTCGGCCGGCAGCAGGCGCACCTCGTGCAGCTCGCGGGAAGGCATCCAGTCGGTGATGCCTTCGATGTAGAACTGCATCGCGCTCAGGGCCATGCTGTCGATCGTCAGCGGAAAGCCGCGCAAGGTGAAGCGGTTGCTGCCGCGCCCGGTGAGGAAGGCGTCACCGTCGACGGCATAGTCGAGCTTGCCGTCCGGGCCCAGCGAGAATGCGGCTGCTGGCACGTCCCCGGTGCGCTGCATGAACCGATAGTGGCCCGGTAGAAGTCGCAAGTTATGCGATTCGCGGGTGGACATCCAGTCAGTGATGCCAGGGATATAGAACTGCATCGCGCTCAGGGCAGTGCCATCGATTGTCAACGGAAGTCCTACGACGACAAGCGTCGTCGTTCCCCGTCCGGAAAGGAATCCGCCGGCTGATGCGCCCAACGCCGGCAGATAGTCGATTTGTCCAGCTGCCGTGATGGTGAATCGCCAATTCTCGATCGAGCCAGGCGTCAACAGTGAAAGCGACAGGGAATCGATCTGCAGCGTCAGGACATCGCGGGTCGGTGCGGCCGCAATGATTCCGGGAATCGAGAACGTAGCGCTGGTCAGTGCAGTGGCATCGATGTGTATCGGGAATTGCATCTGTTGGATCCGGGCTGCGGTGAATGCACCCCTGTTCTGCTGGATTAAAAGTGACCTCTATGGGCACGATACTTCGATCTGGATGTCAACGAATACCACTCCTTGTAGCGGTCTTCGCACAAGAGGATTAAAACTTCCAGAGCAAAGCAGTCTTCGGCTCCTATCACCGGTTGCTCACCAGCGGGCTCACCTTTCAAGCAGTGTCTGACGACTACGTGCTGAACTCGCCTGCCTCCATTTCCTCTCTGCAAAGCGCTTTAGCCGACATACACAAGGTACGCCATTACAAAGTAGGGTGGCAAGGTCTCCACCGGCGAACCAGAACCCACGCTTGATGTTGTAAAAAAGTGAGAGTGGGAGAAACTGAATTCACTGGTGGAACTGGAAGTGACCGCCGCCAAGCTAGGAGTCGACCCAAATCCCGCGCCTGTCGGGAGGGTTAGCGCGGGTGCGCTGCTGCTGGTCGTACCAGTGTGGGAATGCTGTGGAATGTTTGCGACAGAGAGCACACGGCTGGCCGCGCCGCCGATTCCCTTGTAGTTTTGGAAGCTTGCATCGTTCGGTGAGTGGCCCACAATAAACTTTCCACGAAGATCAGGGGTGCCATTGCTGCCATCGCATAGGCGCCATCCAGCGGGAATCTGGGTAAGCTGGCCCGACCACATGATGACCATTCCAACAACGAAGCAGCCCTGACCCGTGACTGTTCCGGAAACGCTCAGCGTACCTACGACATCTGTATTGCCTTGCAGTTTGGTGGTGCCATTGACATGAAGTCGCTCTAAAGGTGTCAATGTGCCGATGCCCACATCGCCAGCCGCACTTATGGTCAAGCGGCTCTGCGCATTGGTGCCCAGAGTTAAGGCATGCCCGGTCTTAGTCCCTAAGACCATTCCCGGGTTACTACCCCACCAGCCAGAATCATGCGCCAGGAACCGCGCGTCTATAGTGGAAGTGCGGACAGAGAGTTTTGCGGTACTTGAACCCTGGACGTCCAGAACGCGGGACCAGCCGTCGGCGTTCTCGGGATCGGTGCTGCCCACGGCCACATCGCCTTCAAGGCGGGCACCTCCGTTGACGTGAAGCTTGGCTTTAGGCGTGGGGGTCGCTATCCCGATACGCCCATCCGAATGTAGCCATAAACTGGCGTCGTTGACACGCGTAATGTTGTCGACGTCGATGCCCAAACCGATCGCGGCCGTCTGCCAATCCGAGCCGGCCGCCGCACGATGAGCACGAATGCCAAGACTCGTACTGTTCGACGACATGAAGCCGAAGCTGGCCAGGCTCAGTTCAGTTCCGGCGCTGGGTCCCAAGACACCGGCGGTCACTCGAAATGCGCCACTCTGCGCAGTGCCCGCTATCTCAGCCACATTGTCTGCCACCACACTCAGTCGCGCTGCGGGCGTCGTCGTACCGATACCGACGTTGCCATTGCCCTGCACGGTCAGTCGCCAAGCGTTGTAAGTCTGAAAGCCCAATTTGTCGATGTCGAAACCGCCAACAAAGCGATTGGAGGAAATCCACAAGCCGCCATCGTTACTGTCTGACTTCAGTCGGCCATTGACCAGCAGGTCGATACTTTGCCCGCCAACGCCGCCTACGTGCAACTGTGCGGTCGGCGCAATGCCCACTCCAACGTACCCCTGCTCGCTGATCTGCAGGCGCGGCTGCGGATCGTCAGACCCGCTATTGATGGCGTTTGTCAAAAATTCGAGGGTTGTGCCCCAGCTTGAGCCCCGGTACGCCCGCACGCGGGCGCTGCCAGCGCCCGCGAAAGCGAAGGACAGGCTCTGCTGGTTGGCCAGCCCTATTGGAGCATTGGAGCCCAAGAACACCAAGCTTGGATTGCCCGCACTCGTCGGCGCGCCGACGACCAACGTGCCGCCGACCAGGGTGTCACCGGCAACGTGCAGTAGCGAAGCAGGTGCGCTGGTGCCAATGCCCACTCTGCCGCCTGAGGGGGCCAGCAGCGTGGTGCCGTTCGGTTGAATTTCGAAGCGCTTTGCAGGCGGTTCGTAGTTCCAAATCTCGAAGGCGTTGGGCGTCACACCGAAGCCTCCGCCCACCGCAGCGGTATACAGATTCCACGTCACCGGGACACCGCCGAGACCGCGGTTGACCAACCCGATTTTGCTCAGCGCAGGCTTGTCGTCAGCGCCAGGGTCAATGCTGGCCGTCACACTGTTGGCGCCCAGCCCTGCTCCCTGCAGTACCGAGCGGTCGGCGCGGCCGACAAGCAGCCCGTCGCTTCCGACGGTGACCTTCGCGATCACGATGGCAAGCGAGTGGTCGATTGCCCGCTCGTCGTCGTGGAACTTGATCACGACATGCTCACTGATCCGGGTGTTGTCGCTGACATTGGCGCCAACGACTTGCGGGTCGGACGCTTGCTCATTCAGGCGCACTGTGACCAGGTAATCCTGCGCTGCCGCGGTGCCCGCCGGCAGGTCGATATCGGTCTGAGCGAGGAGCACGATCTGCCTGCCCTGTGCATCAAGAGCCAGGCCGGACTCGATGGAAATGCCGTTCCGGACTTCTCTGCCCGCCTCATCAACCTGGACCTTGACCCGAAAGCCGTCGTCCAGCACACCTGCGCCGTAAAGTGCCCGGGCAGAACGACGCGCAGCATCGAGATGGTATTGCTGCTCGTCGCTGAAATCTTTTTCTTCCAGGTATTGCCCAGTGAAGTACCTCAGACGTTTGATCGGTGGTGTTGCCATTCAGGGCTCCCAGACGGATTTCGGGTTGCGGGGCACTACGCCCAGGCGCGTGGTATCGCCCACGCGGACGAAGTCTTTGGTGGGCAGTTGGCCGCCTGGCGGCGATTTCGGCGGCTCGGCGCGCTGACCGATGCGCATGGTCACGAAGATCGGCTGGAGCAGGTAGCGTGTGTGCGCAGGCCTTTCCAGATCGATGACGGAGCGCGCCAGTTCGCTGACTCGTTTGAAGTCTTCGGTGCTTGAGCCGCCCTTGACATCTTCGAGGTTCAACTGAATGACGAAGTAATGCGGCTGCCCGTCGATCTGGTCATTGATGAGCACCTCGCGCGGCGTCACCACCAGCTTGCCGTCCTTGATCTCCCGGCGTGCCGTGAATACGCCCAGCAGCCGCTGCATGCTCAGCCGCGTGCCGCGGTGGCGGTAAATATCCGCCAGTTCGGCGATGAAGTTGCGCCGCAGTTGGTTCTCGCGCGCAGGGTTCTTGTTCTCGCCGTAGGTGATGTCGGTGCGCAGGGACAACGCCACCCACTGGCTAAGCCAGGGCAGGAAGGCGTCGGGCGTGCCGTCAAGCTCGCTGCTGCCGGGCGTGAAGTAGCGCGGCAAGTCGTCGAGCAGGTCTTCCAGACCGCGCGGATTGGCATGGGGCTCCAGCACGTTCGAGAGATCGTCCGCACCGCCTATCAGCAGGCGCTCGAAAGCCTTCAGCAAGTCGTGTGTCGCGGGGTCGTCACGCAGGTATTCGGGCAGGTCCTGCAGCAGTGGTCTTTGCATCGCGGCCTACTCCAGCCGGGGCAGCGTGGCCTGCCGCCGCGCCTCGATACGGGAGCCGTCGAGCACGAAGTTCACCAACTCGTCGGGGTTCAACCGCAGGCCCGCAAATACCCGGATGCCTGGGAGCGAGGCCGGCACGTCCCAAATGCCGCGGTCCGTAGGCCCTTCGATCGGCAGTCGGCCAGCCACGACGTCGACGAAGTCAACGCCGTCGATGGCATCCAGCATCGCCATCAGTTCCGAGACATAGAGCGGCCGTCCCGGCGTCCAGCCCAAACCGTCCGTGCCTCCGACCAACGGATTGAAGAAGGCGCTCAGCCGCGCCAAGATGACCCTGCGAAGCGTGGCATCGTCGCGGTCGGCATGTATGTGGGCCGTAAAGTGAAGCCGAACATCCTGATAGCGCGGCAGCACCACATGGAGCCGCGTCGTCAGCAGGCAGCGAGGCGCCAAGTCAGCCGCCACTGCCGCGCTCGGGTCGGCGCTTCCAGACTCGGGCAAAACGATCACGCTGACGTGCGCCGGCGCGTCGCGCAGCGCAGCGTCAGGTGCTGTGGACTGCAGGTTTCGGCGCGGCAGGCACCAAGCGCGCGCAACGCCGTCCACCAGTTCGGTACGACGAACGAAATCTTTGGCTGTCACGGCACGCTGCTCGTCGCGAAGATCCAGCACCGCGTCGCGGATCTCCTCGGCGAGCGGGGCTTTTGGCGCCCATGCCGGGCCGCGCAACAGGCGCACGAACGCCTGCTTGTGGGCGTCGCTGACTCGGTTGGCTCGGTACATCAACATCTCCGCGATAAAGGCGAAGAGCTCGATCAGTGTGATGCCAGGGTCCGACGGGTTATGGTCGGTCCAAGACGGCGCAAGCGTGGGGATCAGCCGGCGGCCCTCTTCGACCAGGTCATCGAATCGGCGGTCATCCAGTTCTGGTAGGGGTATGGGCATGCGGTGGCCTTCAGGTCAGGGGGGTGACACCGATATCGTGGCGGCCCGAGCAGATCAGAAAGCGACCCGTGTTCTGGATACAGGTCAGCGGTTCGGTTCCGTTGTAGTCAAAAGGCGTCTCCTCGGCCCAGGCCGTCACTGTCAACGAACTCGCATGGTGAACGCCCTCGACGTTAGTCAGCAAACGCTGGAAGTCCGAGGCCTGGGGCGCGCGCCCGAAGGGCCAACCCAGCCCGTCGCGGCCAGTCAGCGGGTGCAGGTAACTCCTGAACAGCGCGCGCAATTGCCGCGTGACACGCTCCTCGAAGCGCATCGCCGTCAGAACCACCTCGACCTTCACGTCGACGCGCAGGTAGAGCGGCCCCACCACGGACAGCATCGCGGTGGCAGGACAGTGCTGGAGCAGCTTGTCGCGAACTTGGTGTAGCAGCGCCTGGCTGGGTAGCGGCTTTTCGGCCTTTGAGCGGGGTACGATGATGACGCTTGTGAGGCCGGCGCCTGCTAACTCGTCTTCGGTGGTCGCAATGACCTTGCTGGGGTTCTGCGCAAGGTCAATCAGTGGCACGCACAGAGCACGTGCTACATCCGCTGACGCCAGCTTGGTCAGGTCTTCAATGTCCTCGTCCGTGACAGCACGACCGCGGTGGCGCAAAACGCGAGGTGCACGCTCAAGCAGGGACGTGTCGGTTTCGCTGTCGGCACCACCCTGCGCAGCAGCCAGGTTGCTGACCTTGGCTACCAGCCGATTGGCAGCCAGCAGCGTCTGGAGGGCGCCCACGGGTACATTGCCGATCACGCCGCCGCCGGTTCGGTAGGCCGCCAAACGGAGGTTGCGCACGCCAGGAGGCGGTATCTTGCCGCGCACGCCGTCGCCAAAACGCAGTTCGCCGGTCTGGCGGTTTACGACGTAATGCCGGTCGCTCGGTTTGGAAGCGTAAAAGTCGCTGACTTCTGTCCATGGCACCCAGGTCTCGCTTCTGATGCCGCCGGTCGAGGATCCGGCCACCTGCAGTTCTTGCACTTCGACCTGCTGACCGGGCAGCAAGGGCTTCCTGAATGCGGTGAAGACCTGATCGGAATTTCCGTCACTTCCGCCCAGCACTTCTTTCCGAACGGTCACCGCGTTCTGCGCGGACACCGTGTTCAGTGCTACTCCGGAAAGGGGTGGCGCGGGCTCGTAGATGCAATTGCCCTGTGTCGCGTCGACAAGGCGGGCGCGCAACCAGTGCATCTTCCTCTGGAAGTTCCTGCGCTGAACGGGCACGAAGTCCTCGGGCACCAATAGTTCTATCACCCCGGCCTGAGTGAGGCCCTGCGTGTCGTCTTCGACGACCAAGGTATTCCATTTCTCAGGTTGCGTTCCTGCGCTGTACTCCCAGGTCACCCGCACCTGGCTAGAAGTCTCGGCTCTGCGCACGCTCGACTCATAGGTCGCGTCGTCGATGAAGAAGTGCACGGTCAGCGGCCGCCGCGGCTCGAACGGTCTACCCTCTGTGAGCTGCAAGCCAAAGTAGATGGTCTCGAACTGGTCGAAGATGCGCTCAGGCGGGCCCATGCGGTTGATCGTGCGGGCCGGGTGCCGGATCAGCCATGTCACGTCAAGTTCGGTCGCGCCAACAACTGGCACGCGCACCAGGGCTTGCAGTTCGAAGTTGCTGACCCACAGATCACGTGCGGTCTCGAAGACGACTGGCTCGTCGCCGCCGTCAACCTCGGCTTGCACCTGGGTGCCGCCCACGACCGCGCAACCCAGCGGCGCGGCGTCGTCGAGCGCGAAACTCAGCGGTACTTTGGCGGGCTGCGGCGGCGTGAGCACGTTTCCCAGAAGGTCGAGGAAGGCCAGGAAGTTCTTCTCAGGCGCTCGGTTGATGCGGTCGACGACCAGCCCGCAGTAGTGCGCGAACACGCCCACGAGCGCGCGGCCAGCCTCGCCGCCGTCGTGTCCAGTGCTCCATCCGTACTTGCTGCCAAGGTAATGGATCAGCAGTTGGTGCGTCTGTTCGGCGATCTCGGCCGGCGTACGGGAGTCAATGGACGGCGGGCGGATCAGCATCACGCTTCTCCGCGTTCGACGTAGAAGGGGTAGACCAGGTTGAGCACCGAGTCCGTACGCTTGACCCTGTATTCGATGCGCGCCAGCAACTGCCCCTGACCCGACAGCGCGTCGACGGCGACGTTCAAGACCTCGATCCGGGGCTCGAAGCGCTGCAGCGCGTCCTTCACCCGGTGCTGCAGCAGCCCGGCGGTCACAGCGTTCATCGGCTCGAAGGCCAGGATGTCCGCGCCAGCACCGAAATCGGGTCGCATCACGCGTTCGCCGCGCGCTGTACGCAGGATCAGGCGAATGGATTGCTCGACTTGGCTGTCATAGGCGTTCATGCCGATCAGGCCACCAGTCAGACGCAAAGGAAACGCGATCCCGCGACCGAGCACCTCATCACCAAGAATTGTTCTTTCGCTCATGCCACGGTTCCTATAAACACTTCACGGCGACGCCGGCTGACTGGTCGCCTATCTCAGGATGGCAGCGGTCCATCGCCTCGAGGGTCATGCTGTACTGACCCGGAAACCCGGCGCCGGGTGGGCTCGACGCCAACACGGGCTTGTAACTCACGACCTGATCGGCATCTTGGAGAGGGAGGCCGTGCTTGCCAAGAAGCTTGCGCGAGACGAAGTTTGAACATCCTGGCGAGAGATCGGCAAGCAACGCACTCCAGCAGTAGGCCAGTAGGCCAGGCGGCTGATCTTCTGGTAAGTAGCCGAGCCGCAGGGCCTGAGTGCCTGCGCCTTCGGTGTCAGACTCAGGGGAGACAGGGTCTGCCCGCGCCAGGTACCAAGATCAGGCCCCAGAGCATGAATGAAACAGGCGCGCACCCAAAGCGCGCCCCGGAACCTGACCTCGGCCTTGCCTTCGAAGGCATGCAGTTGGCTCGGCGCATTAATCCGCAATTCGACTACTCCCCTCGTCATCGCTATTGCCCGCTCGCCTTGCCAAAGGTGATTGGGCCGCCATTCGCCATCGTGAGGCCCGCATCGCCCAACACGTTGACCCGAACACCGCTGATTTTCACGGCACCAATGTTCTTCATACTCGGCAGGACCATGCCGGGCCACGTAGGCAGAGGCGGTGGGTCGCCCTGCATACAGTCGCCAAGGGCCACGACAAGCTTGCCATTTGCCTTGACAGTGGGGTTGAACGACTTGATAACTTTGACGTCAAGGCCGGGATTCAGCGGCGCCGCCGGAGGCGGCGGTAGCAGCACCAGAATGCCGCTTCCCTGCGCCGGGCCCGTTGCAAGATCCACCTGTACCAGCACCTCGCTCAGACCCACTTTGACCTTGCCGCCAAGGGTGCCGGCGAGGTGCAGCACACCGATCAGATTCAGGTTGCCCGCGAGGATCAGGTGCCCCATGTTCAGCTTCCCGTGATCTGGTTGCCGTCGATGGTGGTCTTGGACTTCGAGCCGACCACCAGCGTCTTGGTTATGTCGACATTGCCGTCCAGCGTGATCTTGCTGCCCTTGATCGTGACGCCACCATTGGCCGTGATCTCGATCTTGTCGCTGGCGATATCCAGAGTAATGCGGGTCTTGGCACCCTTTCCCGTAATCTCGATCCGCTCACCTCCGCTTCGGTCGGTCAATCGGATTTCATTGCCACCGCGTGTCTTGATCAGTTTTACGTCGTTCTTGCCGTCGGCATTGGGCTCCGGCGGCTTGTCGACGCGGCTCCATAGACCGCCGATGACTACCGGCACATCGGGCAAGCCGTTGACGAAGGCGACAAGTACCTCGTCACCCTTCTCGGGCACGAACAGGACGCCTCGTTGGTCGCCCGCCATCAGTGAGGCCAAGCGGGCGGGATAGGAGCCAGCCCTATCGGAATGCGGTATTGCGATGCCGATTCGCCCCTCCGCGTCCAGCTTGTTGCTGTCTACGATGGCCAGGTAGACGCCCCCGAGTTGGCCGTTCATGGAGCAAGCTTCATCTCGAACGAGGTCCGGTAGCCTGCCTGATCGATCTGGTGGGTGAGCCGTTCGATCAGGTAGCTTTGAAGGCTGAAGCGCCCCATGTTCTGCAGGCTCACAGTGCTGCCCACCCGCAACTGTGGATCGCCGACCACGCTACCGCTTGCCGACAACAAGCTACTGCTCTGCTCCAGCATGGCGGCGTCCGCGCGTGCTTGGGCTTCGGCCCTGCTGCTGACCTCGCCCTGCGCATGGATCACTTGTTTGTGCTTGCCGGCACCGGCGCCGAGCACCTGGGCCAGACCCGTGGCCGAAAGGGCCTTTAGCCCACTGCCGCCCCGTGCCGCAAAAGCCCGCCCGGACACGGGTTCCTTGCGTGCCGGGTCCCAGCCTCGGACCTCGATCTCGCCCACTTGGCCCGTCGTGCTGAGCCGCGTCGAGAACGAGATCAGGTTCACACCCTTGGCGAAGACGGCGGGCATCGCGGGGCGGCGCCGCATGAAGTACAGCGTGCGCCCCGCCACCCAGAGCTGAAAACCATGGAATTGGGCCATCTGCTGCAGGTATTGAAGATTGTTGACGTTGTGCTGGATACGGCCGGCGCTGCGTGGCCCTGTTTCATCGACAACGGCGATGGGCAGCATATCGCCCGCAATCTGCCTGACGACGGCGCTATCAGACTGGTCTTCGCGAAATTGTCGGTAGCCAGTGCCGCGGGTCCCGGTGTGCAGACCGTCAAACCCTTCGACTTGCAGAGTGAGACCGCCGCCGTCGTCCAGGTTCACACCGATCGCAGCGATCTCGCCTTCGATCACCGGCAGCGTGTTCCCGGCATAGCCGACGTCGATCTCGACTCGCCGGCCCTCGGCCAGCAGCCCCTGCGCTGCATCGATCAGCAGGAGCTGCGGATCGTTGACCTGCATTTGGAATGAAGCAGGCTGATTAACTTGATGCGTCACTGTGACTGACACGATGGCACGCCGCACTGCCGGGGGCAGCGGTACACCCTCAACCCGCACGACGTAGTCTGGCACCAGCATTCCCTGCGAGGCAAAACCGGGCATGAAAGGCAGGTCCTGGTTCATAGAGGCTTGGGGATCTGAAGGCCCTGCCCAGCCGCCAGGGCCCGGGGATTGTCGATATTGTTTGCGATGGCAATCTGCCTCCACTTGGCCGGGCTGCCAAGCACCGCGGCGGCAATGCCTTGCAACGTATCACCTGCCTTTGCAACGTAGCGACTGGCCTGTTCGACCTGCGCCAGCGGAGCAGCGGCCAGCAGGTCCTCCAGCCTGTCATGCCCTTTGAACTCGACCGTCAGCGTGGCCCGCAAGGGCATACCCAGGGCGTTGAACAAGTCGAAAGCCTGGCGCACGCTGACCAGGAAACAAGGGAAGGCCAGTGACCCCCACAACAGCAGTAATCTGGGCGGCGCCTTGGTGATGGAAGAGGGCTCGGTCAGGTTGGAGATCGCCGCTGTCCGGATGCGCACGTCAACGCCGGTATCGGTCGTGTCGAAGAAGAGCTCCATGCTCAGGCTCTTGGCATTGCCGTTGACGAACTGCAGCAACGACGACGCCAGTCCCGGCATCTTTATCTCGGCAAACTGGTTGGTCTTGGACAACTCATACCGGGGCGGATTGAACATCACTGGAATTGGCGGCGATCCCGGCATGTCGAGCTTTACGATAACTGCCTTGGTAAGCGCCATCAGCGCCGCCCCTCGCGTTCGCGCTCAAAACGCTGCCGATCGCGCAACACTTGGGCAACACGTTCGGCAATCTGGGTCACCTCGCTTCGGGTCAGCGACGCTGATGGTGGATTGACCCATTGCGCTTGCGACGAAGGAGCCACGGGCGCGCCGTCGGCGCGAATGTTTGGGACAGGCAAATCGGCGACCGTGGTCGGTGGCAACATTCGCAGGCTCAAGCCAGGTACGGTGCCCTGCATGCAGCCCTGTTCGTACAACGCGTCAACCAGCGTCGAAGTCTTAGAGTCGCCAAGCAGGGTACGAGTACCTGACCCGGTCAATCGGTTCGAATCGGGTGGCTGCAGAATTGTTGTGACAGCGGCGGCGCTGCTCGATACCTGCCTTGGTTGGATTGTCGTCCCTGGGTTCTGCCACGCGAGAGGCAAGGTGTCTAGCGAATCACCACTGGGAAGCTGCAGTCCTTGCCCCTTGGGCCTATGCACAAGCACGTAGACGCGAGGTCCGATAATCGGCCATGCCGATTTGCGCGCGGACCCGGGGCTCCAGGCTACGAGGGGCGCGCGCTGGATTGAGCGTGGTGCGCTTCTTGAGGAAGTCGGTCTATGGTCACCTGCGACCAAACTTTCATCCGCGTCTTTGTAGGCGCGGGCAGCAAAACGTAGGCCACCTGCCCGCGCGACGTTGCGAGGCAGCCTAACCTGGGTGTCGAATCCTGCTCCGATCGCATTCGCTGACGGCATTGTTCCGACCCGCCCTATGTTTTCCAAAGGGCGTCTTGCCACGCGGATGGTGCTTGCTTCAGACGGCAAAAGAAACTGGTCAGGAGTTTGTCGCATTTTTAGGCCGGAGCTGCTGGTCTCGGCCGCATGGATACCCGCCGCCAAGCCAAAATTCGTTCGACCGGCATCGGCACCGCGCGAGAAGTGGAACCGAGACAGATAGATATCGATTTGCGCGGCAATACTGAAGAGCCTGCCGGGGATGAACCAAGCCAACTCCAAACCCCGGTACCTAATGTCTGCAGGCGCCTCTCCAATGGTTGGCCGGGCGCACAAGCGGAGGCCGCCAGTCACGGGTCTAACCCATCGCTGCCGCAGAGACCGAAGCAACAGCTCGCTCGAGGCCTTGAGGCTCGACCTCCAAGCAAGACGCTCCGCCATCGATGTCGGTAGATCCATTGCTCTGTCCGTTTCCAAATGCATCGACTACCCCTTTTTCGATCGCGCGTTAGCGCTGCGGCTTGTTCAACACTTCGTTGATCCTGGAAATCTGCGCGGCCCATCTCCGCCTTTCTAAATGCTCCATATTTAACAACTCGCTTTCGGACCAGTGAAAGTGAAAGGCGACAAAGGCTACCTCCTCGTAGAGCTTATCGAGGGGGTAGCCTACGATTCCCCCGGTGGCGCAAGCTCCAACTCGAAGATGTTCTGGCATTGCGGACACGTAACCTTGGTCTTCGGCGCTTGTTCGCTGTTGATCCGGTTGTAGAAGTTCTGAAGAAAGGCCAGATCCGTTGCAAACAAGCCTTCGATCGCCTTGGGATTGATGGGCTCGACTGTACCCAGGCGCGTGACAACACGCGAAAGCAAGATCACCACCAGATAGGCCGGATTGCCTTGAACACGCGGATCCTTTTGCGGCAGGATCTCATCGGCTGCTGTGGCCAGGCGCATCGTGCCTTCACGATGCAGATCGCCGGCGGCGTCGAGATAGCCCCGCGGTAGCACGAACCCGAATTCTGTTGGAAACCCGTTCACACCCGCTCCAGTCGTTCGCAACTGAGAATCAGCGAATCGATGGCCACGTCATTGCCTTTGGCACTGAAATCTGGCGCGTCGTAGCTGCTGGGCCATGCAGTGAAGAAATTCCACCGCACCTTTTCCTGCCCGCCATCGTCCAACAGGATTATCGACCCGTTCTTGCGCTCAACCTTGCCGTTTACAGCAGTGAGATGCCAGTCGTACAACTCGCGCGAATCGGTAATACCCCATTTGAGCGTTATGTCGGGATAGCTGTTCTTGCCGGGCAGCTTTCGTACCGTGGGCGCATCACCGCCCTCCCGGTACTCCACCACTTCGACCTTGGAACCAAAGCCGCTGCAGTCGGCAAAACCCGCCTGCGTGATGCCATCAATTTCCAACAAGAAGCGGAAGTTCTTGTACGGGTCAACTCTTGCCATGTCGGACTCCTGGGATGCTGAAGGCGATCAGCCGCCGGTGGTTTGCTGGATGCGGAAGATCACGAATTCGGCCGGCTTGACGATGGCCACGCCGATCTCGGTGACCACTTGGCCGAGCTCGCGCAGCTCGGGCGGATTGGTATCGGCATTGCACCTTACGAAGAAGGCGTTCTTCGGCGTCTGTCCGAACAGCGCGCCGTCGCGCCATTGGTTGGTGAGGAAGTCGTCGAGGGTGCGCGTGATCCGCTGCCACAGCGAAGGCGTGTTGGGCTCGAACACCACCCACTGCGTGCCCTGGTCGATCGACTCGCGCAGGAAGTTAAGGTAGCGGCGGGTGCTGATGTAGCGGAACTCTCCATTGGCATCGCCGCCGACGGTGCGCCCACCCCAGACCCGAAACGCGCCAATCAGCGGACGGATTACGTTAACGCCGAGGCTGTTGAGGTTGTCCTGGTCCGGCTTGCTTAACGCGTACTTCAGGTCGACCACGCCGTTCAGGGCTTCATTGGCCGGCGCCTTGACCACGCCGCGGCTGGCGTCGCTACGCGCATAGACGCCGGCGACGTGGCCACTCGGCGGAACGTACACCAGTCCGCTGCCGCCAGTCAGCTGGGAGGCCGGGTCGGCCACCTGGAGCCACGGAAAGTAGAAAGCGGCATAAGACGAGTTCTGCGGCCTGCCTGTCGTTCCTGTTGTCGCCATTGGAGTCTGTAACTCCGACAACGCGGCAACGGTTTCGGTCGAGTCGAGAATGGCGACTCGGTCCTTCAGCAGCTCGCAGTGATCGCTAATGGCCTTGTAGGCGACCGCTGTCACCAGGCCGGGAGCAGCGACGATGGTGACATCGGGGACGGCGGCGAGTTGAGCCAAGGCCGTCGCCAAGTCGCTATCTGCCGAAATGCGAACAACATAGCAACTGCCGCCGCCGTTATTGAAGAATCCGTACACCGCATGCGCCAGGCGCTGCTGGGTATTGGTAAGCGACGCACCAGTCGACGCAATGCTGGTGGTCACTGTGACAGCGCTTTCGGCAGTGCCGGTAGCGACCGAGGCCTTGTAGATGCCGTCGGCGTTGGCGGTGCCATTGGTCGCGATCGTTCCGACCGTCGCGGTGACCAGCATCCCGGGCGGCGCGGTTCCGGTGACGAATGTGACCGCGGTAGTGCCCGAGCCTTCGATGACGATTTTCTTGTTCGGCTGGACGTTGCTGCCAACGAAATCACCGAACAGCTTCACATAGGCGTTCCACGACGTCACCAAGTAGGGCTTCAGCGCCGTTGCAAGCGGCGCGTACTGGACCCATCGGAACGGCGGCGTAGTTGCTTCGCCGGGGAGCAACCTCGACGGAAGCTTGACCGTGTCGGGAACAGTGCCGACGAAGCCCGGCGTGCTGGTGCCGACCCCGGCGATCGGCCGGGCGACCGGCGGGACGTCTTCGACATAGACACCGGGCGAGAAGTATTGGGGCATGGTCGAGTCTTTCCGCGTTAGGTGGAGAGTTGAAGGTCAAATGCGGTGGGCGACGCGCCCGGCACCCGGACCTGGATGCGGGTAGTCACGTAGCCCTGTTTCCGGGCTTGCAATTGGTAGCTGCCTCCTGGCACGCCGGAGAAGCGGAACTGTCCGGCAGCGTTGCTGTGCACTTGCAGGCCGAGCGAGTCCAGAGTGAGCTCGACCTCCTCGACGGGCGACCCGCCTGCCGTGGCGCGCACGGTGCCACCGATCTGGAAGATAGGCTCCGTGCCGTGCAGTTCGATCTTCTTGGACGAGACAACATGTGCCGTGACGGGTGCGGTGTTGCTCGTAAGCGCGACGGTGGCGGCGAGCGTGAAAGCGGGGCGGAGCTTTCCGCCTAATGCCGCCCAGAATTCCGCGGGGTTGCGAGTCAGTTCGGTCCGCAGCGTGGACAGTGGCACTGGGTAGGGTTGCGATCCCAAACTGCCCATTAGCCACTGCGCCGGCAGAGAGGGCAGCGCGGAGAACACGCGCAACACTTCGCCAAGCAGTTCGTGGTGCTTGAGCGTGGCGGCCTCGCCGGTGAGGTCGGCGCCGGTCCAAGCGGTGACCAGATAGGAACACATGACGCGTAGCGGTGGCATCCGAAACATCATCACGCCGTCGCCGCGCTGCGGCAGGGGTTCACTGTTTCGCAGTTCTGTGTTTTCGCAAAGATCGTACAGAAACAGGTTAATGGTGGTCTGGCCTGGGTTGTAGGTCTCGGCAGGTCGATCGAAAGAGACTTCCGCGTTGCGCACCAGTGCAGGCACGTCGGCTCCGCCGAGAATCCCTGCCAGTGCAATGTTCAGGCCGTGAAACATGTTTGCGACGAACGCGTGTGTGCTAACGGACCGACGATCCGGCTGCGCTTGCGTGGTTCACTTGGCACCATTGATACTGCTGCCCTAATTGTTCAGTAGCGCACCATACGGCATTGGCAAACTGACTTTGATGTTGTTGGGACTCGCGAAGAACACCACTTTTTCGTTAGTGCCGGCAACCTTGCCAGAGAACATCACGACACCACCTTGCTGCCTGGCTGCATCGATGATTGCAATCTCCCGTTTCTGTTGCTCGAGGACCATGTCCATCCAACTTCCCGCCTCCGAACTTACCTTGGTCTCAGTCGCGTCCCAAAGCCACTTCAACTTATTGGAGTCTTTGTAGTCGCCTAACTGGACCGACTTGGCCTCGAGACCTAGGTCTTTCGCGTTTTCTAACTGAGCCGCCGCGACGTCGGAAATACGTTCTTTTCGAAGAATCGATGCGTCCGCTGTCTTGAGTAATTCTCTCGTTGGCGTGAACGCCCCCTTTCGCGACTCCACCCCCAACATCCTCACCTGCTCCAGGACGAAATCTCCCGAAGCCCTGGAGGCCAGAGCTTGTCCGCTGGTGGACAAATCTTCCATCGCATTCAGCATGCCCTTCGAGAATACGGGGCCCGTCGACTCGAAGGCCGCACCCGGGTTGGCCTTCCTGGCGGCCACGGCCGCAGCCGCCTTGGCCTTCCTGGCGGCCACGACAGGCTGCTTCTCGCGGATCTTCAATTTCGCGTCGGCGACCTTAACGCCGAGTTCAGCGTCGGTCGGCTTTCGTGGCAGGTTGCCTGACGGCGTGGGCTTCTTGGGCGCCAGAAGCGCGGCGTCAGGCGCTAGGTTGCCGATACGTTCGCCTGACGCTTGAGCCTTGCCAGGCAGTTCAAGCCGCGGGCGAGCGGGCTCGACAAAGGTCTCGCCCAGTCTCGACTCCAGGACCTCGGGCCCCGGCGTATTCGATGGCACCCGGAACTCGCCGAACGGCGGAGCCGCGTTTGTGGCAACCCGCTCGGTATCTGGCGCCCCCTCCACCACCGGCCTGAGCATTGGCGCGTCCGACGCCGTCTTGGTCTTGGCCTTCGACCAGGCGTCAGCTTGCACGTCCCGGTCGAAGTTCTCGACGACCGCCCTCTCCGCATTGGCGCCGGATTCGGCGGCCTGGGCGAGACGCCGGATCTCCAACAGCCGCCTGAGCACGGGAACACGCTTCAACACGGGAAGCAGGCGCTGGATGATTCGCTCGGTGCGTTGCCACTGCATCGCGGCTCGCCCGGCGGCAGCAGCGCCCTTCGCCAGAATGACCTCCGGTCCGACGAACAGCAGCACGATCTCGATAAGGATGCGTCCCTGCAACTCCCCGACCCGCAGCCCCTTGTCGAACGGCTTCAGGACCATGAAGTCCTGTTCCAGCCACTCGGCTAGCGCCACGCCCGCCTCCATGCCCAAGGGCTCGCTGAGATCGATGAGTACGGTGGGGTCGGCTTGCACTTCGCTGGCGAAATGGTAGAGACCGCTGACGAGTTCGCGCATCGCGCGGGCCTCTTCGGCCTGTTTGGTCATCCAGGCCGAAGGGTCGTGGGCAAAGGCAATACCCTGCTTGGCGTAACCGTAGGCCAGGCCCAAGGGGGTTCCGTGGCGCACCAGCAGACGCACGACTTCGAGGAGACCCACCACGTTGTCTACGAAACCGAGAATCACGCCCTTGCCGACGCCAAGCTGGTTTCCCAGACCGAATGCGCCGCCATTGAGGGGCTGGCCCAGTTCGTCTTGCAATCTGGTGACGACAGGAATGCTTTCGGGGTGATCGGCAGCGTAGATGCTTGCGCCCTGCAGGAAGCCTGAGGTAAAGCCCACCGAGGCCATCGCGGCGGCAGTGTTCAAGCCCCCGACGGCGGCCAGCATTGGCGCCGCAGAGCGGGCCAGACCGATCGCCGCACGTTTGGCAAGCTGTGCCTGCACCGCCACCTGCATGCTCTCGACGCGGACTCGGTCGACGCCGCTGGCGCGCTGCAAGGCGTGCCATTGCTGCAAGCGCAAGTGCTCCAGCATGAGTTCTTCGTCACTCAGCACACTGGGAATGAACGACTCGTCGAGCGACCGGGGCCGACCCATCAACTGTGAGACCGCGCGATTGCCTGCCAAGTTCAGAGAAGGCCGTGCCGCTGGCGACGTTGCTGGCCCAGCAGCCCCTGCCGGGTGCGTCGCCCAGTCCCAGGTTGCGGCGGTGGCCTGCGCAGGCGCACGTTTTGGCGCAGGGCCGCTCATGCTGCGCCGCTCGGTTCGTTCGCGTCGAGCGGGAAGTTCTGGCCAGTCTTGGCGTATTCGCGACGCGCAGCCCGCAACATGCACGCGCGGTCGACTGACGCTTGTTGCGCCGCCAGGAAGGCCGCCCCAAGCGCCACGTTCCGGATGGCACCGCCGCTAAGTTTCAGGCCGGCGGCCAGTTCGTGTAGGCCGATGTCTGAGTGGCGAGGCGCTTCTTCTGGCCAGACAGCAGACCAGATGCGCTGCCGC
>Ga0105049_10003634_pt1 | contig 18186 bp, 12 predicted proteins | sample MAT06_FD_78087 | JGI IMG/M metagenome (GOLD analysis project Ga0105049, IMG submission 78087) | Freshwater microbial communities from Lake Fryxell liftoff mats and glacier meltwater in Antarctica - MAT-06 | ecosystem: Environmental > Aquatic > Freshwater > Ice > Liftoff microbial mat | place...
AACCGGCAAGAGGCGATCGCCTACCTCTCCCTTCAGGCTCTGCCGATTGTGATCAAAGCAGATGGCTTGGCCGCTGGCAAAGGCGTGACGGTTGCCCAGACGATGGACGAAGCCCAGGCAGCGGTGAATGCGGCCTTTGATGGCGAGTTTGGGGAGGCTGGAAATCGGGTTCTGATCGAAGAATTTTTGCAAGGTCAAGAGGTCTCGGTGCTGGCTGTTACCGATGGCCTTACCATTCGCCCGCTTTTGCCCGCCCAAGATCACAAGCAAATTGGTGACGGCGACCAAGGCGCAAATACCGGGGGCATGGGTGCCTATGCCCCCACCCCAATTGTGGGCGATCGCCTGATGGCTCGGATTGTTGCCGAAGTGCTAGAGCCGACCATTGCCTGTTTGCGCGATCGCGGCATCGACTACCGAGGCGTGCTCTATGCCGGGTTGATGATTACCCCCGCCGGAGAACCCAAGGTCGTAGAATTTAACTGCCGCTTTGGAGATCCCGAAACCCAAGTGGTGCTGCCCTTGCTCGAAACGCCCCTCGACCAACTGTTACTGGCCTGCACCCACCAACGCCTCGCTGAGTTTCCTGATTTGCAATGGAAGCGCGGCGCGTCTGCTTGTGTGGTGTTGGCAGCACCGGGTTATCCGGGGCACTACCCCAAAGGCGCACCGATTACGGGTCTTGCGGCGGCGGCAGCGGCAGGGGCGATCGTGTTTCATGCCGGCACTCGCCTCGATGAGGCTCAGGTGCTCACCGACGGCGGACGGGTGTTGGGCGTGACGGCTATTGATCAGACCTTTGAAGGGGCGATCGCCCAAGCCTACGCCGCGATCCCTGCCATCCACTTTGACGGGATGTATTACCGCCGCGACATTGGCCACCGCATTCTCCCAACCCGCCTGCAGCCCAAACCCTAAACCCTGGGTGAAATCGAGGATCGGGGTTACCACTCCAAAATGGCCATACCTGGGGCGCTGCAACCGTCAAGACTTTGGGATGGGTGAGTCGTTGGATATGCAGTCGTTGGATATTTGGATATAAGGAGGGCGATCGCCGGTTTGCATCGTTGTACTGGGGTGAATATCGAGATTCCCCTACAGTCATTCCCCAGCTTGTCTTCCTATGCAGGCAAAATCTGGGTTAACCTAAAATAATATCAATCAAATCAAACCTCAATTCATGCAATCCTTGCGTTCCTCATCTCAACGCCTGCCAAACTTCTGTCGGACTCCTGCCGATTTAAGCAAGGGTGAACACGGGTAACCCTATCTCAGCCCGGTTTTGGGGTCATCTTAGAGCAGCCCTGAGGGTACTTATTCAGGTAAGCAGCCAGAGCTTAAAACTGATTGGCTCAGGCTTACCCAACTTGTTCAGTCATTCACGTCACCACGGGGTTAAGCGCAACAGCCTTGGTTTCATTTCTCCAAAAAGTCCAAGAGATTCTCCGGCATTGGTGGTCAGAGTTCACGCTCCAGACAAAACTGATGGCCATTGGGACGTTAGCCGTCTCCCTATTCATGAGTGGCCTCACTTTTTGGGCGGTTAATTCCATTCAGCAAGATGCCCGCATCCACGATACCCGGTTTGGCCGAGATCTTGGTATTCTCCTCTCCACCAATGTCACCCCCATGATTGGGGAGAATAATTTGGCGGAGCTAGCCCATTTCTCTCAGCGCTTCTACAGCAGCACCTCCAGCGTGCGCTATATGTTGTTTGCCGACAGCGATGGCGACATTTACTTTGGCATCCCCTATTCTCAGGCAGAGGTAAAAAACTCCCTGACGATTCGTCGTCGGATGCAGCTACCTGAAAACTTTTCGCCCACCCTAGAGTTGCCCCTAGTCCGTCAGCACCTAACCCCCGACGGCGAAGTCACCGATGTGTTTGTGCCGATCAACTACAACGGCAATTACATGGGGGTGCTCGCGATTGGCACAAACCCTAACCCCACCGTCGTGACCTCGTCTCACCTCACGCGGGATGTCACCATTGCGGTGTTTGTGTCAATTTGGGTGATGGTCATTTTAGGTGCTGTGTTTAACGCGCTTACCATTACACGACCCATTAAAGAATTATTGCTTGGGGTGAAAAATATTGCCGCAGGCCGATTTAAGCAACGCATTGATTTGCCGTTGGGGGGTGAACTAGGGGAACTGATTCTCAACTTCAATGAGATGGCGGAACAGTTGGCGAGCTATGAAGAGCAAAATATTGAAGAACTCACCGCCGAGAAGGCGAAGCTCGAAACCCTCGTTTCTACCATTGCAGATGGGGCGGTGTTATTAGACCGTAATCTCAAGATTATGCTGGTCAACCCCACCGCGCGTAAGCTATTTGGTTGGGATACGACCGAAGAGGTTTTAGGACACTCCTTATTAGATCAGTTACCAGATGCATTGAAGGTGCCGATGGCTGATCTGCTAACGGAGGTCACACTTCTGATCCCAGACGACGATGGGTTGCGCGATCGCGAAGTTGTCGAAACCTGTGTTACCATCCCGGCTCCCACTGCCCGCACCATTCGCATTTGGCTAACCTCTGTGTTTGACCAAGCCCGAGAGACCTTGCGGGGTGTGGCTATCACGGTGCAAGACATCACCCGCGAAACCGAGCTAAACGAGGCGAAGAGCCAGTTTATTAGCAACGTCTCCCATGAATTGCGGACGCCGCTCTTTAACATCAAATCGTTCATCGAAACGCTGCATGAATACGGAGAAGATCTGAGTGAAGGGGAGCGGCAAGAGTTTTTGGAAACGGCCAACCGTGAAACCGATCGCCTCACTCGCTTGGTCAACGATGTGCTGGATCTATCGCGCTTAGAGTCGGGCAAGCGCTACCATTTTGATGCGGTGGATCTCAGCCAAACCATCGAACAAACCCTGCGAACCCACCAACTCAATGCCCGCGACAAGGGCATTACCCTAGATCAATCGATTGACACCTCGTTGCCAGCGGTGTTGGGTAACTATGATCTCTTGCTCCAAGTTTTTAACAATTTATTGGGCAATGCGCTGAAGTTTACCGAGAGTAGTGGTCGGGTGACCATCAGTGCCTATGTGCTAGAACCCAACCCCCGCGAAGCCCATACCTCAGAGCCTAGCCATGTGCGGGTTGAGGTTGCTGACACTGGCATTGGCATTGATGATGAAGATCAGCAGGCTATTTTCGATCGGTTTTACCGGGTCGAAAACCGCGTTCATACCTTAGAGGGCACAGGGCTGGGGTTGTCTATTGTGCGCAACATCATGGAAAAGCACCAAAGCCAGATGAATTTGGTGAGTGAAGTAGGCATCGGGACAACGTTTTGGTTTGATCTGCCGATCTACCAGACTGAGACCTTGGCGATAGAGGGGGCGATCGCCCCCTCTATCGCCTCTCGCCAGCATTAAATTCCAAAGAGTGCTTAAGAGCAAACAAAACAGAGGCGGGATCGGCCTTAGAATGGAACACACTAGGTTTTTTGGGTTTAGGACGGGTACCTTCGGGCTTCCACTCCTATACCAAAGAGCCTCTAACCCGCGCTCTCTCGGGCTTTCACCTGATTTATAAAGAGAGCAATGTTTACCATTCATCCGGGCACACGGTGACACTATGACGGCTGCTTGTGAATATCGACCAGGTTTAGAAGGAGTCCCTGCGACCCAATCTGATATTAGTTATGTTGATGGGCAGCGCGGCATTCTTGAATATCGGGGCATCCGAATTGATAACCTGGCCAACCATAGTACCTTTCTCGAATCGTCCTTCCTGCTGATTTGGGGATACCTGCCAACCCAAGACGAACTCGATGAGTTTGAGCATGAAATCCGCTACCATCGGCGGCTCAAGTATCGTATCCGAGACATGATGAAGTGCTTTCCTGAAAGCGGCCATCCGATGGATGCCCTGCAGGCTTGTGCGGCGGCGTTGGGACTCTTTTACTCCCGCCGAGCGTTAGATGATCCCGCCTATATCCGGGCGGCGGTGGTGCGGTTGCTCGCCAAAATTCCAACCATGGTAGCGGCCTTTCAGTTAATGCGGAAAGGGAATGATCCGATCCAACCCCGCGATGATTTGGATTATTCAGCGAACTTCCTGTACATGCTGACGGAGCGCATCCCAGATAATCTTGCCGCCAAAATCTTTGATATTTGCTTGATTTTGCACGCCGAACACACCATCAATGCCTCGACCTTCTCAGCAATGGTCACGGCCTCAACCCTCACCGACCCCTATGCGGTCGTCGCCTCTGCGGTGGGCACTCTCGCTGGCCCCCTGCATGGAGGTGCGAGTGAAGAAGTCATACTGATGTTGGAAGAAATTGGCTCCGTCGAAAATGTTCGCCCCTTTGTGGAGCAATGCATTGAGCGTAAATCTCGGATTATGGGTTTCGGCCACCGGGTTTATAAGGTCAAAGATCCCCGTGCCACGATTTTGCAAGAACTTGCTGAGCAGATGTTCGAAAAATTCGGCCACGACGACTACTATGACATTGCCTTAGAGTTGGAGCGCGTTGTTGCTGAAAAACTAGCGCACAAGGGGATCTTCTCCAACGTGGATTTCTACTCTGGGCTGGTCTATCGCAAGTTGGGCATTCCCACAGACTTGTTTACCCCAGTGTTTGCGATCGCCCGTGTCGCCGGTTGGCTATCCCACTGGAAAGAACAACTCGAAGAAAACCGGATCTTCCGCCCTACCCAAATCTACACGGGGTTGCACGATACCCCCTATGTCTCCATTGACGATCGTGGCTCCTCTGCCGATAACCAATTGGTTGCCGAATTACTCATGCAATAGATCGACCTTTGCCTGAAGCTTGCCCTCGACCCCAGAGATGAGAGCGCAGATCTGTCCCTTGACCCTTGAGATCTTCCAGGTGACTTCCTAGATGATGGGTGAAGCCCCTCTTGTGGTTTTTAAAGAGGGCTGCGACTATAGGCTCAAGTGACGATTTTCAGGAACTCCGACCCTCAGGTGGCATCCACCTGGGGTTTTTATTTGGCTTCAAAAGTGGCTCTTCCAGTCGCCTTAGACCCTTCTCCCTGTAAGTTTTGCGGGTCTACGGCACGAGGCTTGCGCAATCATCCCACCCCATGCCATAGTCCCAATGCAAGGCAAGCTAGATTGACTAGCCGCTTTAGGATTATGTCGCTTTAGGATTATGTCGCTTTGGGCTTCCGTGAACCGCTGAGGTCTTCTGACTCTGCGCTGTGGATTGGGCAAGAGGCAAGACCCGTGGGGTGCCAATTTTTCATTCACTTTTTTCATTCACTTTTTTCATTCACCAGGGGATCGAGACAACCCAACGCTCATCATTCCTTAATAAAGCCTAGTCGTTTAAGATCGTGAAAAACCCTTCCCCGTAGCGAAAGCGACCCTGCTAGATTCTGGGTGAGGTTTCTCTTCTATTTTGGGGATCGCCTTCGCTGCTTGGTTTTGGCAGGGAGATCAAGCCTTGAGCCGGGGCAGAGAATTTGAGCGGGTCTGGAAAAACAGCGGCTCGTTGCGGTCTTCTGGCCATTGTGGCTAAAGTCTCAAGTCTTAAATTTTTCCGATAAATTTGGACATTTCAAAAAACTTAGTCAGAATACTGGCAGAGTCCTTTGTCCCAAGGTAGCCTAGTCAGTTACCCTGTTCAGGGGGAACATACCCCTAGCCAGATTTTTGATTTACAGCGGTTGAGGGCTTGGGTATGGGTGGCTGGCCAGGAAAGATGGAGCGATCGCCCCTCTCCCGCCATTCTCCACACCCCTCAGGGTGAGCGCAGACAAGCCGCCCCAATCTGCGGAGATCTAGACAGTTTTAGCGATAGCCTGGGCTTGGGTACTATGCTTAGCATCTAGGTTGCCACCCCGGTTCTTTAACCCCAGCTTTATCCCTCTCACATCCCTTTCCCTTTCGGATACTGCGAACTCACAAGGATAATGCGCTATGCAAACCCTACCCGACCCCAGTCAATTTGCTTGTCCTCCTGTGCAGGTAGAGGATGACCGGACTGGGCTGAATGTAGAAACCCTAAAGCGGGCGTTTCTCGATAACCTGTTTTATATCCAGGGCAAATCTCCCGACATTGCCACGCAAAATGACTACTACATGGCGTTGGCTTACACGGTGCGCGATCGGATGCTCAAGCGCTGGCTTAAAACGGCTCAAGCCTATTCCCAGCATGGTTCGCGCACGGTATGTTATCTGTCTGCTGAGTTCTTGATGGGCCCTCACCTCGGCAACAACCTAATTAACCTCGGGATTTACGATGACATTAAGCAAGCCATCGAAGAATTGGGCTTAAACCTCGAAGCATTGATGGAACAGGAAGAAGAACCGGGGCTTGGCAACGGGGGCTTGGGGCGCTTAGCCGCTTGCTATCTCGACTCAATGGCCACCCTAGAGATTCCATCCATTGGCTACGGGATCCGCTATGAATATGGAATTTTTGAGCAAGATATCCGCGATGGTTGGCAGGTTGAACGCACAGACAAGTGGCTCAAAAATGGCAACCCTTGGGAAATTGTGCGTTCAGAGTGGGCGGTGCCCGTCAAGCTTGGGGGGCATGTTGAGCAATATATCGACGAGCATGGCCGCTTCCGGGTGCGTTGGGTTCCCTACCAAGTCGTGATGGGAATTCCCCATGACACCCCCATTTTGGGCTATCGCACTAACACGGCTAACACCTTACGGCTATGGCGCGCCGAAGCCCCTGAGTCTTTTGATTTTGATGCCTTTAATTCGGGTGACTATCTAGGAGCCGTGCAGGCCAAGATGGTATCTGAGAACCTCTCGAAGGTGCTCTACCCCAATGACAATATTTCCCAAGGGAAGCAACTGCGACTGGCGCAGCAGATTTTCTTTGTGTCCTGTTCATTGCAAGACATGATTCGCATCATGGTGCAGCAGCACCTACCCCTTGAAAACTTCCATGAGAAGTTTGTGGTGCAGTTAAATGACACTCACCCGGCGATCGCCATTGCCGAGTTGATGCGGCTGCTCATCGATGACCACGAGATGGACTGGCAAGCGGCCTGGGGAATCACCACCCGCACCTTTGCCTACACCAACCATACCCTCCTCCCAGAGGCTCTAGAACGGTGGCCTCTGAGCTTGTTTGAGTCAATGCTGCCCCGCCACTTGCAGATTATCTATGAAATCAACCAGCGCTTTCTCGATGATGTGCGGATCAAGTTCCCTGACCAACCAGAACGATTGGATCGGATGTCGATCATTGATGAATCGGGGGAGCGGTATGTGCGGATGGCGCACCTAGCCTGCGTGGGGAGCTTTGCCATTAATGGGGTTGCTGCACTGCATACCGAGTTGTTGCAAAAAGATGTGCTGCATGACTTCTATGTCATGTTTCCGCAAAAGTTTAATAACAAAACCAATGGGGTCACACCGCGTCGGTTTATCGCCTTGAGTAACCCGCGCCTCACCACCTTGATCTCTGACAAAATCGGTGACGGTTGGATTAAGAACCTAGATGAACTCCGTAAAATCGAAGCATTTGTTGGGGATCCTGAGTTCCGCCAAGGCTTCCGCCAAATTAAGCGGGCAATCAAGCAAGATTTGGCGGACTACATCGCCCAGGAGTATGGGCTGGCGATCAACCCAGATTCTATGTTTGATATTCAGGCTAAGCGCATCCATGAATATAAGCGGCAACACCTGAACGCCCTCTATATTGTGACGCTCTACAATCGGCTGAAGGCCAACCCGGATCTCGATATCACGCCCCGCACCTTCTTATTTGGGGGGAAAGCCGCACCGGGTTATTACATCGCCAAGTTAATTATCAAGTTGATTAACTCCATCGCTGATGTGGTGAACCGTGATCCTGATGTGCGCGATCGCCTCAAGGTCATTTTCCTAAAAGACTACAGCGTTAAGTTTGCCCAACGGATCTACCCAGCAGCGGATCTGTCTGAGCAAATTTCCACCGCTGGAAAAGAGGCGTCGGGCACTGGGAACATGAAGTTTGCCATGAATGGGGCGCTCACGATTGGGACTTTAGACGGTGCCAACATCGAAATTCGGGAAGAAGTGGGTGCCGATAATTTCTTTTTGTTTGGCATGACAGTGGCGGAAGTGCAAGCGAAAAAGGCAAGTGGCTACAACCCCCGCGAGTATTATCACAACAACTCTGAGCTAAAATTGGCGATCGATCGAATTGCCAGTGGCTTTTTCTGCCATGGAAATAGCGATCTCTTTAAGCCGTTGTTGGATACTTTGCTAAACCGCGATGATTATATGCTTTTAGCCGATTATCAATCCTACATTGATTGTCAAGATCGGGTGAGCGACTTGTTCCGAGATACGGAAACTTGGACGGATATGGCATTGTTGAATGTGGCGCGGATGGGTAAGTTTTCGAGCGATCGCTCGATTCGTGACTACTGCAATGGCTTCTGGCAAATTTCATCGGTGCCCATCGAGATCGAAGAATATAGCCCTAACAATATTCCCCAGTTGCAATAGGGCGGTTGCCTCAACAGTCCCTCCGCTAACCTCCTTCGGCTAAATACTGAGCAGAGGCGTGAGCGCATCTTATGGGTTAACCATCGGGGTAAACAAAAAGCAGGGGCGCACAATCTGCTCCCCTGCTTTCGTTTTGGTTTTTTGGGCTAGATGCTCTATCTGGGTTCCCCTAATTGTAGGTGGGTGGGCTAAACCGGGAGGAGCGATCGCTGGCAGGTTGGGCAAACAGCATGGATCACCATTTGGCAATCGAGCAGGTGATAGCCTTCCTTCTGAGCTGTTTTGACCCCTGTTTTGAGGATGCTGTCGTTTTTAAACTCCACCGTGCGATTACATTTCACACAAATTAGATGGTGGTGATGGTGAGGCGATGGCTGGTTAATTTCGTAATGTTTGTGACCTTCTGCCAGTTCTAATTCTCGCAAAATGCCCATGCGAGCCATGAGCTTGAGGGTGCGGTAGATGGTAGAAAGACTGATGGGTTGACCATCTTCCTTGAGCAGCAGACATAGATCTTCTGCACTCAGGTGGGTTCCCTTGGGCAGATTTTGGAAAATAGTGAGAATGGTTTCTCGTTGTGGGGTTAATCGCCAGCCTCGTTCATTTAACTCAGCTTTCAAGGCGGAAGCAGAGTAGGCAGTCATAGTGTTCTCAACAAAGCTTATTTATTGAGAATGATACAGAAACCTTCGGTTATTTGCAAGAGCGCTTTCTTGTTGAGAAGAGAGATCCGCCGTTTGAGCGTCTGAAGCGTAGATTTTAGAATCTCTGGAGAGCCTGATACAAAAGCTTTCAACAGGGATACACATTTTAAAGTCAAGAATTTTAAAATTCTCGTATTTTTTAGAAAAACTTTGGCGGATCTCAGAAAAGATCGGGAAAGCCCGCGCTGTTCTCAGTCGTTTTCGAGCTGCTTTGGCCTTGCTGCTGTCTTTTGGAAGAGGCTGTCTTTTTTAGAGCGATTCGTTGCGGGCGGGGTTGCCGAGTTCTTGCTGATAGCTGGGTAGGCGATCGCTCGGTTGCAGGTCGGGAGGCAGGGGATCAGCGGTGCCCCACTGCCCCACTAACGACTGGAGTAGGCGATCTTGGCCGCGATGGAGGGCGTCGAGATCCCCAGTGCCAATATCCATCAGGCTAAACCAGACCAAGGGGCGATCGCCCGTGGGAATCACCCCCGCCAACGAACTCACCCGATCCAGCGTTCCTGTTTTAACGGCGGCACCCGCCACAATCTGCCGCCCGCCCAGGGTACCCCGCTCGCGCCCCACGACCGGGAAGAAGTCGGCCACGGTTAGGTCATAGGGTTGTAGGTGGGCTTGAATGGTCATCAACATTGTGGCGACGGCGCGGGGAGAAATTTGGTTTTCTTCCCCTAGCCCAGAGCCATTGATCAGTTGGATCTCGGTAGAGGGCACAGTAGCGGCCTCAGCGGCAATTTGAGCCACTTGACTCCCTCCCCCCAACTGGCGCGCCAGATCATCGGCAATAAAATTGTTGCTGTAAATATTCATCGCCTTCAGAATTTGGGTCAGCGGTAGGGATCGATGCTTCAGCAGCGGCGTTGTATCTGCGGCGCTGGAGGCAACTTTGACCGTGCCGCCGATCGAAATTTGGGGTCTAGGCGTCCCGGTTGGCAGCGTGGCAAATTGGGTGGCGGCTTCGGATGACCAGCGGGCGGCATCCAAGGCTTGCCGCAAAAACTGCCCCGACTGTGCCGGGTCACCCTGAAAGTTCATGCTGAAGTCACCCACGATGATCAGATCCCCGGTCACCTGGCCAATGCCTCGCGCTTGGAGGGCGTTGGCTAGGGCGATCGCCTCCTCCCACACAAACAGGGGATCACCCCCCCCGCGAATCACCAAATTTCCCTGCAAAACCCCATCCGGTTGCAATTGTCCCTGCATCTCTACGAGGGTTTCAAATTGATAATCGGGCGTCCAGGTTACCAGCGCCGCCAGGGTCGTGGGAATTTTGGTGAGCGAGGCCGCAGGCGTTGGGATCATCCCCCGATGACTGGCCAATACCTCTGCCCCAGACTGAATCCATACGCCCTGATCGGCAGCGGGCAGACCTAAGCCCGCCAAACTGCTCAAATGGCGCTCAACGGCAGCAACGGCTCCCGGATCAGGCGCATCAATGGGAGTTGGCATCTCTGTGACCCCCGAACCGGTCAGCCAAGGCGACCAATCTACGGCGCGCATGGATTGTACTTCCTCGACGGCCATCACCCCCGACAAAAAGGCGACTGTTACATATCCCCACATGCTGACTTCCTTCCTGAGTGGAATTCTAGGCATTGCCCTAGGCATTAACTGTGATCTTCAAGCGGTGATCTTCAATCGGTGATCTTCAAGCGGTGATCTTCAACCGGTGATCTTCAAGCGGTAAGATTCAACCTGTGATATTCAAGCTTATGGTACACAACTCCCTATACTTCTTAGACTGGTAAAGGTCGGGAAATTGTGGGTTGATGCCCCCATAGCTGTGTAATTTAACGGGTTTCCATGGCGATCGCCCTTGTTCCAAATTTTATAGAAGCAATGCGGCCTTACCCCAATAGGTTTCCCTGAATCACAACGCTTTTGCCTCTTAGGGCGTTGATGTACTGGGTTTTCTCCTAAATTTTGCACCTAATTTTTTTGCCCCAATCCTATTAAATGAATCCTGCTGAAAGGACTGGTTTGTATGCCTGCTGCTGATCCCAACCGTGTGTTGCGCCTAATGCCCATTGGCGTAGGGGCGATCGCCGGAACCTTGCTATTACTGAACCGCTTACTGACCCCAGAGTTAACCGGAACCCAATCGCGTTCGGATGCGGTGGGGGTGATTGTCAGTGCTGTGTTGATTTTGACCGGGCTGTTGTGGCAACAGATTCAGCCGCGATCGCCCGATACTGTCATTCTCAACGGTCATGAAGGGTTTGAGCTAGACCCTACTCTTCCTGATCCCCTCAAAATCGAGATTGCGTGGGCGTCTCACCTGCTCCTCACCAACACCGCTACCCGCACCCTCGTGATGGTGTGGGATGGCAAGCCTTGGGCACGGCGTGGCATCTTAAGCCCTACGCCCCTGACCCAACCAGGGCCCATCGTACAACGGGCGCTCAGCACCCATAAGCCTATTTATCTAGTCAATTTACAAATTTATCCGGGCAAAATTGAGTTTGATTATCTCCCTGACAATACCCAAGGCGTGATTTGCCAACCCTTGGGCGATCGCGGCCTGCTGATTCTTGGAGCCAATGCCCCTCGTAGTTATACCCGCCAAGACGAAATCTGGGTGGCGGGGCTAGCAGACAAACTGGCCAACAGCTTTCAAGAACACCTCACCCCTGCTTCCTAGGGTCAATAAAAACTGACCTTAGACTTGATGCTCAATCCTGATTTTCCCATTCACCGAATCCTGCCCACAACCTCCCTGAAACCACGGCCACGGGAGATAATGAATGGGTCAAGGGGGCATGAGATGCCTCCTCTGCCCTCTGTAAAACCATTTCCCTAGAATACGCAAATGATTGCCCTGTATTGGTTCCTCGTTTTGCTCATGGTGGTTGGCATTATCGGTGCGGTGGTGCCCGGCATTCCAGGGGTAGGGCTAATAGCCGTGGCGATCGCCATCTGGGGCGCAGTCAATGGCTTTGCGGGGTTAGGGGTTCCCCTCGCGGTTGCCATCGTCTCTCTCTTGCTCAGCCTCGGCATCGACTTTCTCGCGACCTACTGGGGAGCTAAAAAAGCAGGCGCTAGTCGCTGGGGGATCATCGGTGCCATGGTGGGTTTGGTCTTAGGGGTGTTGGGCTTGCTGCCAGCGTTACCCTTGGGCGGCCCGCTGTTGGGGCTGCTGATCGGCCCCTTAGTCGGTGCGTTTGTGGGCGAATTTATCTATCGGCGAGATGCGATGGTTGCCCTCAAAGCCAGCATCGGCATCTTAGTGGGGAGCTTGGTTGGGGTTTTAGTGCATCTGTTGTTGGCGATCGCCACCGTCGCGGTTTTTCTGTACAGCACTCTACCTGGTCTTGTGGGCACTTAAGGCTGGCCTTGATGACGCCAACCCTGATCCAATTAGAAATTTAAAACTTTACAAATTAAAAATCATTAGCAATACAAATGCGCGATCGCCCCGATGCGGTTGACTCATTTCAGTGCGCTAACGCTATCAAGCCCTAGGCGTTTGTCTAGATTTCTCGATTCACCAGATTTCTCGACTCACCAGAACCCGTTTCGACTCGCCAAAAACCCTTCATCCAGCCTATTTCAGCGGGGCTTGGGTTTGGCCTGCAAGTCAGGATTACCGTAAAAAGATTGGGGATCATGCACTGGTTACCCTGCGAAAGATAGGTTAAACTTGCGGACATAAAAATTTATAAACATTTACATGAGCGATCGCCCCATGATTCGACTATTCACTGATTTTGATGGCCCCATTATGGATGTATCGGAGCGCTACTATCAGGTTTACCTGTGCTGCCTCGAAGTAACCCGCCAACCCCATCAAGTGGTGAATGTTCTAACGAAGTCAGAGTTTTGGCGGCTCAAGCGGGCGCAAGTCCCCGAAAATGAGATTGGTCGTCGCTCTGGGTTAGATGGAGATCAGCCCAAAGCCTTTGCCCAACTCCGCAAAGATACTGTTCACACCGCTCCTTATCTGCACTACGACGGCCCTGTTCCGGGAGCTATTGCAGCGCTAGAACGAGTGCAGCGGCTAGGGTTTGACCTAGCGGTTATGACCATGCGACGGGAGCAAGAGTTGAACGAAGCGTTTGAACGGTGTGATCTGGGGCATTTTTTTCGGAGCGATCGCCGCTATTGCCTCAGCAATACTTATCAAAAAACGGTCGATGTGAAAGACAAACCCCTGTTGATGCGGCGGGCTTTGTCAGAGCTACCACCCGCCCAATGTTGGATGGTAGGAGACACCGAAGCTGATATTGTGGCGGCTAAAACCCATGGCTTGCCAGTCATTGCTGTCACCTCAGGTATCCGCGATCGCCAACGCCTAGCCCAGCAATCGCCCGATTGGATTGCCTCAAACCTAGCCGAAGCCCTCGATATCATCCTCGAAAACACCCAACCCACCCAAGCCTCAGCCTAATGCTGGGCGATCGCCCCCTCTCTGTCAGGGCAAGAATCAGCTCAAGGCAGCTTGACCGCTGTATGCTACCTTAAACCCCTAAAAACCCCTGCTTTCGGGCGATCGCTCGCACATGGCAGGGGTTTTTGAAAGATAGTATGGCTGTAGCCAGTCTGGTTAAGACATTTTCCAAATGAACGTTCAAACGTTTGAACGCTTAGCGCAAGAAACTACTGATGAGCCAGAGCAAAAACAGGGTTAACAACGCCGCAAATGTATCAGGAGCCAGGCTGACAGCCGCTAATGGGCTAGCAATGACCCCAGCTAAACCCAGCCCTAGGGTGATCCCCAGCACCAACCCCGCGACGGTTAACAAAAAGGATCGGCCAAACTTGTTTTCCTTGCGGTTGAGGAGATAGAACCCAAACCCGGTGCCTAGTGCCAAGGCAGCTGGTGGCGCGGAGAGGCTCAGCAACCCTGCCGCTAACATCAACCCTCCGGGGATCAAAATGTCATTGCGGCTGGGGGTATCAATAAATTGTTGCAGCCAACTGGGTGGGCTAGAAGACATCTTAGGCGATGCCTCGGCTGGTGGCTCGGCTAGGCGCTCTGGAAAGCGAATGCGATCGGGCACCTTAATCTTGCCTTCTTGGCGCAACCGTAACCGATCCATCAAAACGGCATCATAGGCAGCTTCGATGGCCTCAACCTGAGCGCGATCGCCATTATGGGTTTGGAGCATATGATCGCGAGCGGTCTGGATTTCCTCAAAGGAGGCATCCTCTCCAACGCCCAACCGTTCATATTGATTCAGGTCGCTCATTTATCGCCTCCGAAAGACCCCGTGTTTTATACTAGGCCAAAGCCTTAACAAATCTTAAGAAATGGTACGAGATGCCGACAAGAGAGATATAAAGAGACAGCTCTTATCTGGCAAACGAGTGTTTCATCAGAAAACACTTGGTATAGCCTTTAGTGTAACTGCCATACCCAGTTTCGCAAAATAAGATCATCTAAAGACTCTATGCATTTTTTGTGTGAGTTGACCTAGATTAGAGTCTGCGGCTATTTGCAATTCAATTTTTTGTGAAGATAATTGATCTAGTCTTAATTTTAAGGTTCAGGGTGCCACCTGTGGCTCTGCGCAATTAAATGATCACCAGCAAGGCTAAGTATTCTAGAAATCTTTAGAGTTTTGTCCATGTTTGTCAGCTTTTCAGTTGAGGTAACGTCATAGCCATGACCCCAGCGAAGATCCTCGTTGTTGACGACGACCCCGCCATTAGAACCCTGATTCATCGGTTTCTGAGCAAGAACGAGTATGAAGTTCAGTCTGCAGAAGATGGTAAGGCGGCCATGTCCACCTTTGAACAGTTCAACCCTGACCTGGTTATTTTGGATGTAAACTTGCCCGATGCGACTGGGTATAACCTCTGTCAGGATATGCAAAGTCGCACCGGGGTCTTTGTATTGATGCTAACGAGCCGAGCCGATGAAGCAGACAAGATTCGAGGCTTCTCCCAAGGAGCTGACGATTATCTGACCAAGCCCTTCAGCCTTGGAGAGCTAGAGGTGCGGGTGCAGGCGATCCTAAAACGTCAGCGCCCTGTTACTACGGCAGAGCAGCAATGTTTGCGGTTCAATGACTTGTCGATTGACCCTGTGCGGCGTGAGGTCATGCTCAATGCAGATCTAGTGGCACTCACCGCCCTAGAGTTTGATCTGCTTTACTTCCTGGCTAGCCATCCAGGGCGAGTCTGGCGGCGCTCAGAACTCATCCAAAAGGTCTGGGACTATGAATATGTGGGGGATCAACGGGTTGTCGATGTCCACATTGGCCAAATTCGTAAAAAAATCGAAATAGACACAAGTCAGCCAGCGCTCATCCAAACGGTGCGTGGGGTTGGCTATAAGTTTGAGGCTCCTGAGCTGAATACTTCTCTCGAATCTGCCAGTTAAGCAGCTTTAGGGATGCTCTGAACATCCCTGGTTGGCTCAGCCCAGTTGACCGAAGAGCTTTTAGTCTGCGCCCGGTGCCCTTCCTCATCTCCCCATATCCTTTGCCCTGAGTTGCTGCATCGCGCTCAACTCAGGGCAGAAGTTTGGCTATTTCTGTTTGGCTTTTCCTTGATGCCTCTCTCTGCATCAGTATGAAACTTGCTTCATCTAAAGTATTGACTGATCGGGTTTCGGGATTGTTTAGCTCTTGAGCTTTTAGGCTGACCAATAGGCTGACCAACATCGAAATCTTTCTGCACGCCATAAAATAGGGCTATTTATCAATAGATAACTGAAGATAACTGAGATGTATTCTCGTTGTTCAAAACCTGTTTTGAACTCTTTTTGCTATGAGGATTCTCCGATCGCCCGATCAAAATAGTCTAAAAGGCTTTCCAGCAAACGCTTTGGCAGTCTTGGGATCAATCTAGAATTCAATCCCGATAAAAAAAGTCGGGTATGTTTGACGCTAGTTTTTAGGCCATGCTACTATCAATTCACTTTGATAGAAATACGGGTAAATTGCTTACCCAGTCTAGTATTTGCCGTTTTGAGAGAGCTAAGGACCCACCGCGCCATGACCCAGGCCATCGATCCCGTCACCCTAACTCGCACCCCTGCCACCGCCGCTACCTTTACTGTGCTGCGCTGCAAAGAGTGTGGAGCCGAATATGAGCCAAAAGCCCTGCATGTGTGTGAGTTTTGCTTCGGCCCCCTAGAGGTGATGTATGACTACAGCACTCTCAGCCGCACCGTCACCCGCCAAAGCATCGAGGCGGGGCCTAACTCTATTTGGCGCTATCGGCCTTTTCTCCCCGTCCAAACCGACAACCCCATTGACGTGGGCACTGGGATGACTCCATTGCTCAAGACCAACCGCCTCGCTCGTCGTCTGGGTCTTAAGAATCTCTACATCAAGAATGATGCCGTCAATATGCCCACCCTGAGCTTTAAAGATCGGGTGGTATCTGTGGCGTTGACACGTGCCCGCGAGCTGGGTTTTACAACGGTTTCTTGCGCTAGCACCGGCAACCTCGCTAACTCTACAGCGGCGATCGCAGCCCACGCAGGGTTAGAGTGCTTCGTCTTCATCCCCTCCGACCTAGAAGCTGGGAAAGTCTTAGGCACTCTGATCTATGCCCCCACGGTTATGTCGGTTCATGGCAACTATGACCAAGTCAACCGCCTTTGCTCTGAAGTCGCAAATACCTATGGTTGGGGCTTCGTCAACATCAACCTACGGCCTTACTACGCTGAAGGCTCCAAAACCCTAGGTTACGAAGTGGCAGAGCAATTGGGTTGGAAACTGCCTGATCATATTGTGGCTCCGTTGGCCTCTGGCTCTCTGTTTACCAAAATCCATAAGGGTTTCCAAGAGTTCATCAAGGTTGGGTTGGTCGAAGATAAGGCGGTTCGGTTCAGCGGTGCCCAAGCCGATGGGTGTTCTCCCATTGCCCAAGCCTTCCGCGAAGAGCGCGACTTTATCTCACCCGTTAAGCCCAGCACCATTGCCAAGTCCATTGCCATTGGAAACCCCGCTGATGGCGTTTATGCCCTCGACATTGCCCGCAAAACTAACGGCAACATCGAGTCTGTTTCCGATGCTGAAATCATTGAAGGCATGAAACTACTGGCCGAAACAGAAGGAATTTTTACAGAAACGGCGGGTGGCACGACGATTGCTGTTCTTAAGAAACTAGCAGAAGCGGGCAAGATTGACCCCGACGAAGTAACCGTTGTATACATCACAGGCAACGGGCTCAAAACTCAAGAAGCTATTCAAGGGTATATTGGTGAACCTCTGACTATCGAACCCAAGCTTGATAGCTTTGAGCGGGCTTTAGAGCGTGCCAAAACCCTCGACCGCCTAGAATGGCAACAAACACTGGTATAAGCTAGGCACAAGCCCAGCGAACCCATGACAGAGAGGATGCAAAATTGTACCGAAGGGTTCATTTTGTATCCTCAAAATTGTGCAGAATCAGTTTGAAGTAGCTTCGGGTTTGTGTAATCTACTATTTGAAGGATGGGTGTGAAGGATTGGTGTCAAGAATCCGTGCGTCATCTTTGGTTGTCGTCACCGAAACCTTCTCATCTGCCTGTTTTACGGTCTTATTAGTTCACATTGGCTCAATCATTATGGCGATTAAAGTCCTGATTCCTACTCCCCTGCAAAAGTTCACGAAAGACCAAGCCGCGATTGAATGCTCTGGCGATACGATCGATGCATTATTGGGTGAGCTAGAGTCTCAGTTCCCTGGCATCAAAGCAAGACTTTGTGACGATGAAGGCAATCTACGTCGGTTCATCAATTTCTATGTCAACAGTGAAGATATTCGCTTTTTAGAAGGACAAAAGACCGCGCTGAACGAAGGCGACGAAGTTAGTATTGTGCCTGCAGTCGCTGGAGGTTGAACCCTCTAGGGCAAGTTTGATCCCGTTAGGATGGCTCAACAGGGCTAGCCATCGTGATTATTCAGCCCTCTAGGCTCGACCATTGAGGCTCAATCTCAATCAAAAAAAGGGGCGGCGGCAGTTTTATGCCTCCGAACCCCTTGTTCTATCGCGGTAAACGCATCAACACCCACACTGAATAAACCTGCATCCTTAGGGTTTACCATTCCCCTCACCCTCATCTCCATAAGCCTCATCTCCATAAGCCTCATCTCCAT
>Ga0105049_10003635_pt1 | contig 18184 bp, 19 predicted proteins | sample MAT06_FD_78087 | JGI IMG/M metagenome (GOLD analysis project Ga0105049, IMG submission 78087) | Freshwater microbial communities from Lake Fryxell liftoff mats and glacier meltwater in Antarctica - MAT-06 | ecosystem: Environmental > Aquatic > Freshwater > Ice > Liftoff microbial mat | place...
CGGCGAGTGACCAGGTCCCCACGGCGATCGATTTCGATCACACCGGCTTGGCCGATGGTTGCCGCAGTCCGGGATCACTAACCGGACTGACGTTGTTGGCGCCATTGCTCACCGCAGGACCCAGGGCCTTCACTGCGGCCGATGCCAACACCTATGCCGACCGACCACAGATGCCGGGACAGCAGGAAAACCTGCGCGCGTTGAACGATCCACGCATCGCGCAGGTCGATCGCCTGCTGAAGGACCAGGATCTGGCGGGGGCAGATGCCGTGCTGACGGATCTCGCGAAGAGCATCGAAGCGCCGATCGTGCTTTACAATCTGGCCTGTGTGCAGGCCCTCACCAAGCGGCCAGCGGATGCGCTGAAAACGCTCGCTCGCGCGGTCACCGCTGGCTGGTTCGATGATCGTCACAGCCAGCGCGATCCAGACTTGACTGCACTCCGCACGGATCCCGGTTGGCCGGCACTGATCACGCGCATGCAGACGCAGGCGCTCCACATCACGCCTGGGACGAGTGCGCCGTTCCGTCCGCTGCCGGCGCGTGATGGCTCGCCTCCTGGACGATTGGCGATCATGCTCGGGGCGACCACCGGACGTGGACTGAGCGTCGATGAGACCATCGCCAATCTCGAACGCAGTGTCGCCGCCGACGGCACACGACCGACGGGTTCGGTGTGGTTCATGGCTTCCAACGATGAGGCGCGTACCGGCCCACGCCGTTGGGCCTTTGCCGCAGCTGCCACGTTGCTGCGCTAACTCGGCGTAGCGGCCGAGGTGCGCGAGGGCGTCCTGCCACCAAAAGACGCCTCCGTCATCGGCGCGACCATCGGCGTCGCCGATTTTGATTGGGCGGCCAACGGCGCGCTGATGCAACCAGGCGCGTGGTGTGATCATCTGACTTCACTTGGTGGCGCGTTGCAGCCGAACGGCGGCCAGACGCCACTCACCGCCCTCCTGCGTGCGGGTGCCGCTGGTGCTGGCGGCACCGTGGCCGAACCACTCAACCATCCGTTCAAATTCCCCAGCGCCTTCGTGCATGTGCACCGTGCCCGCGGCCTGAGCCTGGTCGAGGCGGTACACCGCTCAATGTCGGGGCCGTACCAGTATCTGGTCGTGGGCGATCCGCTATCGCGGCCGTGGCCGGCGAAGGCGACTCCGGAACCTTAAGCTAAGACCATCCCTCGCCCGGTCAGCGACGACGTTTTGTGGGTTTTTTCCCGGCCTTCTTCAGCACACTCTTCTTTTTCTTCACCGCGACGAATCCCCACAAGGTGATCACGACACCACTGGGGCTCTTCATCTTGAACGCGCGCATGGTATTCTCCGCACCCCACTCGGCTTTGAGATCCTGCACCACCGTCACGCCACGGCGTTTCAGCGCTTTGCTCGCCTCGCTGATGTTGCCGAGCATGAACTGCAGATTCAGCTCGGGCGAGGTGCGCTTTGCACTGTAGATGGTGAAGGTGTAGTCATCCTCCGGAGTTTTGATCATCGCGTGGTTGTCCCACACCGCGTTGACCTTCATGCCCAGGATGTCGAGATAAAATCCCAACTCCGCCGTGAAATCCTTGACGCCGAATTCGGCAACCGCCTTCCAGCAGTCACCCCAGGTGAACGCGTAGGGGAAACGGGCCCGCGGCCAGAGCTTCTCCCAGTCCTCGCGAGAGGTGATGCGTTTGAGCGCATCAAGGCGACGTTGGCCGTAGGTTCTGCATTTGGTGACGATGGTCATGATCCACTCTTGGTTGCTCGACCCAACGGTCGCAGATGCGTGATAACGGTATGACGGTCCAACATGCTGGCCATCAGCAACACCATTGCGAGTGTCAGGTCACCCGAGTCCGGCCGCGCGACGCAGGCGATCATTGATTCCAAGACCCAGGCCGTGATCGGGCAGCAGCTCCGCCACCAGCGCTGTTACGTCGCTGGCATCGAGCCGACGAAGTGCAGCGAACAGACCGGCAGCCGCTTCAGCGAGATCACCGTGGCGACTGAGTACTTCGACCTGGCGCAGTGACGACGGCAGATGCTGACCGGTGAAAGCCAGCACACCGATAGATGGATCCGTCGGCCACGCCTCGCCGGATGAACGCAAGCGCAACGGTTTCACCGGCGCGTAATGGCTCGGCAACATTCCCGGCGCCTGCTGTGGCAGAGACGCCGCGCGCACGTTGCGATCAGCGACGGTCACTGGTTCGCCCAGGATCTCTTCCAGGCGCTCACGCGTGACGCCACCTGGACGCAGGATGATCGGCTTGGGATCCGGCAGTAGGACAGTGCTCTCGATGCCGACACGGCACGGACCGCCATCGAGCACTACCGCCACCGCGTCGCCCAACTGCTCACGAACATGCGCCGCTGTGGTCGGCGAAATACGTCCGAAGGGGTTGGCGCTCGGCGCGGCCAAAGGTACGCCAGCGGCACGGATGAGCGCCAACGCCAGCGGATGATCGGGGCAACGTACGCCCACCGTGTCGAGGCCGCTGGTGACCACGTCAGGAACGATTGATGTCCTGGGCAACACCATCGTCAAAGGCCCAGGCCAACAGGCGGCGGCCAAACGCTCCGCCCGCGGTGACGGCCTCGCCACCGTCCATGCCTGCGCCGCGTCGGCGACGTGGACGATCACTGGATCAAACGTCGGCCGACCTTTTGCACTGAAGACGCGCAGGACCGCCGCCGCATCGAATGCATTCGCCGCCAGGCCGTACACCGTCTCGGTCGGCATACCGACCAGGTGACCGGCACGGATGGCGGCAGCGGCGATGGTGAGCGGATCCTCAGCAGACATGCCCGGCAGTGTGCTGGGCAGCGCGCACTTGCCCAGGACCTCACCCGACCACGACGGGATCCATCGGTGCTGACGATGGATGCGATCGTCGAACCGATTGGCGGACCTGGAGACAACGTGGCATAAAATCACGGCAAGGAGACCAGCCATGATCACGCCCTATCCGCCGCCCCCAGGTCCACGGGTCGAGCTGCTGCGTGTTCGTCGAATCGATCCGACCGACCCTATCGAGCGCAGCGGACCGTCCCCTCTGCGCGATCCCGGCGATCTCGCCGTAGCGCAGCCCGCGCGGATCGACCGCGCGGAAATCAGCGACGAAGCCCGGCGCCTGCTGGCGCGTGACCTGCAACAAACCCAACCCGGAGATGCGCCATGAGATGTGTCCACTGCCTCAACGTCTACCTTCTCACCGAGGAATTCCGCGGCCAGATCATCGACTCCTGCCCACGCTGCCATGGTGTGTGGTTGACGCGCGAAGAATTCGATCAGCTCGTCGCCTGCCGGGCTCCGCCACAGCGTGGTCGACCACCAGTGGAATCAGCGTTGATTCACCACGTCACGTGATTCCTCCGGCCGCTTGCCGGTGCAGCAACACGCTGCTCGTGGCTGTCCGACCTGTTCACTTTTTTCGCTCTGTTCGCTTCAGCGAATCACCGGGCGCGTTCATTTGCGTTCGAAGATCCGGCGGCCGGCCTTGGTCAGGGCCGCGACCGCCGGGTTGGTGATGCGACGCTCCGCGGTCACGGCATAAAAACGTTCGCGCACCAAATCGGTGCGGCCGATCTCCTCCACCGCGAACTGGTCGGCGATGGCATCGGAGATGGCGGCCGGCGCCGGGAACACGCCGACGCCAGCTTGACCGAGCACCTTGAGCAGCGCGGTGTCCTGGATTTCACCCGCGATTCGCACTGTCAGTCCCTGATCCACCAGCCACCCGGCAATCTGCTGGCGGATGGCGGCGCTCTCGTGCGGCAGCAGCAGCGGTACCGTCGCGAGCGATGCGGGAAAATCCCGGCGGAGCGCTGCCGGCTTAAAACATTTGGCGGCAAAGAACGCCACCCCGGACTCACCAAGCAGGTGGCTGTAAGCCCGCACGTCCAGGCTGGGCGACAACGGTTCATCGCTCAGCACCACATCGAGTCCCTGGATCGCTAGCTCGGCGAACAGGCGGATGGGCGTGTCTTCGATGCAGGTCAGGCGTACGCCTCCCGCAATCGCCAACGCCGGCTCCAGCAAGCGATAGGCGACCAGCTTCGGCACCCGGTCACTGATGCCGATCGTCAGCCGTTGTCCCTGCTCGAAGCCGTTTCCCTGCAGGCTCTGGGTCAACTCACGCCCGAGCGCAAAGATCCCGTCGGCATGGCGTGCCACCAGCTCGCCAAGAGTCGTCAGTTGCAGATTCCGCCCACGACGAGTGAACAGTGCACCGCCAAGCGACTGCTCCAACGCGCGCAACTGTCCGCTGATGGTCGGCTGCGATACGTGGAGTCGCGCGCAGGCGCGGCTGATCGACCCTTCGCGCGCTACCACCCAGAAATACCGCAGGTGGTGGAAGTTGAGCTGATCGGGGTTGAGCACAGGACGATCCATAGGGCTCTCCTATGGCTGAAGCTGCCACTACCGATGCGCGGCCACAAGCCGGCGACGTACACCACTCCACACCCGTGGAGAACACCATGAAACTCGACTCTCCCCTCACCTACCTCGGCGACCAATCCCTCTGGAGCGAGGACATCACCTGGCTGGCTGACAACCGTGCCTGGTACACGCTCGGCCATCTCGCGCCGCGCATCCGCTGGATGCACCTCTACCTGGAGGAATCACCCGTCGGTGATGGCATCCTGGTGCGCATCCAACTCGACCTGGCCGGCCACGAACTCGCCAGCATCTGCGCCATCCGCAGTTGCCCGCAATCCGCCGTGTGTGCCGCGTTCGATCTGCTACGTCGCGAGATCGAACTCGACGAACCGGTCGCAGTCTGATCAGCCCGGCCGTCTTCGGCCGCGACCGCTCGCTGTAACCGCACAAGCCCGCCTCACCCTGCCTAGGGATCAACTGTGGATATTAATTGGACCGTCTTCGCCATCTTCAACCTCTTCGTGGTGGCGATGCTCGCGCTCGACCTCGGTGTTTTTCACCGCAAATTGCATGCGGTGTCGGTGCGTGAGGCGTTGATCTGGACCGGTGTGTGGATTTCACTCGCATTAAGCTTCAATGTCCTGTTATGGCAGATGCCGGCGATCTTCTTCAACGATGGCAACGTCGCCCATGCGGTCGCGCGCGGTGAACTGGTGGCTGGTGCCGGGCTGGGCGACTACGGCGCGCTGCGGGCCGAACAGTTCCTGGCCGGCTACCTGATTGAGAAGTCGCTCTCGGTCGACAACCTGTTCGTCTTTCTGCTGATTTTCACCGCGTTCGCCGTACCGGCCGCTTACCAGCACAAGCTGTTGTTCTATGGCATCATCGGCGCGCTGGTCATGCGCGCGATCTTCATCTTCGGCGGCGTGGCGCTAATCCAGAACTTCACCTGGATCATCTACATCTTCGGTGCCTTCCTGATCATAACCGGCATCAAGATGCTGTTGCCACACCGGCCGATGGATCCAGAACACCATTGGGTGATACGTCTGGCGCGCAGGATCATGCCGGTCAGTTCCAAGCCGGATGGCGACCGCTTTTTCACCCGCGAGAACGGCAAGCGCATGGTCACACCGCTATTCCTGGTCCTGTTGATGATCGAGTTCACTGACCTGGTGTTCGCGGTCGATTCCATCCCGGCGATCCTGGCGATCACCGACAACGCCTTCATCGTCTACACCTCCAACGTCTTCGCGATCCTTGGCCTGCGCTCGCTCTACTTCGCCCTGGCCGGCATGGCTGACGTCTTCCACTACCTGAAGTATGGTCTGTCCGCGATCCTGCTGTTCGTCGGCGGCAAGATGCTGGCGCACGCGATCTCCGTCGAACAGACCGTGATCGATGCCGCCGGTGTGGCGACCACCGTGTTGGTGCCGTTCAAGCTCTCAACCACCTGGTCCTTGGCCGTGATCGGTTCGCTCCTCGCCCTCGCGGTGATCGCCTCGCTGATCCGGCTCTGGTGGCTACGGCGGCAAGCTGCCGCCCTCATTCAAAAGGCGTAGTCGAGCACACACACGTCGTCGATGTGCGGCTTGATCGGCGTAACCGCGGCGACGTGCGCCGGGTGCGGGAGGTAGGCATCGCGAGCAGCCGCATCGGTGAACACCACCGACAGCCCGGCGGTGAAACCTTTACCGAGACCTTCGGGGCTGTTCTGGTGGCCGACGCTGACGCTGACCACCCCTGAGATGGTCTGCTTCATCGCCAGGAATGCGGCGAAGGCCTGCGCCTCCAGCTCGCGCGTCATGCTCGGCTTCCATTTGAAGAACACGTTGTGCTGGATCATCGCTCGCTCCACGGGCGGGAACCTAGTTCCGACCGCCTCCACCGCCAATTGTGAAAGGTTGGACGATCCTGGTGATGGGTTGTCGCAAAGGTGCAGATCGCACGGAGACAGGCATGCAGGCGGACGATGTGCTGGCATGCACGATCCTGCTGATGTCGCGTTGTCGCATGAACGAGCATTGCTTTCCCGGCTGTGCGCCGCACAAGCTGGCCTAGACGGCGCACCCGAGCGCCGATGGAGCACGCTGATGTCGGCCTCGTCGAGCAGGATCTTAATCGCCCAGGTGGATGGCAGCCGTCCGCTGTCGGACCGTTTCATTGATCGCCTGCTGAGTTGGTGGGACACCGGCGGTGGACGCACCATTCGTCGCGCGGTGCGTGGGGCGGTCGCAGTCAGCGGCGCCAAGGTGCGCACAACCATCGCCCCACTCATGGCACGGCCGCTGGTTGCCAAAGCGGCGACCATGTCGCAGACCGCTATCGCCACCCTCCGCCGCGGGATCGCCAAAGCTTTCTCCAGCGAGGTGCCGACACCGCGACGTGAAGAGGTCCTCGCCGCTGTCGTCACCGACGCCACCGACGCCACCGACGCCACCGGAGTCGACGACGCGCCATTGCCACCGCGTCCTGCCGCCGTCAAAAAATCCCCCACCGGCGAGATCCGCACCCCAGTCAGATCCGCTACCGGCGAGATCCGCCCGCGCACCGCCTCCGCGATCACCAAGCCTGAGATCACCCCAGTGTCGTCACCGACACGGACGACCATGGCGTTGACCACCGCCCTGCGCTGCTGGAGCTGCCTACAACGCAACCGTGTGCGCGCTCCGCGACGCGGCGGATGTTTCCTCTGCTCGTCATGCAACGCCACCATGCTGGTGGTCGATCCGATCGTCGGGCTGACGTGTGAGGTTGGACAAGCGCCAGCCAAAGGCATCCGTCTCAGCCGCGAGGCGAACGAGACTGATCCGGCAATTGGCCGTGGGGACGTCGACGGCGTGAGATGACGGCATGCGGGCCAATGGCCCGCGGTCCCAAGGGCGAAGGCACCTCACACCTGCCAAACATGCCAGTAGCGGGATCGGGCGGCGCAGGCCGCCGACGGCGCAGCCGTCTACGCCAGAGCAGCATCGTCCGTACGCGAAAGCACGATCCGCGTGGTGCGCGCGATGGGGGAGAGAGGCGACCGCAGGGAGCCGAACGAAGTGGGGGGAGTGGCGTCCGCCACTCCCCCCATGGTTAACTGAGCCTGCGTTTGGCGTAGCCAAACGGCGCGCCGCTGGCGCGCATCCCGCCGTCTCCGGCGGGATCTGGCGGTTCACAAACTAGCGTGCACCGACTTCAACGCCTTGATCAGATAGACCGTCGCCAGGTGCGGCAGACCCTCACCCCAACGCTTCGCGCTGTTGATCCACATGATGCCTTCGCGGCCGTCATCGAGTTTCGCTGGCACCGCGCGCTTGCTAATTGCGGCGAACAGATCCGCGCGCCAGTCGACCTTCTTGCCATCCTTGAGTTGAAGTTCCTTCATGCCGAGCGTATCAAAAGTTTTGGCCATCGCGGCGTAGTAGTAGAGCAAGCCTTCCTGTTCCTTGCCTGCGACCATGCCGGGGTTGGCGTCGAACTGGTAGTTGTCCTTCACCCACGCCAGCGCGGCGGCGACGCGGGGATCATCCGCCTTGATGTCGAGCGCGAGGTAGCTGCTGATGAGCGCGTAGGTCATCGAGCCGTAGCTGGTGAGCTTGACCTCGGTGGTCGAGGTACCGCCAGCGCCGCTGCTCGTTTTGGGATCCCAGCTGCCGGCGGCCTTGCTCTCTTCCGGGCTGTAGACCGCGCCACCATCGTTGCCCACCCACGGCAGCTTATTGTGCGATGAGAGGTTTTGGCAGCGCTGGATGAAGGCGAGGGCCTTGACCATGTGCGGATCGCTCGCCGGCACGCCGGTGGCCTTGAGCGCGGCGACGGCGCTGGCGGTGTTCGAGAGGTCTTCGTGACCAGCGCCCTTCGAGCCGTAACCGATACCGCCGTTGGCAACGCTGTCGGCCACGGTGTTCTGTCCCCCGAAGAGGAACTTCTGACCGCCGAGGATCCACGCGCTGTCATCGACCTTGGCCGCGGCGAGCGCCATCAGCGTGAACGCGGTGCCGTAGTTGCCGAGGCCTTCCTCTTTGGCGTAGGTGCCACCGTCCGGCTGGACGTGGGTCTTCAGCAGCGCGATGGCCTTGGCCAGACGCGGGTCGTCCTTGCCGATCGCGAGCGGCGGCCTAGCCAACACTTCGACACTCATAGCGGTGACGCCGACAACGAATTGTTTGCCCGGCAGGAACGCGCCATCGGGCTGCTGCTGAGCAAGCAGCCAGTCCTGCGCCTTGGTCAGGAGAGCTTCGACCTGCGCCTTGGTCGGCGTGGTAGTCTGGGTAGCGGCGGGTTCGGCGGCGGCGATCCATGGAGCGGTCACCAAGCAGCCGACCAGGGTCATGACGGGTAGAAGACGATTCATACATGCCTCCAGCAATGGGTGTCCGCGTTCGTCGCGGTGGTGCAGAGCCTGCGCATTCCCCGCGCCAATCCAGCCCCCCAAAAGGTGGTCGCGCTGGGTACGGTGTGAGCAGCCAGAGCACCGGCTGTCGACACCATCGACACCATGAAGCACCGATGAAGACCGCGCGGTCAGGCTCGTTGATTGATCAGGGCCTGGGCGAACTGAGATTCTTGGGCCTGCCGATAGGCCTGCATGGCCCGACCGTTGGCCCGACCGTCTGCCTCACGACTGGGCTCGGCACCGAGCACAGCGGAAGCGCTAGGCACGTCGGCATCCCCCTCCTGCGCGACGGCCTCGGTCTTTGCTGGTTCCGCTGTCTCCTCGTGCTGTTGCTGTTCTTCCTTTTCCGCGGCTCGCAGGTCGTGACGGGCCTGAGCCGCGATGGCGTCTGCGGCGGCGGCAACGGCATAGTCTTGTGCTGAGGGATCTGCGGGTGCCAAAGCCGCGGCGCGCACCTGCTCCATCTTGGCGATCACTGCTTCGGGGCTGCCACCGCTGGTCGAGAGGTCGACCGGTACTTCGCCGCCGATGGCGTACTGACGACCGTCGGGGCCGTACTGGTACGTATAAGACGCGCCGCCGACATGCGCTCCGCCTGCGGCTTTGTGTGCCGCTTCGTGGGCGCGCACTTCGCGATCGCGCAGTTGCAGTTCAGCGACCACTCGTCGATCTGCGGGAGTCAATTCCTGGGTTTTTACTTCCGCACTGGCTTGATCTTCTTCCGCGGAATCCTCCGCCGCGTCAGCCTGCTCATCGGCTTCTGTTTTTGCTCCGGAAGCCTCGAAGCGGTCCTCTCGTGGACGTAGGCTCAGCACCTTTTCATCTGCTGCCGGTTCCGCTGCCGGCGCGAACGCGCTCCCATGCACACGCGGTGCTGATGCCCCGGTGATCGGAGTGCTGGTGGTGGGAGAAACTGCGGAGGACACTGCGGGAGAAACTGCGGGAGAAACTGCGGGGGAAATTGCCAGGGACATGGGTTTGGAATGTATGTGGCGGCGGGTGGACGGGCAAGCCGCAGTGAGCGATTCTGCTACGCCCGGGCGTTATTTTCAGGCCTGGGAATCCGGCGTCTGCCGCAACCAGCGCCGTCGTACCGCACCATCGGTCAGCCCTGGGAACAGGGTCGCCAAACCAAAGACCCAGCGCGCCAATGGGTAGGGCCACACTTCCGGACGCGGACGGGTGATCGCGGCAATCATTCGCTCAGCCACGGTTGTCGCGCTCTGGGTTGGCTCAGTAGGACTGCGCAGGGGTGCGCGTCCGCCGATGGTCTTGGCCGCATCCCAGAATTCGGTGGCGGTGCCGATTGGATGCACGCTGGTCACGGCGATGCGATTGTTCGCCTGTTCAAGGCGCAGCGCTTCAGCCACCGACAACTGCGCGGCCTTGGTCGCGGCATAGGCACCGCTTTCCGGGCCTGAACGGCGTGCCAAGCACGACGACACGATCATCACCTGCGCACGCCAATCATCACGCAGGTTCTGCGTGATCATCGCTGGCAACGCAGCGCGGATGCACTCGGTGGTGCCGTAAAGATTGGTCGCGATGATCGCCTGCCATTCTGCTGCGGTCATTTCGCTAATGCGACGCGCGATGCCGTAGCCGGCATTGCACACCAGCGTGTCGATGCGGCCGAAACGTGCCTGCGTCGCCGCGATGAAAGCTGCGCAATCTTGCGCCTGTGCAACGTCACAGCGGTGGATCAGGTGACCGCCGCCCAATTCGGCGTTGAGGGCGGTGAGTGCGTCCTCACGCCGTGCCGCCAACGCCAGTCGCGCACCACGACGATGCAACTCCACCGCAAGCGCCCGGCCGATGCCGGCGCTCGCGCCGGTGATGGCGACGACCATGCTTTTAAGTTCGCGCATGGCGCTGTTGTCCGTGCAACCACTCCCCATACCAGCCCACATCCCGCACCATTCTGCGCTCTGCGTGCTGACTTCCTCCTGTCCTTGCCCATTTCCCCCTCCGCCCAACGCGCTACCGTCCGCGCCCATGTCGGTGCCCGATCTCTCGCCCCACGCCCTCGCCAGTCTGCTGGCCATCGCCGAACACGGCAGCCTCAGCGCCGCCGCGCGTGCGCGCAGCCTGACGCAGCCGTCGATCACCCGTCAGATCCAGGATTTGGAACGGCAGCTCGACGTCGTGCTGGTTGAACGGACCTCGCAGGGCGCGCGGCTGACACCGGCAGGAGAAAGCCTGGCGGAAGGCGCGCGCGAACTGCTCACCGGCCTCGCTGCGCTGCCCGAACGTGTGCGCGCGCGCCAAGGCGAAGTCGCCGGCACCGTGCGTCTGGGCACCGTCGATTCGATCGGCATCTACGTCCTGCCGCCGATCCTCGCCGGCTTCGTCCAGGCGAATCCACGCGTCGAAGTCAAAATGGTCTGCCAATCGAGCCCGCAACTGATGGCGATGCTGCTGGCGGATGAACTCGATGTCGCGGTCGGCACCACCGAACATGCGAAGCTCACCAGTGAGCGGCTGTTCCAGAATCCGTTGGTGGTGGTTTATCCGCCGAACCTGCCGGCCAAGGAAGTCCCCACATCGATGGCCGATCTGGCCAAACGCCGCGTGGTCACCTTCGCCAAGGGACTCACGGTCCGCACCCTGATTGATCAGGCGTTCGCCAAGGCCGGGTTAGAGTTCGCTCCCGTGTTCGAACTCGCCAACGTCGAGGTGATCAAGGCAATGGTGCGCGCCGGCCTCGGCTTCGGCATTATCCCTGACGGTTGCGTGCAGGGCATGGAACTCGGCGCGAGCCAGATCCGTGATCTGAAAGTGTCGCGCACCATCCGCTTGATGTACCGGCCACAGCATCCGTCACTCGCCACCGAGAAGATGGTCGAGTGGTTGCGGAAATTGCGCTCGACGTGACGGATCAGGCTGAGCGCGTCGTCATCATTGGCTGCCGACGCCGCCGACTTTCATTTTCAGCCCGTAAATCCCCTTCGACGCGGTGATGAACAGCAATTTCTTGTCCGCGCCACCGAAGCAGATGTTGGCGGTCCAGCCTTCCGGCACCTCGATGTGCTGGATCTGTTTGCCGCTGGGATCGAACACCGTCACACCTTTATTGGTCAGGTAAAGATTGCCCTGATCGTCGAGCGTCATGCCGTCGCTGCCCATCTCGCAGTGCAGTTTCTTGCCCGACAGCGAACCATCCGCTGCGATATCGTAGCGGTAGGTCTTCTTGCCCTTGATGTCGGTGACGTAGAGCAGCTTGCCATCGGGTGAGCCGATGATGCCGTTTGGCTGTTGCAGATCGTCGATCACCCGCACGGGCGTGGTGGTGCCCTTCGCCACGCGGTAGACGCCCTGCACGCTCTGCTCCGACGGACCGCGCTTCCACCAGTCGCGTTTGTAAAACGGATCGCTGAAGTAGAGCGCGCCATCCGGATGCACCCACACATCGTTGGGCGCGTTGAGCAACTTGCCCTCGTAGGTGCTGAATAGCGGCGTGACTTTCTTGGTCTTCACGTCGATCGACCACATCTCGTTCTTCTCATCCGCGCAGGCGATCAGCTTGCCCTCGCCATCGAAACACAGGCCGTTGGAACGACCCGCCGGTTTCATGAAGGTCTCCAACTTACCGTCGACCGTCCACACCATGATGCGATCGTTGGGTTGGTCAGTGAAGAAGATGTTGCCCTTGGCATCCGCCGCCGGGCCTTCGGTGAAAGAGAACTCGCCGGAGAGTTTCTCCAACTGCGCGCCTGGAGCGACGATGGTGCTGGCGGAGAAGTCCTGCGCTGACAGGTGCGCTGACAACGGCACTGCCAGCATGGCAAGGCCGATCATGGTCGGGATGAGGTGGGACAGGACGGGGCGGCTGGACATGGGAACTCCGCAAGCGGGTGGATGCGCGGTGGTACGCTCATCACGTTTGCCACGTTGCCCAGCAACCTGTCGTAGCTGGCGGCGCCTGCGTACCGCACGCGCGATTCAGCGTGGTGGATCACCTGGCGATTTTCCCAGGCAACACGCTCCCGCAAGGATCCCCTTCGTCGTTCACCGCCGCCGATAGGCGTAATAGACCTGGGTGGATCGCAGGATTAGTACGGTGCTTTGTAGGCGACCACGCGTCATCTCGGCGGACGGATTCCAACTGCCATCGAAGCAGCCATCGCCGGGACGCTGAGCGGCGGGAACTCCCACGCGGTAGGTGGTGTTCCACCAGGTCCACCACTCGCCCCCGACGTGGAATCCGGCCAGGGTAGCAAGGTAGAACAGGCGCGGTTTACGCAGGGCCGCAGCGGGTTCCGGCGCCGACGCCTTGAGGCGGTTCATCAGCGACGACAACGCCACGTCACCGCCTGGATTTCCCAGCAGTATCATGAACGTCGCGCCGGCAGCCGCATCTTCGCCCTGTATCTGACCGGTGGTCGTCCAACGCGCAGGGAAGTAGGATGGCTGATTGGGGTGCAGCGATGACCACTGTGGGTTTGCTGCTTTCCAGGCCATCGCGGTCCAGGCTCTCACCCGTTCCAGGCTGTCTGCGACATTCAGCCCGGCAGATAGACTTGCCCGCAACGCGCACGTCGCATCAAGCGTGAGTGCCGTGCTGACGCCGGCTTCATCGCCCCAGGCAATGGGCTTGCCATCGGCACCGGCGATACGCTTGCCCAGCAACCATGTGATCGCACGTTGGGCCGGCTCCTTCAGAACCGGATCATTGGTCATCGCATACGCCTCGGCCAACGCGGTCAGCGCATGCGCATGCGCCTCAATCGTGGTGGCCAACGCGCCATCCGGCTGTTGTCGACTACGCAGGAAGGCCAGACCGAGTTCGACCAGGCCACGATATTTGTTCGGCGTCTTGTGGTCGTAGCCCGCACACAGGAATCCAGTCACGACTTGTCCGGTCACAGCAATCTGGTCGTCAACCCCGCCAACACCCGGCTCACACTTCATGCCTTCCGTACAGACGCTGACGTAGGTCAGCGGATGCCAGGAGCCGTCGGGCGACTGATGGCGTTTGAGGAACCGCAACGCGGCGTCTTCAATGGCTAGATCCTTGATGGTGCCGCCAGCCGCCAGGAGCGCAGCGCGCTTACCTCCACCGGTGCGACTGCCGAACATTCCAGCGGAACCACCACCGGCACCAATCGCCATGAAAGCGCCAGTGCTGCCCATCTCACGACCTTTGACCATCGCCGGCTGGTTGTCGACCAACAACTCGGCCGCGTGTTCGGCGGCCGCCTCGCGCTTCAGTACGGGCAGGGCTGAGATGCTGACACCCTCCGGCAACGGCACTGCGACATCGATGCGGCGCCCACTGCCACCGGGATTGATGATGCGTTCATCTACCGCGACGAAGCTGGTGTACGGACTCATCAATGAATACTGCAAGCAGAGCGCGGTGATCTGCTCCACCAGGTCTTGGTCGTGGTTGGTGATGAGCTGGCGTTGCAGGCCCGCGCTCCGTTGCCGCGCCCAGATGGTACGCACCGCCGTCATGCCGACTGGCGCTTGAGCCAGCGACACCGTCACCGGGATGGCAACCGCGGCACCCTCTGAGCGCCCACGTACCGTCACCGTGACGGAGGTTGGCTGATCAACCGCACAACGTGCGGAGATCTGCACGGGCTGACCAGACCACAACGAGGTGATCTTTTCCGGCACGACCTCGCTGACTGGCAGACCGCCCCAGTCGATCTCCACGTCATCAAGCTGCGAGCGCTGGATACGGCTCATCATGTCGCTGACCACTGGCAGGGCGTCCTCGTCCAAGCCCAGCACCTTGCCCATGCCGCCGCCGACTTCTGCCACACCATCGATCAGGAAACGATTGACCGACGAGCCAACACCGAGGCACCAGAAGCGCAGGCGATCCGACAAGCGGCGACCCACCTCACTGATGATCTCTTTCTCATTGCCGATGTAGCCGTCGGTCAACATCACTACCACGCGTTGACGCACGGGATCGAGCGGTTCGTCGAGCACGGCCTTGATCCCTTCCAACATCCGGGTTCCGCCGCCACCGTTCATGCGCTCCACCTCGACCATCGCAGCGCGGATGTTTTCCGGTGTCGCCGCCAAGTAGGTGGGGAAACAGGTATGAGCGGAACCAGCAAAGGTCACCAGTTGCAACCGATCCTGTGGACCGGCCAACGCTAGGAACTTCTGGATAGCTTCCTTGACCTTCGCCAACGGCTTCCCCTTCATCGATCCGCTAACATCGACCAGGAAACACAGATCACGCGGCACGCGTTTCTCCAACTGCTGATCGAGTTGTCCGGGCTGCAGGGTCAGCAACAGGTAGCCACCATCGTCGGCTCGGTGCGTGACGACGCCGACGGCAGGGCGTTCGCCATCCACGGCGTAACGCACGACGAAATCCTTGTTCGGCAGAGCGTCGCTGGGATCGAGCGTGATCGCTGCGCTGGTCGCGTCCGGCCGCGCCAGGTGCACCCGATGATGGACCGAACGCACGTCGCGAATCGCCATGCCCGCCGCGATACGCACCGCAATGGAGACATCGAATGGTGTCTTCACTCCTGGCTGCAAGACTGGTGGCGTGATGCGTGAGGCATCTGGTACCTCGTTGGTATCGGGCTGACGGCCGGTGCCTTTCGGGGCACCGGCGCCAAGCCGCACATCCAACGGAACCGCGACCTTGGCCACTGCCGGATCCAACGCCGCAACGCCAGAAGTCGGCGAACCCGGGATGAACCGCGGTCCGACCACCAGCGGCAGGTGGAACTCGTACGCACCACGATCGTAGGTCAGGCGCTCGACATACCCGATGCGGATCCGCACCTCGCCACCAGGCGGCAGATTGCTGATGCTCTGGGTGAAGATGTTCGGGCGTTCCTGATTCAGCAGGCTGGCGGTGCGACCGGTCGCCTTGGCATCTTGGTAGACCGCCAGCGCATCCTCGCGGCGGAGCAGCGCCCCGACGATGCGACGATCACCGACTTCCATCTCCAGGGAGTTCACGCCGGATTCGTGCGACAACGGGAAGACGTAGACGGCTTCGATCGGTTCCGGAAATGGATTGGTGAAGGTCTGCACCAAGGTGACCTGCGCCACCGGTCCAGCGATGTCGACCGCGTAGGCGGAGTGCTTGAGCGGACATTCGACTACCACGCCGTCCGCCCTCACCACTCGTAACGCACCGCGAGTGACCTCGGCAAACGGATCGTTGTTCACCGGCACCACCACGCCATCGGCGGAAAAAGCCGCCGTCATCGTCAACAGCACCATCAGTAGGCGAATGAACTTCATGGTGTCCCCGTCGTGAGCGCGAAACGATCGTCCCCATCACACGACGGATATCCGCCGCGGCTCCAGGACCGACCTCTGTGCGCTGGTGATGGGAGGTAATCGTTGCAGCTCGCGTATGGTTCATCCGCGATTCACCACACCGATGACCACATGCGCGGTGGGTCGCCCAGACCATCCGACCAGGTGCGGATCATCTGACTGATTTCCTGCAAAACGCACACCACCTGACCAGCAGATGAGTGAGTAGCCACGATCCAATTTCCGTACAAATGACGAGCGCCGGACCCTTCCGTCGGCGACAAAAAATCGTCGTTGGTCGCGGGCCACGCTGTGGCATGGATCAGAAGAAAGTGCGATAATTCAGGGGAAAACGCATTTTCTCTGCAAACAGCCAAGGCTTTCCCGCGGGCTGTACGAACCCTCCCAACTGCCTACTGGTGTCTGTATTGACATGGGTCAGCACCACCCCATGCTCCGCCGCCATGAGCCGCGCACTCCCTCCCCAGCAGTCGAAGATCCTTCACTACTTCGCCGATGCGCAGAACGAGGGGCGACAGCCCAGTCGTGCCGAGGTGGCCACCCACTTCGGCTACGCCTTCCCCTCGGCGGTCAGCAAGCACGTCGATGCGCTGGTGCGCAAAGGCCTGCTGCACGCCGACCGCGAGAAGAAGCGCAACGTCTCGCTGACTGAGGCCGGCTGGACCGCCATTGGTCGCAGCCCCGCAAGCAAGGGTGTGCCGGTGATCGGCGCCATCGCCGCCGGTGTGCCGATCTTGGCGAGCGAACAGCACGCCGGTTACCTCTCCGACCTCACGCCGAATCCCGGTCGTTTCGCGCTCAAGGTGCGCGGCGATTCGATGATCGACGACGGCATCCTCGACGGTGACTACGCGGTCATCCAACACGGCGCGCCGGTGGCCGACAACCAGGTCGCCGCGGTGGTGGTCGACGGCGAGGCGACGCTCAAGCGCGTGCGTTTCTACGACGACCGCATCGAACTGATCCCGGCGAATCCCAACTACAAACCGCTCGTCGTGCACAAGGCGCTGTCCGCCAGCGTCGAGATCGTCGGCCCGCTGGCCTTCGTCTACCGCACGATCGCTTGAGCTACGAGCTACGAGCTACGAGCTACGAGCTACGAGCTACGAGCAATGCAGCGATCCATTCGCTGATCGGTCGCACTCCTTCATCTCTGACTCACCTAACCAAACACACCTCGTACCAGGACCAAACCCATGAACTCCCCCGCTCCCAAAGCCGCTGACACCAAAGCCGACAAAACTGATAAGGCCGCCGATCCGAAGCTGTCGATGAACAGCTCAACCGATCCAGCCAAGAAGAAAGCCCTCGAAGCAGCGCTCGACCAGATCGACAAGGCCTACGGCAAAGGCTCGATCATGCGCCTCGGCCAGTTCGAGAAGGTCGAAGTCGGCTCGATCTCCACCGGCTGCTTGAGCCTCGATCTCGCCATCGGCATCGGCGGTGTGCCCCGCGGCCGTATCGTTGAGATCTACGGTCCGGAATCCTCGGGTAAGACCACCCTCGCGTTGTCGATCGCGGCGCAGGCGCAGAAAGAAGGCGGCGTAGTCGCCTTCATCGACGCGGAACACGCGCTCGATCCCACCTGGGCGGAAAAGATCGGCGTCAAGCTCGACGACCTGCTGGTCAGCCAGCCGAACTACGGCGAACAGGCGCTCGACATCTGCGACCTGCTGGTGCGTTCCAATTCCGTGGACGTGGTGGTAGTCGACTCGGTCGCCGCCCTGACGCCCAAGGTCGAACTCGACGGCGAGATGGAAGACAACCAAGTCGGCGTCCAGGCGCGCATGATGTCCAAAGCCATGCGCAAACTCACCAGCGCCATCAGCCAGTCCAAGGCCACCGTGGTCTTCATCAATCAGATCCGTGAAAAGATCGGCGTGATCTACGGCAGCCCCGAGACCCAGCCCGGTGGTCGCGCGCTCAAGTTCGCCGCGTCGCTGCGCCTCGACATCCGCCGCGTGACCTCGATCACCGAAGGTGAAAAAGTCGTCGGCAACCGCGTGCGCGTGAAGGTGGTGAAGAACAAGGTTGCCGCGCCTTTCACCAAGGCCGAGTTCGACATCATGTTCAACGAAGGCATCAGCTACACCGGCGACCTGCTCGACCTCTCGGTCCTCGCCAAGGTGACCCAGAAGTCCGGCGCGTGGTTCACCTACGGCC
>Ga0105049_10003640_pt1 | contig 18170 bp, 18 predicted proteins | sample MAT06_FD_78087 | JGI IMG/M metagenome (GOLD analysis project Ga0105049, IMG submission 78087) | Freshwater microbial communities from Lake Fryxell liftoff mats and glacier meltwater in Antarctica - MAT-06 | ecosystem: Environmental > Aquatic > Freshwater > Ice > Liftoff microbial mat | place...
ACACCGGCGCCGCGCACCGGATCGCTCACGTGCTGATGCACCGTGCCGGTCAGCACGATCACCGACGAGCTAGGCAGCGTCAGATCGATGCGGACGTTGGTTCCGATCGCAGGCGGATTCGACGCCTTGAGGAACATGGTGCCGCGGCTCAGATCACGTTGGTAGATCGTCGCCAGCTGCTGCCACGAGGCGCACCGAAGCTTGATGGACAGTGCGACCGCTGCCATTCGCTACCCGCGAGATCATAGGCGTTCACGGTTCGCGAGGCAATGTCCGGTACCTGGCGAGTACACGCTCGTGACGTTCTTTGATCCGTTCGAGGTAACCGGCCTCTCGCGTGCGGTGCAGGGACTCGTGGGCCAGCTGCGCCAGCCGCTCGACGACACCCTCGATGTTCTCGAGGGGTTTATGTACGAAACCGACGACCCCGAGGTCGGCCGCCTCGGTGGCGAGATCTGCATCGTGGACCGAGGTCATCAAGAAGGCGGGGAGGCCGGGGACCCGATCGCGGAGCCGGCGCACCGACTCGAGTCCATCGATTCCGGGTAGCTGGGCGGCGACGAGGGCCAGATCGAGCCCGGTGGTGGTGGCGAGCGTCTCGGCTTCGCGGAGGGCTTCCTCCCCGGTGACGTAGGCGAACGTCGCGATCCCGGCGGCCTCGAGAAGGTCGGTGAGATCGTCGGCGACCGATCGATCGTGCTCGACCAGCAGGATCGCGGGTGCGCGCGATTCGGTGGTGATCGTCGGCACCTCGCCACTGCGGGCGTGGGCGAGCGCATCCTCGGCATCGATCGAGCGCCGCTCGGTGCGGATCAGGTCCTTGAGGAGGTCCTCGACCATGCCGCGGACCTGCGTGAACGAATCGGTCTCGCGCGCGCGATCGTACTGGCGCAGGCAGATCCGCTGGACGACCGCGCGCGCCGTCGCGGTGCCCTCGAGCGCGAGATCGATGACGTCGACGGCACCCGCGCGAATGCACGCGAGGATCATCCGCGGGCCGGCGCTATTCGCGATCACGATCGGCAGCGACGTCGGCGCCGAGACCAGCACGCGCCGGATCAGCTCGCCGGCGTTCTTGAGATCCTCGACCTCTCCAGCCGACCACTCGCGCACGTCGAGCAGCAACGCGGGCGGGAACTCGTGCTTGCGAGCAAGCTCGACCGCAGTGGGCACGTCGTCGACGATGGTGGCCGAGATGCCGGAGCTGCCGAGCCGATCCATCAAGCCGCGCAACTGACCACTGGGTCCGTCGGGCGCGATCAAGATCGCCGCGTGCTCCATGGGGCCCCACCACGTTACATGAAACGGGTAGGATATCGCGCTCAACCATGACCGAGCAGCATCTGTTCTTGCGTGCGTGTCGACGGCAACCGGTCGAGCGCACGCCGATCTGGATGATGCGGCAGGCTGGTCGCTATCTACCGTCGTACCGCGAGACCCGCGCGCGGGCCGGCTCGTTCCTGACGCTGTGCCGGACTCCGGATCTCGCCTGCGAGGTCACGCTGCAGCCGATCGATCAGCTGGGCTTCGACGCCGCGATCCTGTTCTCCGACATCCTGATCACGCTGCCGGCGATGGGGATCGACGTCACGTTCCCCGACGCGGGTCCGAAGATCCCGACGCCGGTGCGCGATCGCGCGGCGATCGAGGCGATGCGAGTGCCCGATCCGGAGGCCGAGCTGCCCTACGTGATGGAGGCGATCCGCACGATCAAGAAGGCGCTCAACGATCGCGTGCCGCTGATCGGCTTCGCTGGTGCGCCGCTGACCATGCTGACGTACGCCGTCGAGGGCGGTGGGTCGAAGGATTATCCGCAGAGCAAGCGCCTGCTGTACGGCGATCCCCAGAGCGCGCACCTGTTGCTCGACAAGATCGCGCGCACCACGGCGCTCTACCTCGAAGCGCAGATCGCGGCGGGCGTCGATGCGGTGCAGCTGTTCGATAGCTGGGGCGCGATCGTGTCGCAGGGCGATTTCCGCGAGTACCCGCTGCGGTACGCGAAGCGCGTGATCGAGATGCTGCGTGCATCGCCCACGTTCGCGAAGCGGCCGGTGCCGATCATCTACTTCGTCAACAACTGCGCGCCGTACCTCGACGACTACGCGTCGTGCGGCGCGGACGTGCTCGGCGTCGACTGGCGGGTCGGCATCGACGAGGTTCGCCGGCGCGTCGGTGATGGCGTCGCGCTGCAAGGCAACCTCGATCCGGGTGCGCTGTTCGCGAGCCCGGCGGAGATCCGCTCGCGCGTGTCGGACATCCTGGCCCGCGCCGGCTCGACCGGGCACATCTTCAATCTCGGTCACGGCGTACTTCCCGAGACCAACCCCGAGCACGTGCGCGCGATGATCACCGCGGTGCGCGAGCTCTCCGGCGCGAAGTAATGCGCATCGCGATCATCGGCGGCGGCCTCGGCGGACTGACGACGGCGCGGACGCTGGTGGCCGCGGGGATCGATGCGCATGTCCTCGAGGCGTCGTCGCGCCCGGGTGGTGTGATCGGCACCAGCCACGTCGACGGCTTCGTTCGCGAACATGCCGCGAGCTCGTTCCTCGGCGGACCCTCGCGCGGCGCACTCGCGCTGTGTGACGAGCTCGGGGTCGAGGTCGACAAGGCGTCGCCGAAGGCGAAGAAGCGCTGGATCTTCCTCGACGGCAAGCTGCGCGCGCTGCCGACCAATCCTGTCGAGCTGGTGCGCAGCGATCTGCTGACCTGGCGCGGCAAGCTCGATCTGTTGCGCGAGCCGCTGCGTCCTGGTGGGCCGATCGGCGAGGACGAGTCAGTCCATGCGTTCGCGGCGCGGCGGCTCGGTCCGGAGGCCGCGCGCGCGATCGTCGCGCCGTTCGTCACCGGTGTGTACGCCGCCGATGCGAACGAGATTTCTCTCGAAGCGGGCTTCCCGAAGCTCGCCTCGCTCGCGCGCCACGGCGGGCTGGTTCGCGGGCTCGCCCGGCAAGCCACGCGCGGGATCGCGGGTGGCATCCTGCGAAAGATCGCCGGCAAGCACCGCAGCAAGGCGACGCCACGGGGGATGTACGCGCCGCGCGGTGGTCTCGGCGCGATGATCGAGGCGCTCGCCGCGGATCTCGGAGCGCGCGTTCGGCTCGGGACGCTCGTCGATCAGATCGAGCCGGGATCGAAGGGCGTGACGATCGACGGCGAGCACTGGGACGGTGCGGTGATCGCGATCCCCGCGCAGGACGCGCCCCCGCTGGTCGCCATCCCCGAGCTTGCCAACCGGCTCGCCGGATTTCGGCGCGCGCCCGCCGCGCTCGTCTATCTGGGGTTCCCCGTGGCGGCGGTGCCGCGCGCCGACGATGGTTTCGGGGCGCTGGTCGCACTCGGCGAGGACGTGCGCGTGCTCGGCATCGTGTTCGAGTCAAGCGTGTGGGACGGCCGCGCGCCCGAGGGCCACGTGTTGCTTCGCTGCATCTTCGGCGGTGGTCGCGATCCGTCGATCGTCGAGCTCGATGACACGGCGTTGATCGCGCAGGCCACACGCGATGTCGGCATCGTGCTCGGAGCGTCGGGTGCGCCGTCGCACGCGAGTGTCGTGCGGTGGTCCCGCGGCGTCGCGCAATACGCGGTCGGGCATCGCGATCGTGTGCGCGCGGCGGTGACGGCGGCCCGCACGCACCGGATCGCGCTCGCCGGTGCGGACTTCTACGGTCCGGCCGTCAATGATCTCTGCATCGACACCGCGCGGATCCTCGACGAGGTTCGTGCATGGTAGTGCGCGTAGTGCGCGTCGCGCTGGTCATCGCGGTAGCCGCCTGCGGTTCGAGCAAGCGCCCGGCGGGTGAAGATGCGATGCGCGGCGCGCGCGATGGCTCGGCCGCGCCGGCAGACACGGGATCTGGATCGGGCTCCGCGGCACCGACCGGCGAGGTCGCGGTTCGCGTCGAGTGGAGAGCGGTGCCGACGAGCGCGCGGCAATCGCCGGGAACCACGCCGTGCAACACGCCACGCGCGCCGGCGGTCACCCCGACGACGATGTGGGGCATCCCGGAGGCCATGATCCTCGCCGAGAAGGCGCCCGCGCCCGGCACCGCGCGGATCACGATCGCCGGTTGCGCGTTGACGCCGCGGATCGTCGTGGCGCGCGAGCTGATCGTCGATAGTGCGCTCGATCGGCCCACCAAGGTCATGCTCGTGAAGCACGGCACGATCGCCGCGCTCGGCGCGCTGCAATCCGGCGAGGCGCGCACGATCCAGCTGCCGATCGCGGGACATGCGGTGATGCTCTCGCTCGATGCGAACGCGGTGTATCGGCTGGGGCTCGACAGCCCGGACGGCGAGGTCGCATGGATCGTCAACGCACCGGGCCTGGTCACCGATGTCACCGGTCTCGCGACGCTCGCGCTGCCTGCGGGCAAGCACGACGTCACCGCGTGGCTGCCGGCACGCGGTGGTCAGGAGTGGAAGGTCGTGAAGTCGAACGTCACCGTCGAGGCGAGCGCGCTCGTCGAGCTCGCGATCGATCTCGGTCCGCGCTAGTCGACGCGCACGACCTGGAGTGGTTGAACGATCTCGAGCCGGTTCTCGCCGGGCTCGTCACCGACGACGATCACGTCGCCACGGTCGGCGCGCTCGAAGTCGCGCGTGGTGTCGTTGCGGTTCCGCTTGAGCAGGCGCAACGACACCCGCCCTCGCTCGCTGCAGCCGGTCAGCTCGCGCTTGCCCTTCTCGATGAACGGCGCGCTGACGGCTCGCCACGCGGTGGGGTCGGCGACGAGATCGAGCGGCTGCTTGCGCAGCACGAGGTACGCGAACTTCATCCCGCTATCGCGCAGGTGGGTCAGCCGCGCGAGCTCGTGCGTCGCCGGCGGGAGGTCGAGCGCGCGATCTTCGTGACACCAGTCGTCGGGATCGATCAGCGCGGTGCACGGCACGCAGCGACGGGTGCACGGGGCGAACACATGCGCGTGCTTCGCGATCATCGCGTCGCGGATCACGTGCAGCCCGCGCGAGGTCTCGCGCAGCGCCGGCTCGATCACGATCAGCGCGCCGTCGTCGGGGATCGCCGCGAATGCCCGCTGGGTCAGCGCCAGCGCAGCGTCGGGCGGCAGTTCGTTGAGCACCGTGCCCATCAGCACGAGATCGGCAGGTGGCAGGTCGGCGCGCGTCGCATCGGCGGTCCGGGTCGTGACCGTGACCGTCGGCGCGAACGCCGCGATCGCGCGCTTCGCGATGTCGAGCGCGCGTCCGTCGCGGTCGATCGCCGTGATCTCCAGCTCCGCCCCGAGCGCCGAGATCAATCCTAGCGACATCGCGCCACAGCCGGCGCCGACGTCGAGCACGCGCAACCGGCGAGCGGGCAGGGCACCGCGCCGGACCAGCTCGGCGAGCGGCAGCGCGATCTTCATCGCATCCGCGATCGTGAAGAACGCCGCGCGCGCTGCGAGATCGCCGTCGGCATCGCGGGGTGCCGAGAGCCGGGCGCGATCGCTGGTGTAGCGCTGCGACCGATCGACGATCGCCTTCGTCAACGCACTGGTCGCGAGCACGCCATCGCCGAGGACGCCGCGCACGGCGGCGCGCACCGCGGTCTCGAGCTGGGCCGGCACGCGCATCGCGCGCGACTACGCGTCGGGTTCTTTGGACTTGGGAACGCGACCGGTATCCGCGACCGCGATCTCGGTCGGGCCGCCGTCGTCGCCGTCGTCGGATTTCTCGTCAGCCGGCTTCGTGATGACCACGGCCCTGAGGTCCGGATCGGTGACGGCCGTTCCGAGCGCGACGTTCTTGTCGGCTTCCTCATCGGGGGGATCCGTCGGTAGGCGATCCATTCGTGCGGCCGCCTTCTTGTCGGGCGGCGGAATGGTGTCGCCGACCTCGTCGTCGCTGACCGCGCGCATCGGCTGCGTGGCCTTGAGCAGATGCGGTGAGGTGGACGGCGGCACGGCCGTGTTGACCTTCGGCGGCAGCCCCGTCGGGCTATAGAGCGCGGTCTCGGTGGGCTCGTCGACGGCGAATGGGTTCGACGCGAGATCGAGCGGCTGCGTCGACTCACCGGAGACCTCGGAGGGCACACCCTCGATCAGCTCGGTGACATGGACCGTGATGCCGGTGATGTTGTCGTGGCCGCCGCGCTGCTTCGCGAGCTCGACCATCTCCTGGAGTGCGTCGCCCGGAGCATCGGCCGACAGCTTCTGGGCGATCTCTTCCTCGAGCGGGAAGTAGTCGTGCAGCCCGTCCGAACACAGCAACAGCCGATCGCCGCGCTTGAGCGTGACGTGCGCCATCTCGACACCGACGTCGGCAGAGACACCGATCGCATTCACAAGGATCGTACGGAGCGGGGAGACCTGCGCCTCCTCGATCGTCAGCTTGCCCTCGATGACCAGGACCTCGGCGACGGTGTGATCGGTGGTGATCTGCGAGGACCGACCATCGCGAATGAGGTAGGTCCGGCTGTCACCGACATGGGCGACGAACGCCTCGGGGCCGGCGACCAGCACGACATCGAGCGTGGTGCCCATGCCGGCCTTGTCCGGCTCGGTCTGCCCGCGCTGGAACACGGCCTGGTGCGCGCCGAGCACCGCGGACTGGAGAAGCTGCACGATCGCGCGGCGACCGGCATCGGTGGGCGCCTTCTTGAAGGCCTCGATCTCGGTCTGCTGTGCATCGAGCGTGACGCGGACCGTCTCGACGGCCATCGCCGAGGCGACCTCGCCGGCGGCGTGACCGCCCATGCCGTCCGCGACGATGAAGAAGCCCTTGGTGGCTTCCATGTGCGCGGAGTCTTCGTTGTGCTCGCGCACGACGCCGATGTCCGTGACGAGCCAGGCCTCGAGGGTCACGCGAGCCTGGATGGGTTCCGGACTCGTGCTCATGAAGAAACCGCCATCAAGTGCCTAACCTTCTGAAGCTTCACCTTAGTCACGGCCCTACAGCAAGTGATGCGAACAGCGGAAATCATTGATGATGCTCGATCGCGATCGGTGGCGGTGGCGCACCCTCAGAGGCGAGTTTTGTGCCCTGCATGGCCAGCCTCGTCGCTGCGAGCCCGATCGCAGCAGGTTCTCGGTCGAAAACGACGAAGCGCCGGCCGGTCCGTTGCGCCACCGTGGCGGTGGTTCCCGACCCGGAGAACCAGTCGACGACCTGGTCGCCGGACACACTGACCGCACCGAGGATCCGCTCGAGCAGGCGCTCGGGCTTCTGCGATGGCCAGCCGATCCGCTCGCGATCGGAGTGGTTCAGCGTCTCGATGTCAGTCCACCAATCCTCGGGGACCTTGCCGAGCGCGATGGGATAGCGATAGACGCGACCGGTCTTGCGATCGGTCTTCTCTTGCACCAGCGTGCCGTCGTCGTCGGTGACGACGCGCATGTGCGAACCGCCGCGCCGCGCGACGCGAACCGCCTCGGGATAGAACGCCCAGGCGGTGGAGCGCGCGTACCAGAGGATCGTGTCGTGCTTGCGCCCGAAGCCTTTGCGACCCTTGCCGCCGACCGCGTAGCACCAGACCAGCTCGTTCACGAACAGCGCGCGCCCGAACAGCCGATCGAGCGCGACCTTGACGTAGTGGACCGCGCGGTAATCGAGGTGCACGAACAGCGAGCCCGTCTCGGCGAGCACGCGGCGGGCATGCTCGAGGTAGGGCCCGAGCCAGGTCACGAACGCCTCGGGATCGTCGGGGCGATCGGTATAGCGATGACCGCGGCCGTGCTGGACCTGACCGGTCCCGAATGGTGGATCGAGATAGATCGCGTCGATCGTTCCATCGCGCCAGGTCGGGAGCTCGTCGAGCGCGTCGCCGCACACGAGACGGTCGGGGAGGTCGTCGCGACCGAAGTACAGCCGCTCGGCGTCGTGCTCGATCTTGCTGCTCCCCTCCACGCGAGAACAGTACACTGCCGACCGTGCGCTTCGGCGACTGGTATCCATTGTCGACCGCCCGCGATCTGCCGGACGGCGAGACCGTGCTCCAGCTCCGCCTCGCGACCGGCCTCGTCGACTACGCGCGCGGCAAGAGTGCGATGGTCTGGTACCAGCACGCCATCAACACCGAGGATGCGGCGCGGGCGCTCGCCGTGCGGTTCGCCGCCCACGACCTGGTCTGCCGTCATTTGATCGAGGTCGATGCCGGCGTTGACCTCCAGGCATTCTGTGCGAAGTTACGAGGAGACTTCGAACGCCGCTTTGGAAGCGTTCCTCTTTACGAGCAGCAGCAACCGCAGGCGCCATGAACCTCGTCGAAGCCGAATCCACCGGGCCCATCGAGGGAGACGCCCCGCTGGTCACGCCACCGCGGCCGCTCCACCGGCGCGTGTCGGTCTCCTTGCTGTTCACGCTGACGATCCTGATCGGGACGGTGGTCGCGATCTACATGCGGTTCCCGACCCGCAACACGGTATTGATGGAAGAGGCGAGGGCGGGGCACCGCGAGGCCGCCCAGGCGTGGGACCTCGTCAACCCCACCGCGGGCGAGCTGCGCGCGTGGGCGATCGGCGTGGTCGGCAAGGATCCGCCGCTGCCGAGGGATGGGGTCACCGGTGCGCGCGATCTCGAGGTGCTCGGTCATCGTGCGGCGATGATCCGGCTGGTGATCGACGGCGAGCCGATCACGTACCTCGTGCAATTCACGCGCGTGATCGCGCCCGAGTTCTCGGACGCCACCGACGGTGATCTCCACGCGATCGCATGGCGTCACGGGTCGTTCACGTGTGCCGCGGTGGGCCCAAAGGCGAGCTCCGCCGTATGGTCACGCACCGTGCAGTCGATGACGCGCTGATCACTCGGGGGTCAGCGTCAGACACGCGGTGCCGGGCGTCCCGGGAACCGGCGTCGTGCGCGCGGGAATCACGTCGGGGTCGAGCACGACGCAGACGATGTTCGCGTCGCGACCGGTGATCTCGAAGGCGCCGGGAATCGCGACCTGGTTGCCGCACGAGAGCTGCGCCGGCGCGAGCGGGTGATCCACGCTCTTCGGATCGACCACCGCGACGTCGGCCCACAGGAACGGACCGGGCTCGCAGGTCAGGGTCAGCTTCCAGCGATCGCCGGAGGTGAAGGTCGCGACGTCGCGGCGGATCACCCCAGCGCGTTCACGCACTGCCCCGAGCACGACCTGGCGGCCACCTTCGCCACCTTTGCCACCTTTGACCGTGGTGACGTGATCGGGCAGCACGGTCGGCCTGCGGATCACGACAAGCACGATCGCAGCGGCAACCACCGCGGTCATCGCCGGCGCGAGCCACCACAGCCAGGACTTGGGCTTGCGCTCGGGCACCGCGAGCGGCGGGAGCGCGACGAGATCGTCGGCGATCTCGGCGAAGCTCGCGCTGCACGCCGGGCACACGGCGAGGTGCTGCTCCACCGCGACATCGCGCTGGATCGCGTGCGTCTCGAGGCGAAGCCACGAGATCGGCTGACCGATGCAACTCACGACGTGGCCTCCTCGCGCAGCGCGATCACGTGCTCGCGGATCCGGTCCAACCGCTTGCCGATCGTCTTGCGCGACAGCTTGAGATGATCGGCGATCTCCTCCTGCGTCATGTCGTCAACGAACCGCGCGACCAGCACTTCCATGTGGCCTTCGTCGAGCCGATCCACGAGTGCCGCGATCAGCCCGACACCGACGATCTGATCGTCGAGGCGCACGCGCCCGACCGGGGCCGCGGCGGCTTGCTCGCGCTCGAGCAGGCGCGCGCGGTTGCCTCGGTCGCGAACGACATTGAGGCACCGGTTGGTGACGGATCGATAGAGGTAGGGGAGGTCCATCTCGGTGGTCCAACGTGGAATCAGATCGACGAACAACGCATGCACGACATCGACGGCATCCTCGCGACTACGCAGGATGCGCTCGGCCTTCCGAACGAGCGCAGGACCCCACGCGCGATACGCAGCCTGCGGATCAAGCGCGGCTAGGAGCAGGTCCCACCTTGAATGCCGACGGTGGAGCACGTGCCTGGTGTCAGGTCCGACGTGGCGGGACAGTTCGCGTCGGTCTCGCAGGGGCGACCGTCGTTGCAGGTCTTGCGATCGCTACCGGCGCAGGTCCCACTCGCACAATCGCCATCAGCGCCGCAAGCGGCACCCGTCGCGCCTGCACCCGCACCTGGCCGACACACGTTCGGACCGCGGCTGCCCGCGAGCCACGCCGGGCCGCACGCCTGACCACCGCAATCCGCGTCGGTCTTGCAGGACGAGCACACCCCCGGGCCGGTGCCGATCGCGCATGTGCCCGACGCGCACTCCGCATCGGAGAGGCATTGCTCGGAGAGCTCGGCCGACGCTGGAGCCACGCAGGTCAGCGGCGCCGCGAGCACCGGCGACAACGCCGGACCGATACCGCAGATCTCGCCGCCCGTGCACGCGTCCGCCGCCGGATCGCACCCGCCGCACACCCTGCCGAACACCGCGGCGGGAGGCAGCGTGGTCGCGCTGGCGACACACAGGCCCGAGGCGCACTCGATGAGATCGTTGCACGCGGCGCCGTTTGGACGCGGCTCGACGGCGATCTGCGGGAGACCGGTGCATTCGGTCGAGATCTCCGCGCCGATGTTCGCGAGCACGGCGTTCCCGGTGCCCTGCTTCGCGAGCTCGAACCGGATGCCGTCGTACGGCGGTGCGATGTGGATCAGGAACGACACCGGCTGCCAGTTCGAGGTGCCGATCCGCTCGCTGCGCTCGATGGTGCCGTCGGCCTCGACGTCGATGTCGAGGAACACCTCGGCGTTCTCGGCGACGTCGGCGACCATCGAGAACCGGATGCACACGCCGTTGGTCGAGTTGACGGGCGAGACCTGCTGGATCGCGGTGTCGTCGCCGAGGAACCCGACGCCCGAGTCACCCTCGTGCCAGGTGCCGACCCGATCGATGTCGCCGCGCACCAGCTTCCAGCTGCACAGGCTCTCGCCGCACCACACGTCGAAGCCAGGATCCTTGATGACCTGGACCTGGCCGCAATCGGTGGCACCGAGCTGGGAAGCGGCGACCAGTGCAGTGACGAGCGTGATGCTGCGCTTCATCGGGAACCTCCGCGTGAGTACGAGACGCTGATGCCGAGCATGTGACCGCCACTGTCGTGGGTTTCACCGAGGTCATTCTCGATCACCGGCGTGTAGGCCATCTGATACGTCCACCACAACGCGAGGCCGTCGATGGTGAACAGGTTGTCGAGTCCGATGCCCGCCGTGGCCGCGAACGATGGACCATAGAACGACTCCGTCTTCACCACGTCGTCCTGATCGATGAACCGCGTGCGGCCGATGCCAAGGCCGGCGAGCAGATCGCCGCCGACCATCAGGCGCCGCGTGAGGTGAAGGTCGCGGCGGATCACCGCGCCGACCGTGGTGGTGGTCCACTCGAAGCGCAGCGGCGCGCGATCGGTCTCGCGGCTCCACGACGGCGATTGCTTGTGCGCCAGGCCGAGGCCGATCGGTGTGCCCGGCAGCCACGGCAGGTCGCGCGTGAACTGCAGCGACAGCGCGGTCGGATTGGCGCCTTCCTCGGTGAACCCGAAGTTGGAGAGCGTGTCGCGGAAGTTGTCCTTGCCGAGCCCTTCTTCCCCGAGCCCGACACCAGCGCTGACCGCGAGCCGCCACTGCGGTTGGAACTCACCGCCTTTGCGCGTGGCATCGACGTAGCGCTCGTTCGAGCACCGCCCGACCTCGACGGTGCCGGGTGCGGTGACCTGGCAGCGCAGCAGGCGATCGCCCTGGCGCACGAGCACCTCGTAGTCGCCGGGGGCGACGGCGATTCGCACGGCTGCACCCCTCGCTTTCTGGGTCTCGGCGATCACCGCCTTCGCACGCTTGAGCTGCACCAGGACCTTGCCCTCGAGCGCGGCGGGCAATTCGATCGATGCGGTGGCTGCGCGCGGATACGACAGCGCGACCTCGCCGTGACCCTTGAGATCGACCTCGAGCGTGACGTGCTGACCACCGACCGCAGTCGCGCTCGTCGCGAGCAAGGTCTGGTGATAGGCGTAGCGATACGCCTCGTCGACCGAGACCTGGCCATCGCTGTTGGCGTCGCCGGCGCCGCGCATGCCGACCAGGAGATGGTGCGTGAAGTAGCTCGACCGCAGCTGCTCGCTCTCCTGTGACAGCTCGCTGCCCGTCGACGACGCGAGCACCGCAACACCCTTGGCATCGAGCGACTGCCGCGAGTTGAACGAGAAGTCAGCGGTGGGCTGCGCGCCTTTGACGCGCGAGAACGCGCCGCTCTGACACGCGTCGAGCACGACCACCGTGAGCGTCGCGTTCGAGGCGAACAGTTTCTGGCGGAGCTCGGCGAGTGGGAGCGCCTCGGGCCCGAGATCGATCGCGGTGGCGCGCGCGTGACCGGAGTAATAGAAGAACACGCGGGTCTGCTTGCCGGCGGCGACATCGGCCGCGACGCGTTGCGAGAACCGGTCGAGGCTCCCGCGCAAGCTCGCCGGGGTTGGATGGGTGACGATCTCGACCGAAGCCGGCGCGTACCCGCCGAGCTCGGTGAGCAGTGCGCCGACCCGGCGGGCGTCGTCTTCGGCGTACCGCAGCTCGGCCTGACCGGGCCCGCCAGCGTTCGAGCCGACCACCAGCGCGTGTGCGGCGACGCCGGGTTCGGCATGCGCTGGCGACGACAGGGTCACCGCGAGGATGAGTAAGAACCGGATCATGTCGACCTCTGGCTCTATGACACGCGAGCTCGGGGTCGTGGGAACCACGATCTGGAACACCCGGCAGTGTCGTTGATTTGCCGGGGTTTCCGCGGTTACTTCGGCTCGGGCTACTTCCAGCCGTCCTTGGGACGCTTCTCGAAGGCGTCACCCGCTTCTGAGCCGCGCGTGCGGCTTGTGCCAGGTGTTTCCGCTCGACGACGCAGAAAGCTCGCCGTGCGCCGGGATCATTCATCGCGTTCGTCGCCGCTGATATGCACCGCGCGACGGATCGCGGCCTTGCCGAATTTCTCCGCGACCTTGTCGATCGTATCGGCGAGTCGCTCGCCCTTGGCACGCACCGCCTCGTCGAAGCCGAGCTGGCGCGGCGCATCGCGGGGCTCGAGGTCCTGCGCAGAGATCCCGCACAGCCGGACGCGACGACCTTCATGGGGTTCGATCGCGACCTTGTCGAGGAGCCCGATCGCGGTGCGTGCGAGCACGCCGCCATCCGAGGTCGCGCTGTCGAGCGTGGTCCGGCGCGTGAGCTGACGAAAATCGTCGTACTTCACGATCAACACCACCGCGCGAGCCCGCAGGTCGGCAGCACGTAACCGCCGCGCGACGCGATCCGCTTGCTCGAGCAGCACCACCGCGAGCTCGCCTTTGTCGTCGTGATCGTCGTCGAACGTCTCCTGATGACCGATCGAGACCGGGTCGTTCTCGGGCACGACCTCGCGCGCGTCTTCACCGCGTGCGAGGGCCGCGAGGTGCGGACCGGTGACGTGACCGAGTCGCGCGATCAGCGCGCGTTCGGGATAGCGCGCGACATCGCCGATCGTCGACAGCCCCATGCTCGCGAGGATGCCGCGCGTGGTCTCGCCGACCCCCCACAGCCGCGTCATTGGCAGCGCGTGGAGAAAGCCGAGGAGGCCGTCTGTGGTCACGATCCGCAGGCCATCGGGCTTGTCGATGTCCGACGCGATCTTCGCCGCGAGCTTGATCGGCGCGATGCCGACGGAGGCAACCAGCGCGAGCTCGTCGCGGACGCGCTGCTTGATCGCACGGGCGATCACCGGCCCGTCGCCGAGGAGCCGCAGGCTCGCGGTGACATCGAGGAACGCTTCGTCGAGCGACAGGCCTTCGACCTCGGGAGAGTAATCACCGAGGATGCCGAAGAACCGGTGCGACGCCTCGGCATACCGATCCATCCGGTGGCGGACGACGATCGCCCCTGGGCAGCGCCGCAGCGCCTCGGCCATTGGCATCGCAGAGCGGATGCCGAACGTCCGCGCTTCGTACGAGCAAGCCGCGACCACGCCGCGTCTCGCCGAACCGCCCACCAGCACCGGCTTGCCGCGCAAGGCGGGGTCGTCGCGCTGCTCGACCGCCGCGTAGAAGGCGTCGAGATCGACGTGCAGGATCGTCCGGGTCACTACTTCGGAGGTGGCGGAGGTGGCTCGGCGCCCATCGTGGCCGCTGCCTTCTTCGCTGCTTCCTCCGCCACCCCGCGGGTCATCGCACCACGCACCACGAAGACGACGATCAGGACCGCCACCACCGACGACAGGATGACCGTCCACTGCCACTGCGGCACATTCGGCACCTTGCCATCGCTGAACTTCTTGACCTTCGCGCGCAGCATGCCGTGCATCGACAACAGGCCGAGCACGATGATCGTGAGCTTGATGTGGAACCATCCTGCGGGCTTCTCCGAGAAGATCGTTCCATCGCCCGGGCGATAGATGATCAGCGCGATGCCGGTGCCGATGGCGAGCGCCGACGCCAGATCCATCATCAGCGCCATCGAGCGCTCCATCAGGACCAGCTTCTCGTGGGCCTGTTTCGGCGCATGCGTGTGAAATCGCAACAGCCAGTACACCGCAAACATCGCCCCGACCCACAGGAAGTCACCGATCAGGTGAGCCGCTCTGAGCCAGTCATACACCTTGGGATCCATGCCCGGAAGGTATCACCGGACGTGGCACGCCCACCCGCCGTCCCCGGGGTATGATCCGGAACGCTGACGTGAGCAGACTCAAGGTCTTCTTCCACGATGCTTGCTTCGACGGCACCACGTCCGCGGCATTGTTCTCGGCGTTCTATCGAGACACCGTCGGGCAGGACACGACGATCGAGGCGGTCGGCATGGTCCACAAGGACGGCGATCCGTTCGACGGCATCCCGCTCGATGCCGACGATCACGCGTGCGTCGATTTCCGGTTCTGCGCCGATCCGAAGATGCGCTGGTGGTTCGATCACCACCCGACCGCGTTCCAGCCGCCGACGCTGCGCGCGGTCTACGAGCGCGATCACGTCGAGACCTGGATCTTCGATCCACGCGCGCCGTCGTGCGCCGGGTTGATCGCGCGCTCGCTCGAGGCCAAGTGGGGCTGGCAAGCGCCGCCGCGACTTCGCGATGCGGTCGTGTGGGCCGACAAGATCGACGCTGCGCAGTTCAAATCCGCCGAGGATGCGATCGCGCTCGTCGAGCCCGCGCAGCGTCTCGCTGCGTGGCTCGCACACGGTCGCTCGGGCCTCGATACCGCGCGTTACATCGAGTGGTTATCGCGGTCCTCTCTTGACGAGGTCGCCGAACGTCACGAGCTCCGCCCGGCCCTCCAGGAGATCGCCGACGAGCGCGCAGGCGAGCTCGAGGCGGTCACCAAGCTCGGCGTCTGGCACGGCGATGTCGTGATGTTCGATCGGATCGACGATGTCGGCGCGCGCAGCCCGGGCTTCCTCGCGTATCAGCTGTTCCCGACGTCGCTCTACACGGTATCGGCGACCCGCACGCCGACATCGATCAAGATCTCGGTCGGGGTGAATCCGTGGGGCGGCAAGCAGCGGCGACACGATCTCGGTGAGATGTGCGCGCGCTACGGCGGCGGTGGTCACGCGGTGGTCGGTGGCGTGACGCTGCGCGCGGACGAGCTGGCGCGCGCACGCGAGACGATGCGCGCAATGATCGCCGAGCTCGAGAGCTAAAACCGGCCGCCGAACGTCACCGCGGCGCCACCGGCAGTCGGCGTGACCTCGACGCGGGTCTTCGGCGTGTGCATCGCGCGGTTCCAGAGGTATCCACTGGCACCCGCGGCAACGATCGTGACCGCGGCGGAGATGCCGAACCGCGTGTTCCAGGTCGAGACCTCGTCGTCGAGGTTGTCGGCGGCTTCCTGATCGACGGTGAACGGTCCGCGATCCGCGGCATCGTGTGCCTTGCGGTACGAGATCACGGCGAACAATCCCGCGCCGACGGCGAGCACCGACGTCGCGACCGCGGGCCACTTCGATGGCCGACCCTCGGCTTTCGGAGCCGGCGTCGTGGGGCCCCCGACCGGCTTCGGCTGGATCTTCAGCTCGACGGTCCGGGGCTGCTGATCCGTGGCGGTGACCGGAATCGTCTCGGTGACGAAGCCGTCGGCGCGGACCTCGAGCTGATGGCTGCCGAACGGGAGCCAGAGCGTGCGCGCGCCGACGAACTCGCTCTCGGGTCCGAACGCGACCACCGTGACGATCGCGTTCTGTGGGTTGGTTCTCACGGTCAACGGCGTGTGGCCTGCCGCACGGAGCTGGTCCTCGAGCGAGCCCAGCACCGCACGTGCCTTGTCCTTGAACGCGAGATCGAGCGCCGCGCGGTCGATGCACTGCGCGAGCAGGAGGTGTGCGCGGGGGGCGGCGCCTGCCTTGAAGTACGAGATGCCGATGTTGCAGAACACGTCCGAATTGGATGGGTCCTCCTTGTAGGCCCGCGCGAAGGTCTCGGCGGCGGTCTTGAAGTCGCCCGTCGCGGCCGCCGCGTTGGCCTCGGCCGTCAACTTCTTTGCCGTCGCCGGATCGGCTGCCGCAGGTGCGGCGGCGAGCCAGGCGAGCATCAACGATACCCGGATCACGCCGCGAAGCTAACACGTTGCCGCCGGTGCGCGTGCACGTGATACTCGCCCATCATGAGGTTTGCCGTGTTCGCGGTCATCGCGTGGTCTGCTTGCGCGAAGATCGAAGCGGAGTTTGTCGACCCCGGCACGCCGATGACAGTCGTCGAGAACGGCTTCGAACGGACGGTCGTCGGCCCGGGCTACACGATGACGTTTCACGGCGGTGACCAGAACGAGATCCACCTCCCGGAGAGCCTCAAGATCGCGGGACGCGAGCTCCTCGCACTCGCCCCGTCGGACCTCCAGTTCGAGCGAAGCATCGGCTTCGGGCTGTTCCCCGTGTTGATCGCGACGTTTGATACCGGGGGAAGAGTGCTCGCAAGTGAAGTCACCACGAACGACGACGGTCCGTTCGTGGCGCAGATCGGGACGAAATTCACGGTCGAGTACTCCTGCGATTCGCCGATCGGGACGCACGAGTTCACGGCGGACTCGGTCTTCACGTTCTTCCCGAACGGCCGGATCGTTCGGAGCGACGAAGTGGTGCCGATCGAAGCCGACGCGACCCTGGAAAGTCCGATGCTGGAGCCCGTGCAGTGCGAAGCGGGCATGTTCGTACCGAACGCCAGCCTCTTCGTCACCAGCTACTGGGCCTTCGAGGGCAGCGGAAACACCGTGAACGGCGGCGACGAAGCGATTTCCCCCACCAGTGATACAAACGTGCCAGGCGCCTGCAGCTCATACCCGACGCATGCGGCTGGCGTGCAATACGCACCCGCGATCTCTCGCGTCGTTCCGGACAACAACAACGCAGACACATACGTGCGCGACTTGGTGCCCATGAACACCATGTCGATCCGCTCCGGGAAGTTGCAGGCGTTCTCCGCCGTCCAGCTTGCCGATCGTGGAGACCTGGCGTGCGGCGAGATCCTGGCGCAGCTCGCGGAACCTCCGATCCGCGTCGATGACCAAGAAGTCCCAAGCGCCAACAAGGATGGCATCTACGACGATCCGTTCAATCCGCGCGACGACGCATTCGACGTCGTGGTGGTCGGGGACGCGAGCGTGCCCGCAGGCTGGGTGTTGAGCACCGAGCTGTCGAGCGACACGGTGCGGATCACGCGCGATCCTCCGGGGGATCCGAACGTGGCCGTCGCGAACGTGCAGCGACTCGAGGTCGGGCTCAACCGATTTCTCCTGATCTTCAACGAGGCGCTCGACCCGGGTGTGACGATCACGATCGAGCCGTTGTGAGCGATTCGGATCCGAACGCAAACCCGACCGAAGACCTCGGTGAGACTGCCGAGACCGACGAGGCGTACTGTGCCGCGTGCAATCAGTCGTTCACGATCGACGCGCTGTTCTGCCCGAACGATGGCGCCAAGCTCGTCAAGCTCAAGGCCCGACCCGACACGCTGATCGGTCGCGTGCTCGAGAACCGCTTCGAAGTCCGCACGCCGCTCGGCCATGGCGGGATGGGCACCGTCTACCGCGGCTGGCAGCTGTCCGTCGATCGCGAGGTCGCGATCAAGGTCATCCATCCCAAGCTCGCCACCGATCGAAACGTGGCGAAGCGGTTTTTTCGCGAGGCGCGGCTCGCCAGCCGACTGAGCCAGGCGAACATCGTCAACGTCTACGAGTTCGGGCAGACCGACGACGGCATCCTGTATCTCGCGATGGAGCTGCTGCGCGGGCGGCCGCTGTCG
>Ga0105049_10003642_pt1 | contig 18167 bp, 18 predicted proteins | sample MAT06_FD_78087 | JGI IMG/M metagenome (GOLD analysis project Ga0105049, IMG submission 78087) | Freshwater microbial communities from Lake Fryxell liftoff mats and glacier meltwater in Antarctica - MAT-06 | ecosystem: Environmental > Aquatic > Freshwater > Ice > Liftoff microbial mat | place...
CAAAAATTTCGTCGGTACTCATGCTTTTCCACGCATCTTGTACAAATGCCCATTTGTTTTCGTCGGTTTCACCCGCTAACCACTGCAGTTTATTTAAATACCAGCTTAAGCTTTTTTCATTTTCTTCAAAATTAGTTTGTGGGGGAAGTAGCAAAGCAATGGTTTCTGCCAAATCGCCTACCGTGTGGTAACATTCTTCAAACAACCATACCGGTGTTAGGGTTATTTGAATGCAGGCTTCTTTCAACATAGCAGTACTCATGGCTCTTTTGGGTCTTCTCCCGCTGAAGATGGCAATCACCCATATCCTGTCAGCTTCATCGGCTGTTTTGAAGTAATGTTCCAACGCCTTTATTTTTACATTTACTTTACTACCGGTGGCGAGTAAACGAATGAGTCCTGCAAATTTTTTCATGCTATACTGTTGAGGGTCAAACCTTCCTTGGCGTCGTTTTCTTCTTCGTTTCCAAAAGCCGTTTTTACTTCTGCGGCTTCAATGCCCTGTTCGTTCAGGTATTTGCTAAATGCACTTTGAAAACCGTGTGTAGTAAAAACCTTAGTGGCACTGGTCGCTTTTACTGCAGAGAGCAATCCGTTCCAGTCTGCGTGATCGCTGAGTACAAAAGCGGCATCGGTATTTTTTCTCCTGGCATTGCCTCTTACTTGCATCCAGCCGCTGCAATTGCCCACAGCATAGGGGGTTAATTTTTTCATCCACGCGGTTCCATCCGCTCCTGGTGGCGCTATCACAATTTGTCCTTTGATGTCTTCTTTGTTAGTGGCTGCGGTAATACGTTCTATGATTGGTAAATTCCAACCATGTTGTACCAACGTATCATGCACGTTGCAGATGGCGCCGTGGGCAAATATTTTTAATCCGGTGGCTGCTAATGCTGGTAAAATACGTTGAGCTTTTCCCAGGCTATAAGCGAGTAAAACGCTGGTTATTTTTTGCGCATGGTTTTGCCGGATCCATTCCTGCATATCCTCAAAAATAACGTCTTGATCCTTCCATTTGTAAATGGGTAGTCCGAAGGTGGATTCTGTAATAAACACGTTGCAAGGCACTGGTTCAAAGGGTTCAGAAAAGCCGTCGTTACTGGTTTTGTAATCGCCGGTAAACACCCAGGTTTCTCCTTTATAGCTCAGTTTTACCTGAGCGGAACCGATGATATGGCCTGCTGGGTAAAATGAAACTTCCACTCCATTAATAAAAATTTTTTCTCTCCATTCGGCAGTTTCAAAATGATGATTGCCCAGCCGAAGTTGCAGCAACGGTAAGGTTTGGGGTGTGCACAAATAAGATTGGCTTCCGGAACGGGCATGGTCGCTATGAGCATGGGTGATAATCGCCTTATCAACTGGTTTCCATGGGTCTATGTAGAAATCGCCCTGCGGGCAATATAAACCTATGTCGGTGAATTGTATCATAGAGTAATTACAACAATTGAAGGCTGATGTTTAAAGATAGATGTAATTATTGTTGATGGGAGGTGAATAAAACGAGCGCGTGGCATCAATTTTATTTAACAGTTGGTGAACTATGGGAGGATTGTCTTATTTTGTGTTACCAAAATTTTAAAAAATGAAGAAAATTTACACAATTATCTTAACGATCTTTATCGCTTTGTTTGCCGGATTTTCAGTAAATGCCCAGAACAATTTTTTTTCTGACATTAGCGAAAGTTCAATAAAACTCACAAATGCAAAACGTCTCATCATCCCTAACAAACAAAGAACGCTCAGTTTGAAAGTAGTAGGTATGAGAGCATTCTTATGGTCGCTTCCAAAGGAGCAACAAGTGCTTATAAATCGCGGCCAGGCACCGATCCTTGAAATACCGATGCCAGATGGTAATGTCGCAAAATTCAGAGTTTGGGAAAGCAGCGTCATGGAAGATGGACTTGCCGCAAAATTTCCTGAAATGAAAACATTTGCAGGGCAAGGAATAGACGATCCTACTGCTACAATCAGGGTAGATTACAATCCTTATTTTGGTTTTCATGCACAAATTTTATCTTCGGCAAATGGGGCTTATTATATTGATCCCTATGCAAGAGGAAATATCAATGATTACATCAGTTACTATAAAAAGGATTTAGTTAGAAATCCAAATAATCATTGTGAATTTATTAACGATGTTGACGCCTTCCGGGGTGGCATCGATCCTTCAAACAATATCGTTCCGGTGGGAGCATGTAGAGGTACCCAAATGTACACTTATAGACTTGCCCTTGCTTGTACAGGCGAATATGCTGTTGCGGTTTGCTCTCCTGCACCACCCACAGTACCTGTAACAGCTGCTGCAATGTTAACGACAGTGAATAGAGTAAATGGTGTTTATGAGGTAGAAACATCAATTAGAATGGTGTTGATCGCTAATAACAATGATCTTATTTTTCTTGATGGAACAACAGATCCGTATACAAATAACAACGGTGTTGCAATGTTAGGTCAAAATCAAACGACCATCACAAACGTTATAGGTTCGGCAAATTACGACATTGGACACGTTGTTAGTACAGGTGGCGGTGGGGTTGCAACCCTCAGGTCACCATGCAACAATGCATTAAAAGCGCGTGGAGTTACTGGATTGCCTAATCCTGTGGGTGATGCATTTGATATTGATTTTGTTGCGCACGAAATTGGACATCAATGGGGAGGCAACCATCCTTTTAATGGAGTTGTAGGAAATTGTAGTGGGGGAAATAGAAATGGAGCTACTGCCTATGAAGTTGGAAGTGGAACTACTATTCAAGCATATGCAGGTATATGCGGATCAGATGATATTCAGCCAAATAGTGATCCTCATTTTCACTCTGTTAGCTTTGATGAAATAAGTGTTTTTGTCGAAAATGGTGGATCAACCTGTAGGGTATCTACTCCTACAGGTAATACATTACCACAGATAACATCAATGTCTAACAATGGAGTAACGATACCCATCAGTACTCCTTTTACTTTATCGGCAACTGCATCAGATGCTGATGGCGATGCCATCACATACAACTGGGAACACTGGGATTTAGGACCTGCCACCAACTGGAATGGAGGAAACTCAAATACTACCAGCCCATTATTCAAATCAAGGTTGCCAAAAGTTTCTGGAAGCAGAACTTTTCCTGATATCGCTGTAATTCTAGCAAATTATCCTGCTAATCCACCTGCAACAATGGGTGGTTTGAAAGGTGAGATACTTCCAACACAAGCCAGAGGCATGAAATTCAGACTAACTGTCAGAGATAACAGAGCTGGTGGTGGTGGTGTTGTAACTGGTGGGTCAGGATGTCAAACAGGATTTACGAATGAATTTCTTGTTTCTGTTGGAGGAACTACACCTTTCACAGTAACTGTACCTAACGGAGGCGAAAGTTATCCAGGTGCAACCACACAAACCGTTACTTGGAATGTTGCTAACACAAACGCAGCTCCGTTTAACACGGCGAATGTTAGAATATTATTTTCTAGTGATGGTGGTCTCACTTTCCCAACGGTGCTTTCAGCTAGCACAGCAAACGATGGATCAGAAGCAATTACTATGCCTGCTGCTATCACCACAACTGCCAGAATAAAAGTAGAAGCCGTCGGTAATATTTTCTTTGATATTTCAAATAACAACTTCACTATCACCCAGCCTGTGAATGGTTATACTTTCAATGCAACCACTCCAGCTCCTGTAACCTGTGGAGTGACAACTGCACCTAGTGTAACACTGGGAACCACTGTTGTAGGAACGTTTAGTACTCCAATCGTTTTAGTAGCAACAGCAGGTGTGCCTGCAGGAACTACGGTTAGTTTTGGATCAAACCCAGTTACACCAGGTAGCTCATCTACTGTAATTTTAAACAATGCTAATACACTCGCTACCGGCACCTATAACATTACAATTACTGGAACTGCTGGCTCAACTGCTCAAAATACCACAGTCACCTTCACTGTTTCTTCTGGTACCGCACCCACTATTGACGCGGGGCCGGGGTCCATTTCTGTGTGTGCAGGTTCAAATGCTACTTTCTCAGTATCTACGTCTGGCGCGGCTGTAACTAGCTACCAATGGCAGGTAAGCACCAATGCTGGTACAACTTTCACCAACATTGCCGGTGCGAATGCTACTTCTTACACCGCCACTGCGGTTGTTGCAGGTATGAATAACAATCAATACCGTGTAATCGTAACTGGTCAGTGTGGTGCAGCTACTTCTACTGCTGCCATACTAACTGTACAAACGGCTCCTGCTATCACTGCTCAACCACAAAACGCGGTAGAGTGTGTGGGCAATAACGCTACTTTCAACGTTACTGCTACGGGTACCGGTTTAACCTATCAATGGCAGGTGAGTACTGATGCGGGTGTTACCTATATCAACATTGCTACTGCTATCAACCCCGCTTACACGTTGACGAATGTGCAGTTGGTGGCCAACAACAATCGTTACAGAGTAATTGTAACGGGTACTTGTCCTTCTCCTGTTACTTCTAATGCTGCTACCCTCGAAGTAGGCAATGCAGCTGCTATCAATATACAGCCAGTAAGTGTAACTGCTTGCGTGGGCACCAATGCTTCCTTTACTGCAACTGCTTCCGGATCTTCCCTTACCTACCAATGGCAAGTGAGCACAGATGCCGGGGTTACTTACACCAATATTGTGGGTGCAACAGCTGCTACCTTCAGCATTACTGGTGTGGTGGCTACACAAAACAACAACAGGTATCGCGTAAATGTATTTAGCTGTACACCTACACCTATTACCTCAGCTGCGGCTACCCTAACCGTCAATACTTTGGCGGCCCTCACTACTCAACCTACATCGGTCGTATTGTGTGAAGGCAACACCGCTTCTTTCACGGTGGCTGCAGTTGGAACAGGGGTTACTTTCCAATGGCAGGTTTCTACCACTGGTTGTGGTGGAACCTTTACCAACATAGCAGGTGCTACTACGAATACGCTTGCAGTAGCAAATACCATCGCTTCTCAAAATGGATATGCTTACAGGGTCGTAGTAACCGGAACTTGTAACACAGTTACTTCTGCTTGCGCTGCGCTAACTGTAAATACAGCAGTGGTAATTACTACACAACCAGCCAGCACTTCTGCTTGTTTGCCAACGCAAACATCCGCTTCCTTTAGCATTGCTGCTACTGGCACCTTGCCTACTTACCAGTGGCAAGTAAGTACCAACGGCGGTACCAGCTTTACCAACATCGCAGGTGCAACTGCTTCATCACTAACTGTGAACAACCTCACTGCAGCTATGACTGGTTACCAGTACAGAGCAGTTTTGAATGGCACTTGCACTGTTAATTTGAATTCAGCAGCTGCCACTTTAGTGGTAAATACACTAGTGGCTATTAACGACCAACCCATCAGCAGGAGCATTTGCGCAGGCGCTAATACTTCCTTTGCCGTAACTGCTACTGGTAGCACCATTACTTATCAATGGCAGGTGAGTGTAAACGGTGGTCCATTTGTAGACTTAACCAATACTGCGCCTTACAGCGGTGTGGCAACGCCAACATTAGCCGTAACCAATGCAGCCACTATCCTGAATGGTACCCGTTACAGAGTAATCGTTGCTGGTGTGCCTTGCGGAAGTGTTACTTCCAGCATCGCTAACCTCACGGTAAATGCATTACCAACATCGGTTTTGGTTGCAGCAGAATACAGCAATCTTACACCTGCTATCAACAGTGGATTATACACCACGGTGAGTCCTGCAGGTTCTTATGTGTACCAATGGTACAGAAATAATAGTTTGTTAGGCGGCGTAAACGGATCATCCTATCTCGTAAATATCGATCGTTTTGGAGAATACTATTCTGTAGCTACGGATGTGAACGGATGTTCTGCTATCAGCAACAGGGTAACCATTTCTGATTCGGTTAGCAACATGGTGTTTGTATATCCTAATCCAAGCAGCGGTCAGTTCCAGGTTAGATATTACAGTCCAAGAAACCTTACCACAGGTTACACGGTATCTGTTTTTGATGGCAAAGGAGCCAGGGTTTGGAGTCAGCAATACGCGATTACCAGAACTTACGAACAAATGAACGTGAATCTGTTGAATGCTCAGGACGGGGTTTACTTCCTCGAAGTGAGAGATGCAAACGGCAAACGTTTGGCGAGCAGTCAGGTATTAATTATAAGATAATACATCAACATACTTTCATTCAAAGCGCCGCTCCTTTTGGGGTGGCGCTTTTTTGTGGGGGATCTTTTAAATTTAGATGAAGATGTTTGATAAACTATGCCGCCGCCCCCCTTTCAGTGTCAGGTGATTTTTAAATGGATGCTGATAGGAATTTTAATGAATTGTACGATGAAACTTGATGTCTTGTTCCACAATGATTTTATACAACCGTTTCATTTTCAGATGTTGCCTTCAGTAAAATCAAATTGGGCCGCAAAGCAACGGTGACACGATGGTTTAATATTACGGAATAAAAAGCAATCATCTAGCAGCTTCAAATGACTGAAATCGTTTCGCCCACGGCCCGCTACGAAGGCCCATCCGGGCCTCCCAAAAAATTGCGTAAAAAAAATCCAGCGGAGGAATGTAAAAAAGAAATTGTTGTTACATCAGCTTAAATATAATGTTGGATTGTAAGTCGCACATAGCTTGGCTTTGCAGAGCTGTTGTGACTTATTTCATTTGACACCCGACGAAATATTTTTCTTGTCCCGCATGGGCGCAGCGAAATCGGGAAGCTTTTTTTCGGTAGCCCTTGAGTCTGCCTATCGGCAGACTTATCTGCCGATAGGTAGATAAATTTTGTTTCTTTTTTTCAAGAAAAAAAATAGTCCCGCGGCAGGCGATAGGAAGAAATGTGCAGAAAAAACTTTGAGGCGTAAAGCAAATTCTTTGCATAATTTATGCTTCATTTTTTCATGTGCTAATATCAAATACCTAGAATGATGTTGATTAAAAATGCAAAGCAATCATAGCCGTTGGTTGAAACCCAGACGCGGCGGCAGCCTCATATATATCTTTGATGTCAATGGCTTCTGCAATTTTAATTTGCATACAAATGGCAATAATATTTTGTGGGACATGAAACACTGTGTCGAGTAGCAACCCACAATGAATGTTTCCTACCACGCCTTGCTCACATTCCCATTCAACATTTTAAGAAAGTAGAGATTTTTATTTTCGAAATAATCGGGTAGGGTACTTTCTTTTTTCTGGTGAACCGGTTTAAAGCGGTAATCGCTAAAAACTTTCTGATTGTAATCGTTGAGGTGACTGAGCAAATCATTTGGATACAGTTGTAGCAATCGAATAAATTGCATGGTGACTTCATATCCCTTGTAAGTCATGTCTGAAGGAACTCCTTTGTATTTTTGGAGATAAATGTCTTTTATTTTTTTGCTACATTCATCTGCCTTATTGTTGTAATAAGGGGTAGTGTAGTACACGGGGAAGTCTTTCAGTTTTTTATTTTTTGCTAAACTTGCAAACCCATCCCAGTTGGGCATTCCGATTAATTTGATAGAATAAGTATTGCTTACAGATTGAGCGTAGGTTGCTAAGTTGTTAGCGAATGCTTCATTTAGACTTCCACCAACAATAACGGAACTTCTATTGCTATCAAGTTTGTTTTTGATCACAGAAAAATCTTCATTTACATTGATCACTTCTATTTTCAATAAGGGCTTACCATCCGGACTATTTATTTTTTTAAAAAGATCTTCTACCATGTTTTCTTGTGCACCGGGTTTTCTGACCAGGTAAATTTTATCAGTTCCATGGTTCTGCAGGATGTAGGAAAAAATACCTTCGCAGTGCGCTCTTAAGGTTGCATTTACGATCACCATAAAAGGATTGGCAGTAATACCACCATCGTTCGGGTGAGTGGCCGATATAAAGGGAATGTGTTTTTCTTTAGCGAAATCTGCCAGCTGAATATATTCCTGATCTTTCACAGCTCCAATGATCAGATCCAAACTGTCGAGACTTTTACTGTTGATTAATTGTGGCACACTTTGCGAAAAAGATTTAGAATCAAAAATGCTAGCCTTTATTTGGGTATTTAGTAGCGACAAGCTGTCTAATGCTATTAGAGATCCTTGAACAAAGTCGAGACCCGGTACTACAAATTTTGGAAAATTTTTACCATATTTATAAGCATATCCCGTAAAGACAGAATCAATATAGAGGGGAGCAAAAATACCAACCCGATAGGTTTTATTCATCGGGGCTTTCGTCGTATCCGCAGTGTTTTTTTCCTGCGCTATGCCAGCAGAGGATGCCAATATCAGCATCAAAAGGAGTATAGTTGTTTTCATGTTTTTTTGCATATTCAGGGTTGCTTAGGTTCTTTTATTCCCACTCTATTGTTGCAGGTGGTTTGCTGCTGATATCATACACCACCCGGTTGATTCCTTTCACAGAGTTAATGATATCATTGCTAACGTTGGCCAAAAAGTCATAAGGCAAATGTGCCCAATCTGCCGTCATGCCGTCTACCGAAGTCACCGCTCTCAATGCCACAGTGAATTCATAGGTTCGTTCGTCGCCCATGACACCCACGCTTTTTACTGGCAATAAAATGGTGCCGGCCTGCCACACTTCGTTGTACAAACCAGATTTTTTTAAATGATCGGTATATACCTTGTCTGCATCTTGCAATAACTGTACCTTTTCTTCAGTTACTTCTCCTAAAATTCTGATGGCAAGGCCAGGGCCTGGGAAAGGATGCCTGTTCAGCATCTCGGCCGGGATACCTAATTCAGCCCCAATTTTTCGTACTTCGTCTTTAAAGAGAAAACGCAGGGGTTCTACCAGTTTCAGTTTCATGGTCTCAGGTAGGCCGCCCACGTTGTGGTGACTTTTAATAGTAACAGACGGGCCATGCACAGAAACGGATTCAATCACATCCGGATAGATAGTGCCTTGTCCCAAAAATTCGATGCCAGTGATTTTATGTGCTTCCTGATCAAATATTTCGATGAAAGAACCGCCAATAGCTTTTCTTTTTTCCTCAGGCATTACTTTTCCTGCAAGCTTGGTATAAAAATGTTCTTTGGCGTCAACGCCTGTTACATTCAAACCAAGTTTGCGGTATATTTCCAATACTTCTTCAAATTCGTTTTTGCGCAGTACGCCATTATCAACAAAAATACCATACAAGTTTTCGCCAATAGCTCTGTGAATAAGGGTAGCTGCTACGGTACTGTCTACACCGCCACTTAACCCCATCACCACTTTGCTATTGCCCAATTGTTTTTTTAAGGCAGCTACGGTGTCGGTGATGTAGTGCGCGGGTGTCCAATCCTGACTACATCCACAGATGTTTACCAAAAAGTTTTTCAAAATGTTTTTGCCTTCGGCAGAATGGTACACTTCCGGGTGAAACTGCAAACCGTATATTGGGTTGGCAGCGGTGGTAGCAGATTTAAAAGCAGCTACCGGAATACTTTCAGTGGTACCCAGCAATTCAAAACCTTCGGGTAATTGTTTGATGGTATCACTGTGGCTCATCCATACTTGCGAGTTGGTGGGAATGTTTTCTAACAATGCATCGGTTTGCGATACCTCAAAATTTGCCCTGCCATATTCTCTCTTATCACTTTTTGCCACGTTTCCGCCAAAAATTTTGGCGGTGAGTTGCGCACCGTAACAAACTCCCAGAACGGGTATTTGATCCGCTATGGATTTAACATCTACCATCGGTGCCTTTTCTTCGTTGACTGAGAAAGGAGAACCAGAGAGGATGATGCCTTTCAGTTGGGCATTGTATATAATTTCTTTGTGAAAAGGAACAATTTCGCAGTACACGTTGGCTTCTCTCACTACGCGGGCAATCAGCTGCGTGTATTGGGAACCAAAATCGAGAATGAGTATCTTATCTGTCATAACGCTGCGAAGGTAATTCATTCAACTTTTATTTTTTTAGAATATGGTTTCATCAAAAGATGGATGCGGAAAAGATGTGTAATACTTAAACTTTGCATATTAGCAGTTGGAGAAAATAAATCAGGTTAAAGCGGGGGCCAACGGTAAAAAGCGCGTAGGAAAGGTTTGTTTAATAAGATTAAATAACAAATATTTGTATTTAAATAAAAGATATGAAATACTTAATCACCCTTTGTTGTCTTTGGATCCTGTTACCTGGTTGCAGCAACCGCACTGGAAGTGGAAATATGGTAACCCGTGTAGAGGATGTAGCATCATTTAATAAAATAAGCGTATCAGGTGCTTTTTATGTAGAGGTGGTGCCGGGTGCTGCCGAACAGCGGGTTCAGGTAACGGCCGATGATAATATTATGGAAGATGTGCTGGTGAGTGTAGATGAAGGGGTCCTAAAAATAAAGATGAGGTCTGGAGTGAATTACAACAACGTGTATCCCAAAGTGATCATCAATACATCAGCCCTCAAAAAAATAAGCGTATCAGCTTCCGCCAAAGTGCAGGTGAAAAATACCTTGAAATCAAGCGATAAAATACAATTGGATGCTTCCAGCGCAGGTACCATCATTGCCAATGTAGATGCACCAGGCGTTGATGCAGATGCCAGTAGCGGATCAACAGTAGAACTAACCGGTAGAACTCAAAATTATAAAGCACAGTGTAGCAGCGGCAGTACCATCGACGCTGCCGAATTGCTCAGTGAAAATACCGATGTGCAAGCCAGTAGCGGCGCATCTGCCAAAGTACACGCCAGTGTATCGTTGAAAGCACAGGCCAGTAGTGGCGGTGATGTAGATTATAAAGGAGGCGGCACAGTTTCTGCAAAAGAAAGCAGCGGCGGATCTATTTCAAAAGTAGATTAACCGGATGCGCTATTAATATATATTGGTAGGGCAGCCCATTTTTGATCTTTTGCTACCCGAGCCATTGTTGCCGCCACCGAATCGGTAGTTGAATCGGATGCCGGCGGTAAAATACCAGTCTTTGTTGGATGGGTTTCCTCTTATGCTACCCTCTGCAGGATAGGGCGTATTTGGGTCCAATTCTTTTCCACGGAAAGCAAATGCTGCCGCTTGTGGCCCCCTGGCCCCGGCTAAAATGCTGGAATCGGCGTACGTGCCACTCACATCATCCAGGTAATCGGTGAATAATTTTCGAAGACCCACTTCGACGCCCAGTTGTAGTCTGTCTGACAAAGCCAGTTTGATACCACCCCCAAAAGGAATAGCGAATTGTTTGTTTTTGTACAATTGTTTTTCGGGATAAGCTGAAAGTCCCTGCCCTTCGGTAGCCAGCGAACGCAGGAACACTTTGTTTCCCGTGTTGTCGTATGCGTAAGGATTGTAATGAAAGGCGGCGATACCGGCAAATACGTATGGACTAAACCCTCGTTCTTCTATATCTAGTAATTGGTATTCTACTGCCAATTGTGCTTCCCATACCGCGGTTTTAAACATCAGGTTACGATCGGTAGCACTTTTACTGGCACTTGGTTTGACGTCGGCGCCATATAATCTAATATAGTTAGCAGCTCCTCTAAGGCTCCATTTTGGGGTAAAAGCGTAGGAAAGTCCCGCACCAAGCGCTATTTGTGCCTGGTTAAGGTCGAATCTTTTGGTTTGCAAATCACCGGCATAATGGCCGGTACCTGCGTAGATATCGAAGCTAAAAGGTTGAGCGCTAGCAAATAAGGAAAGACCTACTGCAACTGCACAAAAGAAGAATTTCATGATAAAAAAGTTAGTGATGAAATACACTCCTCTATTTTGTCCAAAAACCGTTCCTATTTTTGGGAAATGCAATTTGTTTGAAATAGTTTAAAAAAACTTTTACCAACTCTTTGCTATTTAAAACAGTACCCTTACCTTTGCACTCCAAATTAAAAAACGGAATTCTAAAGTTCTTTAAATATGTCACAACGAATCAGAATCAAATTACAGTCTTACGACCACAATTTAGTTGATAAATCTGCGGAGAAGATTGTAAAAACTGTACGCAGTACAGGGGCAGTGGTAACAGGTCCAATTCCTTTACCTACTCACAAGAAAATTTTTACCGTGTTGCGTTCGCCACACGTAAACAAAAAAGCCCGTGAGCAGTTCCAATTGTGCACACACAAACGTTTGTTAGACATATACACCAGCAGCAGCCGTACGGTTGACGCTCTAAGTAAATTAGACCTGCCAAGTGGTGTAGATGTTGAGATCAAAGCCTAATGAACCAACTCCGGCCCAATACATCGGGATCTGGAGTGAGGCATGGGTAAGCTCTTAAAAAGAAAAAATATGAACACCTAACTCCTGCTCAACAGCAATGTTGAAGGAGCGCTGGGTATAAAACAGATACAATGAAAAGTATTATTGGTAAGAAGATTGGGATGACCAGCATCTTTGGAACAGACGGTAAACAAACCGCTGTTACCATTATAGAAGCTGGCCCCTGTGTAGTTACACAAAAGAAAACCGTAGAAACAGACGGTTACAATGCTCTCCAAATAGCATTCGGCGACAAAAAAGAAAAACACTCCGTTAAAGCCGAAATCAGCCATTACGCAAAGGCTAACACCGCTCCTAAAAAATTCGTAAAAGAAATCCGCAATAGCGACTCAGACAAGAACGTTGGTGAAACCATCACAGTAGATATTTTCACAGAAGGTGATAACGTGGAAGTAGTAGGTACCACCAAGGGTAAAGGTTTCCAGGGTGTGGTAAAACGCCATGGCTTTAGTGGTGTGGGTGAACAATCTCACGGACAGCACGATCGCCAGAGAGCGCCAGGTTCTATCGGTAACTCATCTGATGCCAGTCGCGTATTCAAAGGCATGCGCATGGCAGGCCGCATGGGTGGCGATCAGGTGAAAATGAAAGGACTTAAAATAGTAAAGATTTTCGCTGAGAAAAATTACATATTGGTGAGTGGTTCCGTTCCGGGCCATAATGGTTCAATCGTTTTGATTAACAAATAATAAAAGCGTAACCGGAACTGGAAAGCGGTTCTATAAAAAAAAGTACAATGCAACTAGATATATTAAATACAAAAGGCGAAAAAACCGGCAGAACAGTAGAACTCCCGGAAGAGATTTTTGGAATCGAGCCAAACGATCACGTTATTTATCTTGCGGTGAAGCAATACCAGGGCGCACAACGCCAGGGTAACCATAAAGTAAAAACTCGCGCTGAAGTAAAAGGTTCTTCTAAGAAACTACACAAACAAAAAGGTACCGGTGGTGCCCGTAAGGGTAACCTGCGTAACCCGCTCTACAAAGGTGGTGGTACTATTTTTGGGCCAAAACCACACAAATACGATATCAAATTGAATCGTAAAGTGAAAGATTTGGCTAAAATGAGCGCACTCGCTTACAAAGCAAAAGAAAATGCGATCGTTGTGTTGGAAGATATGAACATGGACACTCCGAAAACCAAAACCTTCAGTGGTATTTTAAATAGCCTGAACCTGGGTCGTAAAAAAGCGTTGGTAGTTATTCCAGAATACAACGATAACCTGTACCTAAGCTTGCGCAATGTGCAAGGTGTGAACGGAACCGTTATCAGCGATATGAACACTTATGATATCCTGAATGCGAACGTCATGATCTTAACGGAAAGTGCTGCTAAACTGTTTTCTGTAGAAGTTGCAGAAGGAGAGGAAGCATAAGATACGAACACTAGTGAAGTGTTTAGAACTAAGAATTTGATTTAAAAAATAGCAGCTTTGCACATTTGCAAATTTGCACATCGAAAAAAGTTATGAAACTGTCTGATGTATTAATTAAGCCTGTTTTATCTGAGAAAGCCAACAAGCAATCAGAAAAAATGAACCGTTACACTTTTGTTGTAGACAGAAAGGCTAATAAGCTGGAAATTAAAAAAGCTGTTGAGCAGTTTTACGGCGTTCAGGTAGATGATGTGAACACATCTGTTGTTCCTTCTAAGCTGAAAGCTAAATACACAAAAGCTGGATTTATCGTAGGTCGCAAGCCTGCTAAAAAGAAAGCCATTGTAACCGTTGCAGCTGGTGAAACAATTGATATCTACGGAGCAACTGTTTAACGCAGCATCCGAAGTAACCAGTATTACAAATTGAAATGAATGGTGGTCAGCACCGCAAAGTTTTGACAAATAAAAAGTAAAAAAGAAAATGGCACTTAGAAAATACAAACCTACCACAGCCGGTACTCGTTGGAGAATTGGTAATGCGTATGCAGAAATCACTACCAACAAACCAGAAAAGACTTTGCTGGAGAAGCAAAAGAACACTGCTGGCCGTAATGCCCAGGGTAGAAGAAGTATGCGTTACATGGGTGGTGGAAACAAGACCATGTACCGTCTGGTAGATTTCAAAAGAAACAAGAAAGATATTCCAGCTACTGTAAAAACAATTGAGTACGATCCAAACCGTACAGCGTTCATCGCTTTACTGCATTATGCAGATGGTGAAAAACGTTACATCCTTGCTCCACAAGGTTTACAGGTTGGTCAAACTGTTATCAGTGGCGACAATGCTGTTCCAGAATTAGGAAATGCGTTGATGTTGAAAAACATGCCATTGGGTACCAATGTACACAATATCGAAATGCAGCCTGGTCAAGGTGGTATCTTGGTAAGAAGTGCAGGTACATCTGCACAATTGAATAACAAAGAAGGTAAATATGCGGTACTTAAAATGCCAAGTGGTGAGTTGAGAAAAATCCTCATCAATTGTTATGCAACTGTTGGTGTAACCAGCAACAGTGATCATAGCTTAGAGAGCATGGGTAAAGCAGGTCGCAACCGTTGGAAAGGTATCCGTCCACGTACAAGAGCAGTAGCGATGAACCCTGTAGATCACCCGATGGGTGGCGGTGAAGGTAGGGCTTCTGGTGGTCATCCGCGTAGCCGTAAAGGTAAATACGCTAAAGGTCAGATCACTCGTACAAGAGGTAAAGGTTCAGACAAAATGATCATAACCAGAAGAAACGGTAAGAAATTACCTAACAAATAAAACGTTCCTCGGCAGTAGCTGAAAACATAGTTAAAATGGTTCTGGATAACACCGGGGCAAATCAACAAACAAAGAGCTGGAAGACACATTTTTTCAGGTCGCAAATTTAAAATAACACATGGCTCGTTCATTAAAAAAAGGTCCTTACATCGAATTAAAACTAGAAACGAAAGTTTTAGGGATGGCTGAAGGAAAAATTAAAAAAGGGGTGATCAAAACCTGGAGTCGCAGAAGTACGATTTCTCCAGATTTCGTTGGTCAAACATTTGCAGTACACAATGGTAACAAGTTTATCCCTGTTTATGTAACTGAATTTATGGTAGGTCATAAATTAGGCGAATTTGCACCAACCAGAAATTTCAGAGGTCACTCAAGCAAAAAAATGTAATTAACACCATTATTCGTTTGTGATTTTTGTAAGAGATGATTTATTGAATGACAAAAATCAACAACAAACGAGTAACAAGAAACATCATAAAAATGGAAGCAGTAGCAAAATTGAATAATTACCCGACATCGCCACGTAAAATGCGTTTATTGGCTGATTTGATTCGTGGTATGCAGGTAGAAAAAGCATTGGCCGTGCTGGAGTTCAATCCAAAACACCCGGCTGTTCCTTTGCGTAAACTGGTGATCTCTGCCATTAGCAACTGGAAAACAAAAAACGAAGGTGCTGACGAAACTACCTTGGTGGTAAAAACCATTTTTGTAGATGGCGCAAGAGTGATCAAGCGTATGCGTCCTGCTCCACAAGGTCGTGGTTACAGAGTTCGCAAGCGTAGCAACCACGTTACAGTTATTGTTGATGCTGGTGTTGAGCAAACAAAGAAAGTGCAGAAAGCTGCTACGAAGGCTGAAAAAGCTGTTGTAGTAACTCCGGCTAAATAATTGAGAAAAGTAATTTTAGAAAACAGAAACTAAATAAAAACTTTCAGGCTCTTAAAAGAGTAACATCGAAAGACTAAATTAATACTATGGGTCAGAAAACAAATCCAATAGGTGCAAGGTTAGGGATCATCCGCGGTTGGGATAGCAACTGGTATGCTCACAAAAAGGATTATGCAACCAAATTGATTGAAGACGATAAAATCAGGAACTACCTGAATGCTCGTATCAACAAAGGTGGTATCGCCAAAATTGTGATTGAGCGTACGCTGAACAAGCTGATTGTCACCATCCATACATCTAAGCCTGGTATCATCATTGGTAAAGGCGGTGGAGAAGTAGACAGAATAAAAGAAGAGTTGAAAAAATTGTGCGGAAAGGATGATGTGCAGATCAACATCCTGGAGATTCGTCGCCCAGAATTGGATGCCAACATTGTGGCTGATACCATTGCGCGTCAATTAGAAAATCGTATCAACTACAAACGTGCCATCAAAATGTCTATCGCTTCTGCCCTACGTATGGGTGCTGAAGGGATCAAGGTAAAAGTAGGCGGTCGTTTGGGTGGTGCTGAAATTGCACGTAGCGAAGAAATCAAACAAGGTCGTACACCATTGCATACTTTGCGTATGGATATTGATTATGCAAATGTATTTGCTTTAACGGTTTACGGTAAAATAGGTATCAAAGTATGGATCTGTAAAGGAGAAGTATTAGGTAAAAGAGACTTGAATCCCAATGTAATAGCAGGTGCTAAGAATGAAGGACCAGACAGACCACAAGGCGGTTTCGACAGAAGAGATGATCGTGGTGGACGAGGTGGTGGCGACAGAGGCGGTCGTGGCGGTGGTGGTGATAGAGGTGGTCGCGGTGGAAACGACAACCGTGGTGGTGCAGGTGGAAGAAGATAATCGATCAGGAGATTATCAAATAATCAAATTTTTAGAATTGACAAATTAAAATAAGATGTTACAACCAAAAAGAAGCAAACACAGGAAAACACAGAAAGGTAGAATGAAGGGCGATACCAAAAGAGGTGCCATACTTGCATTCGGAACATTCGGTTTAAAAGCGCTTGACAGCGTTTGGTTAACAAGTCGTCAGATTGAAAGTGCCCGTCAGGCAATGACACGTGCGATGAAGAGAGAAGGAAATGTGTGGATCCGTATTTTTCCAGATAAGCCTATTACTGCTAAACCAGCAGAGGTAAGGATGGGTAAGGGTAAAGGTAACCCAGAAGGATGGGCTGCAATCGTACAACCCGGTCGTATCTTGTTTGAAGCGGATGGGGTTCCGGAAGAAGTGGCAAAACATGCTTTTGGACTGGCAGCTCAAAAATTGCCGATCTTGACAAAATTCATCATCAGCAGAGATTACAAAGCCTAGTGCAGTGCGTTGGTAACAACAAATACAAACAGTTTACAAGGCGATAAGCAATTATCAAATAAGTTCATTATCGAACGATCAAATAAAAAGAACATGTCTAAAAAAGTAGATTTCATCAAAAGCGTTCAGGGATTAAGTGAGGCTGACCTGGTAGCAAAAGTAAAAGAGGACGAAACCCGTTTGAAAAAACTGACTTTCGCCCACGCTATCTCTCCATTGGAGAACCCTCAGAGCATCCGCTCTTTGAGAAGAGATATCGCTCGTTTAAAAACTCAATTGAAAAAAAATCAAATTGGAGCTTAATCCAATAAATTAAAATACGATGGCAGCAATAGAAACTACAACAAGTGTTGTAAGAAATTTAAGGAAAACAAGAGTCGGGATCGTTTCCAGTAACAAGATGGACAAAACCATCACTGTTAAAGTGGAAAGAAAGATCAAGCATCCATTATATGGTAAGTTCCTGAAAAAAACAACCAGCTTTCATGCTCATGATGAAAAGAATGAGTGCAGTATTGGTGATACCGTAAAAATTATGGAAAGCCGTCCAATGAGTAAAACAAAACGTTGGAGATTGGTAGAAGTGGTAGAAAAAGTGAAATAATAACTGTAGTATTAAGTATTGAGTGCTTAGTATTAAGATAGGATGTTAAAAATTTAGAACTGGTCTAGGCACTGTACATTAAGTACTAGATACTAAAATAAAAAAAATGATTCAGCAAGAAAGCAGATTAAATGTTGCGGACAACAGCGGTGCAAAAGAAGTATTGTGCATTCGTGTTCTGGGTAATAGTGGCCAGGATTATGCAAAAATTGGTGATAAGATTGTTGTTACCGTTAAAGATGCAATGCCTGCCGGTGGTATCAAAAAAGGTACCGTGAGCAAAGCAGTGATTGTACGTACAGTAAACAAACTGCGTCGTAAAGATGGATCCTACATCCGTTTCGACGACAACGCAGTAGTGTTGCTGAACAATTCTGATGAGCCAAGAGGTACCCGTATTTTCGG
>Ga0105049_10003645_pt1 | contig 18162 bp, 9 predicted proteins | sample MAT06_FD_78087 | JGI IMG/M metagenome (GOLD analysis project Ga0105049, IMG submission 78087) | Freshwater microbial communities from Lake Fryxell liftoff mats and glacier meltwater in Antarctica - MAT-06 | ecosystem: Environmental > Aquatic > Freshwater > Ice > Liftoff microbial mat | place...
GGAACAATCACCAGCCCGCCTCGTTTGGCCAGTTCGATCACAAAAGACTGGGACTCACCCAACGCTCCGCAGAGCTCTGCTGGCGATTGTCCAGCATCGGGAACAACCACGGCACAAAACTGAATCTGTTTGGGTATAACCATCAGTCCTGAACCATCCACCCCCTCAAACACTCGCCAACGGACCGAACAAACAGTATGCGATTCCGTTTGGAGCAAGTGATTGGAGACGTTCGCTGAATCTCCGTCGAACTGGGCCAGAGTCTCGATCCGAAAACCACCAGGAGCCAAACGTTGGTCAACCATTCCAAGACAATCGCGAAGCTTGTTCCGAAGAGGTTCGATGGCCATCGCATAGTCGGAAGAATTGCGAACGGAGGCAACTTTTGGCACAGGCCATTGTTGGAGTCGAAGGTCAATCGACTCTTCTAAGCGTCGCAACAGAAATCGATCCACGCCATCGACCAGATCCGAAGCGATATCACCTGTCATTTGCAATGGCATCGTTTCGGAAAGCTCAGGTGGAGCAGAGGAAGCAGAAGCATTACAAAAGACTAGAAAAGTTCCTAACCAAGCGACAGAGATAAGTCGGCCGATACGAAGAATCATGCGAAGTCATCCGTCGTTGAGAGGTTGGGAACTGCGTAGATAGGCCATCAAATCACTGAGCTCTTGGTCGGTGAGACGGTCAACGAGTCCCTCGGGCATGAGGGACAGGAATTGTGGAGCCATTTGTTCGATCTCCGCCCGATCCAGCGAGCGAGACTCTCCATCGATGCTCTTGAGTACCACGGTTTCGGAATTCTGGCTTTCGACAAAGCCGCTTAAAACGAGTCCGTCATTCGTTCGCAACTTTACCATCTGGTACCCCTCGCGCACCTCCAGGCTTGGGGCGATCACGTTTCGCAGCAGAGTTTGCAATTGGTCTCGCTGGTATCCGGTGAGGTCCGGACCAATGTACCCACCCTCGTCAAACAGTCGATGGCAACGCGAACATAGTGCTCGGTAGTGTTTCTTGCCGCGATAGGGATTTCCCGGTTCTCGCATGACCGCAGCAGCCATTATCTCGCTCCGTGCTTGCGCGGAAGCGAGACTGATCGATGCAGATTCTGGATACAGCGTGTCGATTCGTTTTTGCATCGTCTCATCCGAATGCAATCGCATTGCCCGCACGGCTTCCAGTGCCATCGTGCCTGCATCGACTTGTTGGCTCTCGCATGCGGATAGCCAAAGGGCTGTCCAACTGGGTCTCGACGCAAGTACTGCTCCGGCCACATTCCTCAGTTCGATCGGCAAGGTTGGCCAACTGTTCGTAATCGCTATTCCAATGCGGGGCTGATCCGATGCCGCCAATGCTCCGATAGCAGCTGTGCGAACCGTTGCCTTGTCCTCGGTTCGCAAGGCGACTTCCAAAATAGAATCCAACAATCCGCCGCTATTACCCTTTGTTTCTCCTGCGATCCGCGCCAATTGCATGCGAAGAGACTCCGGCTGCATTCGGTCACAGATGATTTTTGCGGCTTCGTCGATCGCTGCCGCATCACCGCGTCTCAAACGCAACGTGAGCGAAGGTTGGCCGAGCGTCATCAATGCTTGTAGCAACGCATCTGGAACCCCTGCCAACGAACGACCAGCAAATGCCTTTTCAAAGGCACTATGCGCAGGAACAGCGCACTCTGCCCTAACCTCCGCGGGTAGTCGATGAATCCGATGGAGGAGTTGTGCAGCGGCCGTCAGAGTCGCTGGCGATTTCGCTTGGCACCAACGCTGGATCAAGTTCGGGGCGATGGTCTTTCTCGTCACCGGATTGGACCAAATCGCTTCGGGTTCCGTGAGAGTTTGGGCAATCGCGTCGACTTCCTCTGCGTGCTTCTCCACGGCCCACCACAGCATCGATACCAAGACGGGCTCATCAACGGGAAGCTCCCGAGCCAAGAGACTCTGCACGATCGTTAGGGCGTCCGCGGCCGGCAGTCTGCGCGCCGAGCAAGCGATCTGGCAAAGTACTTTGGGATCCTGCTCCCGTTGTGCGAGCTCGACGATGGCTTGACCTAGCGCAGGTGCGATTTGACCGTCGTCGCATGCAAGCCGCACCGACCAGCTTCGCACAGACGGCGACACATGCCTCAGCAGTGGTCCGAGATCCAAGGCATGCTCAGAATTACAAAGCATAGTATCCTGGAGCCAACCGCATCCGTGAGCCGTCCAGAGAAATTCCAACGCGATGAGTTCGGACCGATTTGTATCGACTCTTTCGGTGTCGAAGAGAACTTGCAATACCGCGTTGCGCTTCGACTCGCGCAGAGGGTGAAGGGCGATCAACCGCCTGGCTTGGCCACGCTGCCATCGAAACGGATGTGACAGTCGATCGAAGAGGTAGTCCAGCGAATGAGCATCGTTCTTATTGGCAATCTCGCCGTTCCAAAGTAGCTCTGGATCAGACGGACGCTTTGGACCCTCATCCTGTTTTGCATTCTCTTTGTCCTGCGTAGCAGTCAATTTGTCCTGTGTAGCAGTCAATGCGTAGATTCGGCCATGTTCACGATCCATTTTGCCTTCGAACGCATAGATATGAGCCACTTGAAAATCGTACCAATCGCAAACATAAGCGGCACCATCCGGTCCCTCGTTGATCGCCACCGGACGGAACCAGCGATCATCGCACGAGACCGCCGCCCGGACATCGCGAGTTGCGTACGTTGCACCGTCTGGTTGGAGTTCCGTTTGGATAAGCTTGCCATGCAGTGGATCGACAGCGATCATCGAGCGCGGCATCGCATCGTTCATTGCCGAGGATTCCGTGAACAGCATCGTGTGGGTAAACCTGGGAATCGGTTCATGCCTCATCGGCATGAGAAAGCCGTAGGTGTGCGGATTCGACAAACTGCCATGTTTAGAAAAACCCTTGCGGTAGTATCCACCTTGGTAGTAGTGGAATCCGCGAGTGTCCCCGCCATTGTGCCCGGAAAAAATTTCGCCAGCGTCGTTCATTGCCACTCCAAAGGCGTTGCCTCCACCCTCGGCAAAGATTTCATAGCGACGAGCGCTGGGATGGTAGCGCCAAATCGCTTGCCCCATGCTCTGCCAGGCTTTGTCGGCAGACCCAAACGATTTAACCGCTCCGCTGACCGTGCTGCCTTGTGCAGCGTACAACCATCCGTCGGGACCCATGCATAAACTGTTCACGACCGAATGCGTATCCTCCAGGCCAAACCCTTGCAGGTGAACTTCCGGAGGACCATCGGCATGCAGATCCCCGTCTGCGTCGGAATAGAAAAGCAAATAGGGCGGATTGAGTACCCACGCTCCGTTGTGGGTGGGGACTACGGCAGTTGCGATATTGAGACCATCTACAAAAGTCGTATGCGATTCTAGTTGGCCGTCACCATCGCGGTCCTCGTGGATCGAGATTCGGTCAGCACCCGCAACGCCGCCATGTCCAGGGGGCAAAGGCGTCGCATCGTAAACTGTTCGACGGAAGTTGTCCTGACTAAGCGATTTGAGACCCGCCGGGTCCGGATATTGGCGGTACTCGACGACCCAAAGTCGACCAAAACTATCGTGGCTCGTCATGAGCGGTTGGGTAATCTCTGGCTCGGTGAGGACCTGTTTCCATTCCAAGCCATCGGCAACGATAAACTTGGACATCGATTCGGCCGGGGGCAAGGCCGACCCCTGCCCTTGATCCTCGGCGGTTTGACTGAGGCCGATCGATTCGACGACCAGAGCGAACAGAATCGCGGATAGCGGCAGCTGTCGCGATGCAAAAGAAGGCATACGAAACGGGATCACGAGTTGGGATCCTTTGCAAAGGCGGGAGGAATGACGGGAAACATCAGTGTAGCTCAACGTTAGGCAGCTCGCAGGCGGGCAGTCTGCAATCTGCAGAACCAACTTTCCCAAGACCAATGGTAGTTGCTGGCGGATTGATCATAATGGGGCTTCCCGCCTTGAGCTCCTGGATCCCAATTCCCTCCCTTCCATCTGAAACCGGAAAGCGAACCAACGATGAACCATAGAAATGTGGAAACCCTTAGTGCCGAGCAAAGACCATTGGCCATCCTCAGTTTCGTCGACGAAAAACGAGTCGATTGGCAGTTCATCCCTTTGGAAACTTGCAAAGGTCTGCCTCTCCGCGACATGAACGAAATGCAGCGCTCTGCTGGCTTTGGTATGCTCCGCAATTTCCAAAAAGATCCCCAAGGAAGCGTCGCCAATCATATCCACTCGATTTGGCGAGACATGACCGGGGATTTCAACCTGCCAAGAACGGCGTAAGTTTGACTAAATGATCAATACGCTCTTCCTACCCGAACTCCGAGAAATGCTTTCGGAGAATCTTGCGGAGGAGATGCGCGAGTTCTGTATCGCTTTGCACCCGGCTCGAACCGCTGAGTTCATGGAAGGGCTCGAAGCCGCAGAGACTTGGGCCGTGCTGCAGCATGCGGACCCAGGTTTGCAAGCGGAGATCTTCCAATACTTCGACTGGGACCGGCAAGTCGAATTGCTGGGTACCCAGGATGACAAACAAGTCGCGGTACTGGTCACACATCTGCCTGCTGACGATGCAGTCGATTTATTGCACGAGGTAGCGACGGATCGGGTCGATCAAATTTTAGCGTTGGTCCCCGCGACCGATCGGCGCGATATCCGACGGTTGCAGACCTTTGCCGAGGGAACGGCCGGGGCCATGATGACCACCGAGGCCGCATGCCTGTCGGAATCGTTGACACTTCGTCAGGCACTCGACCAGTTGAGTCGCCAAGCCGAACGGCTTGAGATGATCTACTATATCTACGTAACCGATGACACAAATCATTTGCGAGGAGTCGTGAGCACACGAGCCTTGGTGTCCGCTATCGGAAGACCGGAGACCAAGCTTGTCGACTTGATGAAAACAGATTTGGTCACCGCCAATGTCCAGGATGATCAAGAGCAAGTGGCCCAAAAAGTTGCGTTCTACAACCTCCTGGCAATACCTGTTGTAGATGATCAACGGCACATGCTGGGCATCATCACACACGATGACGTGATCGACGTCGTGCGCGCCGAAGCGACCGAGGATGTCCAACGGATCGCTGCTGTGGAGCCGCTGAAGGATTCGTACATGCGAACCCCGCTGACGACCCTGTCCTGGAAGCGTGGGATTTGGTTGACCATTTTGTTCTTCGCGGCACTCTCTACGGCGTTTCTGCTGCAAGGCTATGAGGCGGAGTTGGAACGGTACAAGTGGCTCGTATTCTTTCTACCGCTTATCATCAGCAGTGGTGGAAACTCGGGCAGCCAGTCATCCACCTTGGTTATTACGGCGCTCACCACGAAAGACGTCTTCGGTCGCGATTGGCTAAATGTACTGAAGCGTGAAGCGATCATGGGTTTGGTGTTGGGCAGCTTCATGAGTGCGATCGGATTCGCATGTGCGCTTTTCATCGCCCCGACTATGTATGCAGCGTTGGTAATTCCCATCACCGTGTTATGTGTTGTCGTATGCGGGACGTGCATGGGGAGTATGTTGCCACTCATCTTCCAACGCTTTGGACTGGACCCAGCCATGATGAGTAACCCCTTTGTTGCTGGCCTAAGCGACATCTTAGGGATTTTCATTTACGTCAACGTAGCCATGCTACTGCTGCAATAGACAGCAGAAGCGATTTGCGACTCAGGTGCCGTTCTGCATCGCTTGCTTAAGAAAGCGGATCCCAGACTCCTCGCTCTCGAACAGGCCGTCGAGTTGCGCTTGGTAACACGCCTCGAGCACATCGCTAAACCATTTGGCTGGGGGATGCCCCAATGCGATCAGATGTCGCCCCTGAACAATGCGAACCGGCTTGGCCCGCGTTACGTTGACGAACTCCGCTTGCAATAAGAGTCTGCAAACGGAATCTGGCAATCCGTCCGGCAAAGGTGGTCGTCCACCCAAGTCCGCTTCAACCAATCGCACTAACTGCACAATCGATGCTGGGCCTAAACGCACTGCCAGCCGTCTGACCGTGCGGGGAGACGCCTCGGCCTGTAGGTAAACTAGGTGCTCGGCAACCAGTGGCAGTACGATTTCAATGATCGAGCGGGGGCAACCAATCCGCGACAGAAACGATTCGACGAGCGGCAAGCCAGCTTCGGAATGCCCCGGCGAACGCCAGCGACCCTCCATAAATTGCGTGGTCGCGGGCTTGCCAAGATCGTGGCACAAGGCAGAAAACATAAGGATTGCTCGATCCTCGTCTACGAGCTGCTCGCGGTCCGCCACGCGGGCGGCGGCGTCGCAGACGTGCAGGGTGTGTACCCAAACATCACCCTCTGGATGCCAAAGCGGATCTTGCTGCACTCCTTGCAACGCCTTCAGTTCAGGATAGTGTTCGATCCATCCGCAGTCTTGGAGCGCAAATAGTCCCTTGCTCGGACGAGAGGATTTCGTTGCCCACTTGAACCATTCGGTCCAAACACGCTCGACCGCCAAGCTCGCGTACTCGTTGCTCAACGACCGACACATCTCTAGCGTTTCAGTCGTCAACTCTGCATCGAATCGTCCGGCAAACTGCATGCCTCGCAAGACTCGCAACGGGTCTTCAGAAAAGTGCTCACTGGTCGCGCGCAGAGTTCTGTTGCGCAAATCTCGGATCCCACCGTGCGGATCGTGCAAATGCCCATCATGCAGATTGCGGTAGATGGCATTCATGGTGAAGTCACGGCGTAGTGACGCCTCCGCCACGGTCATGGTATGGTCCACCTCGACTTGAAAGCCGCGATGGCCTCTCCCCACTTTGCTCTCGCGACGGGGCAAAGTAAAGTCGATTTCAATTCCGCGATGGGGTTGCAGTTTGATGACGCCAAAGGAAACGCCCACTTCATTCACCCGGCCAAATCGGGACAGTAGCCTCGACAAACCGATCGCATCGAGATGGAAGACTTCGATATCGATATCTTTGTTGGGAATGCCTAGAATTTGATCGCGTACACAGCCCCCCACTTGGTAGGCGACTCCACCCGCTTCGGCGATCGCTCGAACGATGTTGTCGAGCGAGTCTTTGGGTTGTTCAGCTTGCATAACGTCGGAGAAAGCCGTCGAGTGCCTTATTTGGGCAGTTCCGACTGTTCCAAAATCTTGTCGCCGTTCTTGTCCATTTTATCGAACAGCGGGAGCATTCTCTTTGGGACTTCGTCTCGAAGAAGCTTACCATCTTTGTCGGTATCCAGCATCGCAAAAATTTGGGCCGGATTAGGGGCTGATGGGGCTTTCGCTTTCTTTGCTTCCGGGGCGCGGCCTAGGTTTGGATCGATAGGAACGGAGATATGGAAGTAGCCGATCATCATCTCTTCGTAGGTTTGGTCGCCCCAGTAGACCCAAGCGTTTGGATCGGGGTTGTTGAGGTTTTCGACAGAGTTATCAAAGGCGGCTTCGCAGAAAATGCGGGTCCCGCTCGGCAGCTTTTTCTTTTCAGCGAGTCGGTATTCGGTTTGCCAATTGAAATCGTACTTGGGGACGTCCAGCAGTACCTCGCGTTTGCCATTGGGATAGACAGCCGTATACTTGAAGGATTTGCCGCGAACGTGCATGTGCGGGCTCATCGAGAGCAATTCGCAATCGGGCAACTCTTCGGGTTGCATGGCCGTTGTCTGGAAATTGCCATCGCGAGGTGGGATGCGGAAATCTGTTTGGACAGAACTCGTCGTCTGGATCTCATGTCGAATGGTCTTGGCATCGGCAATCATAAAGCCAACCTTGCTCAAGTCGCTTTGAGCGGTGCCGTTGGGCGTGTAGTGAATCTGAAAGACTAGTTCACTGTTGGCAGGGATGCGTTTCGCCATTCCCTCTGGCATCGCTTGGGCTCGCGTGCCGGGAACGTAGCCGACCAGGAATCCACGTTCGGCCCCAACCCCGCGCTTTTGCGATCCTTTTTCGCGCACGAAAACCAGGATGTGATGCACGACAGACGGGTTGCCCGCCACGATTTCCATGCCGTTGACCCACGTGTCTTCTGTGAGCTTGGGGTCGGCCACAAAATACTGATACTTGACCTCACCGTTGGCTGGCACGTTGTACGGTTTGTCTCCCATGGGAACAATCAAGTCAGGCTGGCGCGGCAATTGCCATCCCTCGACAAACTTCTGGGGAGCTGGCTCGAGACTGGCATCACCACGAGGGGCACCGGCGCGGACCCAGCTTTTGATCGTCGCGATCTCTTCCGCAGGCATTCTACGATCGTTTTCAAAGGAACCATGCAATGGGCTCGCATGCCAAGGGGGCATACGTGCATCATCGATTACCTCGACAATCATGTCTGCCCACGCAGACGCGTCCTCATAGTTACCCAGTTCCATTGGCCCGATCTCGCCTGCGCGATGACAACTAACGCAACGTGACTGTAGGATACGACTGACCTGTTGCGAGTAAGTTACAGCCGCTTCGGGCTTGGATTCGTCAACCCGAACAGAATCGCGAGGGCCGCGACCGATTAAGCAACCCGATGCGGCCGAGGTAGCTATCGCAACATCTCGACCTTCCAAAACGGAATTGAGAGCCTCTTTGAGTTCGGATTTGGTTACGTCCTCTTTGGAGTACCCAATTCCAAACTGGTCGTCGATTCGGCCTCGGTAGCGTATCTTCGCTTGGCTATCGACAACACAGACCTCAGGCGTGCGAGTCACACCCAAGCGATCCGCTAATTGCTGCGCTGGGTCCTTCAGGAAAGCGAAATCGAAGCCAAACTTTCTCGAGTGGCCGGCCATCTCCGCCAGACTATCTCGAACGTTTGAATCAACCGCAACAAAAGCGATTCCGCGATCGCGATACTCTCGCTCCAACTCGACCAGCTTGGCCGAGTAGAGTTTGGCGAGAGGGCACTGCGTTCCGATAAACGCAAAGACGATCGCTTTCTTTTCGCGAAACGCATCGAGCGTCCACTCTTTGCCTTGGTAGTCGGTAAGCGAAAAATTGTCGAGTGTTGAGCCAATGGCGGTCGAAGCGTTCTCGGCTGCCGACGGTGTTGGCATCCAACACAGCAGTAAAGTCGCAGCGATCAAACTCGTTCGTTGGATTGAACTCTTGGTTGGATACATCATTTTTTGAGTGTGGGGGTAAGGTGAGAATGTAGACTGGGACATCAGCCTGTCTGGACTACTATTGCTATTAGGCGAGCGGCAGGCTGTGAGATACCCGATGTAGTTTGGGACCATCGTCCCGAACGAATCAACGGACGGGACAATGGTCCCATCCTACGGTACTTTTGATGCTGCCGCTCGCCTTAATACTACATCGTATGCTTGGCTGCTAGGTTGTCTTCCTGACAGTGATATAAACTTCCAGGGTGTAAAAAAGATCCAATCACACTCTGGAAGCCTATGCCACTCGAGTAGATTTCCGTGTACCGCTCTCCCATCAGGATACTAGTAGTGTACCGTCATGTCATCTCCAGGTCAAAACATGTCATCTCCAGGTCAAAAAACCGCGCCAATTGACCTAGGCAACGAATCGCTCGTCCTTTTCGTTCCCAACTCAAGCTGGGGGGTGAAATTTGGCCAAACTACCTGTTTTAGGCCTCAATAAAGTCTCTTAATTCGTCTGCAGTAATCGATAGCAGTTCGCTTCGGTTCGTCTGCTTATTTTTGACAACGTGCAAGTAGGTACCGACATAGGGTTCGGTCACCCGAGCCTTAGCGTCCAAGGGAGCTACGATCAACAATTGCAAACCGAACCGAGCGAACAGATCGAGAGCGTATTCTGCGTGTGCGTCATCGCTCCTGGAGAACATCTCGTCCACCATCACAAATTGAAACCGTTCGCTTTGTTTGGCATCCGGATCTAGATCGTATTGGTAGGCGATTGCCGCAACTAATACCAGGAAGGCCAGCTTGCCTTTTTCGCCCCCCGATTGCCCCGTGCCGCCATCGTAATAGCTGCGAGCTTCGCCGGTCTCTTTGATGATTTCGCGGGCAGCGAAGTTAAACCAGTTGCGGACGTCAACGACCTTTTCTCGCCAACGGGTGTTACCGTCGTCTCGGAGTTTGGCCACAAACTTCTCGATTCGCACAAAGGTAGCTTCGTTTGCCTCGGGTGAACCATCGAGAGTGCCGGTCAAACAGCCTGCTAACTCACGTCGGAAATCCTGTATCTCCCGATCTTGCACGTCTGTCGGTTCCAAACGCATGAAGGTGCCCGACTTCCATTCGAGCAGGAGCAATGCCGTGTTCAGCTGTTCGATCTTGTCGCGAATCTCTTGACGTTCGTCCTCGAGCCCGCCGTGCAGCAAACCGATTTCATTGAGGACATTCTCATTGAGACGCCGTTTGAAACGCTCCTCGTGTTTGGGCAGATCGTCGATGGAGATCCGTTCGAATAGTGCGACAAAACTCGACAGTGAATCCACGTTGGCATCCAGATCGATTTGCTCGTCAGGGAACTTCTTCAGAAACTTCGTCATGCCGCTGGTCATGTCTTTGGCGATCGGCAGCAGCCGATCCTGCAGACGATCCACATGTTCCTGTTGCAAGCGTTCCGTCTCGTTCGGCAATGTCCCCAAATTCTGAATGGAAAGCGGCTCCTTGAGCGAATCTTGAAGTGAATCAAACTGCTCAGATGCGGGGGCGAGCGCACCGTCAGTTTCGGCGCGGCGAAGGGTTTGTCGTGCGCTTTCCATGAGTCGTACCCCATCGCTCAATTCCCGCTCTCGCATCGTGCGCTGCGCGATGGATTGATCGCGATCCTGTTGGTGGCCTGCGGCTTCTGCGCGTCGGTCGGAGCATTGGTTCTTGAGTTCGCGAATGCGATCGTCGGATTCTTCGATACGTTGTTTTTCAAGCCGCAACTGCGAAGCCTCGAACTCATGTCGCGAATTGTCAATAGCGTCAAACTCCTCGGTTTTTAGCGCTTGATCTAGGGCCTCGATTGCCCCAGTGATGCGATCGGTTTCCGCATGAAGCCTCTGCGAACGGGTCTGCAGTTGCTGCAAATCCTCATTTCCTCGTCGGATAGCTTCCGCCAAGCTCAGTCGCTTTTGGCGGTTGTCCCACCCGAGTACAAAGTGGCGACGATCGTCCGGCATCTGGCGATCGTCCTTTTCATGCCTGGCATTGCCTGACTTCGTATGCCGATTCTTGGTCATAGCGGCCGATTCGATTTTTTGAAACTCCTCGATCGTTTCGCAAGCCACGTAGTCAAATCGCTGCTGAATTTCCGCACGCACCCATGGTGTCAGCGGATGGTCGGGGAACTCGAGCTTGTGAAACAATGTCCCTCGGTCCTTGGCTGAATGCGACGGCGATGCAGACGAAATCGAATTGGCTCTTGAATTCACTCGCAAATAAACCAGCCGTTGCCCCTGACCACGTCCATCGACGAGTCTGGTTCGATCGACATAGCCAGCAACTCGGGCATAGTAGTCCGGCGACACCAAAAGACTGCGGGCAAAGGAATAAAGCACTTGCTCAACCGACGATTCCCACTCACGCTCCATCGGATTGACCGCAATGAGCTCTGCCACGAAGGGTAGATCGCTCGGCGCCAGTTTGAGATCTCTGCAAATCACGTCTCGAACAGCGATAAAGGATTCCGGCAAGTTGCCTTTGCGACGTTCGAGAGCGTCCGCTTCGGCGCGATCCACTTGCAATTGACGTATCAGAGAGCCAATCTCGAATTGCAAAGAACTGTCCTGAGTGCGATTGTGCAACCGCTCCTCAATGAGCTTGTTTCGACGCGCGTGGCTCTCCTTGCGAACTTTGGCAAACTGCTCGGGCGAAGTCACGAGGACCGTCAATCCAGCCGATTGCAACTGGGATTCGAAGCGAGCGCGGTAGTTGGCTTTGACCTTCGCAATCGCTTCCGCCTGTTCGATCAAGCCCGGCAATTGACGCAATCGATCCCCACCCGCGTTTTCCATTTCCAGCTCCAGTCGGGCGATCTCGTTGCGAAGTCTGTCTTGCATTTTTTCTAATCGCAAGATGTCTTCGTTGAGGTTCTGGATCTGTTGCTGCCATAGACTGCACAGCGGTGAAAGCAGCTGCACCGCTCGATCTGCAAAGAAGAACCGAATTGCGCTTAAGCGTTGCCGTGCTAGCGACAGTTCCTCGACTTTGCCCTGGTAGCGTTGCCCTGCTTCCATCACAGGTCGTAGCAGCTCGTCCTGTTGTCTCACGCGAACGAGCATGCGATGGGCTTCGCTGAGTTCTGCAAAGTGCGTCAACAACCGCCCGACGCGCTCGTTCCATGGCTTGCGCTCCAACATATGCTGACGAATAAACTCGTCGAGTCGTTGAACGTCCTTTACGGCCACGGTTTGATTGAAGATGTCCATAGCTTTGGCGCGGAAGCAGGTTTTGCGCTGAAGCCATTGAAAGTACTCTTTGTAACTGCTGGTCGTCTTGAATCCCCGATCCTTCAGGGTGCGTGCGATCGAGCTGCCTGTCCCAAGTTCGCCGAGATCTCGCACGATACCCCGTTCGGAATCGCAATAGGCATAAACCTTTTCGACCGCGTTTTCGTGGTTGAGGTAGAGCACTTGGCAGACACTAAAGGCCGTTCCTGCGGCTGCATTGGAAAAAGTCGCCAAAAGGGCCGTGTAGTGACCCGAGCCGTTCCTCAAGTATTGGATCTGCGGGCGGCCTCCTTCGCCAACCGTTCGATCGTACGCACCTCGAATGTAGGTCTTTTCGTCCCGTTCATTGCGATGGGCACCAGCGGCAACGTTGTAGTTTCGTGTCTGAGGACGCACGAGCAAGGTGAGCAAAGCATCGACCAGAGTTGATTTGCCCGATCCATTTTCGCCGACCAACAACGTGGTTTGCCCCCGCGGTTGCACCGAGTACACCGAGCTATCGAACGTACCCCAGTTGTAGACCTCGAGCTTCGCGAGCCGGTAGCCTGGGAGGGGTGGCCGATCGGATTGGAGCTGATCTTTCTGTTCTGGTAGGTCGATCATGGCTCGTCCGAAAGATTCTCGAGGGACGAAGTTTCGAGCGATTTAGTACCATCGATTTGCTTGCCGACCGCAGCCAACAGCGACGCTCGCAATCTTTCTAGATCAGACAATGGCAACTTAGCCTTGATGATGCGACGGATTTCCCAGGAGGGTGGTTCTTTTTCGAACTGTCGAACGAATTTTAGTTCCTCCATTTTTCTCAACGCGGCAGTCAACGTTCGATTGAGCCGGATCGCGTCCGGTTGGTCCGGAAAGAACGCCTCCCAAAGCGAGAATAAATCGTTTTGCGCGATCACACAACGTTCGTTCTGCACGTCTTCCTCCTCGTATTGGCGCAGTTCGTCGCGAAGCAAAACGCATAGCAAGGTCGCTTCGTATCCCAGCGGAGTGCGTCGAAACAATCGCGGTACGCTCGGGAAGTCGGAAGGAATTTCTTCTTCGTCGAGTTGACGCAGGTAGGCCATGGCATCTGGCTCGTCGACCACCAGCAATAATCCAAGCTTGCCAAAATACTCGGTGATCGCGGAGACGTTCTCCAAGATCTGCTCCCACAGCTCGAGACTGTCATCGTGGTACACAACCCCTTGGAGCAGACGCACGGCGACGGGGCTCCAGTCTGTCGGAGGAGGAATAGGGTTCGAGGTAGGATCCATGATCATGGTTATCTGGGTTTGGTGGCTGACTCTCGCGTCGCGGCTTTGGGTTGGAAGACAATTCGCGGAATCGAAACTTGCAATATAGTTGTGCGACCACGCGTTTGTAGGATATGGATCCGATCGATCTGACTCGGGTCGATAAGATGTGCATCGTCATGCGCTATTTGCAGGTAGCCGAGCAACTCCATGACACCGCCGGTCAACGGCCAACGCGTCAACAGATGGGCCAACGTCTCGTTTTTACCCAGGACCGTCGCTTCGCGAATATGGCTTCGAAGCTTTCGCAAATCCAGCCGCTGCAGTTTGGCGAATGCCGACGCCATGGCCTGCGCATGTCGAGGATCGATCAGCTGCTCCGTCAACTGGCGTTCATCAAAGTCTTGCGGTGGCACCCAAAACGTTCTGGCCATGGGCGAAGCGATTTCAGCGTCTGCGTCCAGCGATAGCTGAATGGTCTGGCTTGCCGAGGCGCCACGAAGCTGAAGTGCGTGTTGCCGAATGTCGCGCAGCACGTTGGCCAATCGTACTCGATGAGCCGCCGCTCGGGCGTCTAGCAATCTCCGCAACGTAGCCGACAGACGCGCTGTGGTGCGCATGACTTTTTCCGCTTCAGCCAGCAAGGACGGAACCATACGGCGGACGCGCGATAACGATTCGTGTTGATCCGCTAGCGCGGCCAAGTGCTGAATCTCTTCGATGTTCTTGCGCAATAGGGCCTGCTGGTTAGGCGAGAAGAGGAAGGAAACGAATGCGAAGAAGCTGATCCCCTCATCCTGCTGCTTGAGCAAATCTTCGGAGTCGAGCGCATGGCCTAGGATGTCTCCACGCGTATCGTGCCCCGAAGCCTGAAGCTGTTGCACCTCTCTCGCAATCGACTGAAAACGTTCTTCGACCGCGCGAAAGTCCGATTGCAGACCTCGGAGCAAGTCGACCGCATTTTGAAAACGCTCCCGGATTTGGGCAGGTCGATACACCTGAACGGACTTGCCAGATTCAATGGCCTGGATCTCCGCGTCGATCACCGCGCGCTGGGCTCGCAAATACTCGATACGTCGGTCAGGGTTGGCGGATGCTCCCCGGACGATATCCTCCAGGGTATCAATCACCAGCCGGAGCCGACTTTCGGTACCGACCAAATTTGCGCCCCTGGCGACTGCCGAGTCGACGAATTGAATCGCTTCTTCAGCGTAGCGAGTGAGCTGGAACTGTGGTTCGACCGAAGCTGCCTCGAGAAAACGTTGCAACCAACCCGCATCCGACCATTGCGTCAAATATCTTTCGGGCGGGCCTGGCAGAAGAGCAGGTTCGGTTTCATGAATCTCCTCTTGGTAGCCCGATAAACGCGTCCGCAAATCCGTCTGTCCAATGGAAATGAGTTCCCCCGATTTAAAGACCCGGTACAGGAAATCAAGGATCAGGGGTGCGTTATCGGAACGGAGCAGCCGAGCCGTCGGGGACGCTTCAAAGAATGTGCGAAACCTATCGCGACGCATGGACGAAACAAATGTGCTGGTGGACATAAGCATTCAAGATTAGTTGCGAAGTCTTTAAGTTAAACATTGTGGTGACACCATTGGTCCCGAAAATAGGAAAATTGGTCCCGGAAACGGGAAAATCACCTACTTTTTCAAATCACTAGCCGGATTTTCAAATTTGCTTTGGGCCTTGGTTCCCAAGCTTGACGAAGGTATACTATAACACTGCTCGATTTTTTTATCTTTCGCCGCATTGCTCTCATTTCGCTCTCGAGCGGGGGGGGAGTCCCACCTAACTGCCGCGCCCGCACGGATCCCAGCTTTTCCGCCCAAACCAAGCGGAATGAAAATGCCTGTCTTGCCTAAATTCACTTTGCCTGTATTCCTTTTGTCACTGTCCTTTAGTGGTTCATCAACGCTGCGCGGTGACGATCCGGACATCTCAAGAGGAGCAGCTCTGTATGCGGGAAAATGTGCCGTGTGTCACGGAGAAAAAGGCCAGGGGGGTACCGAACAGTACGCAGAACCGCTGTCCGGCGATGCTAGCCGCAAAGAGCTCGCCAAACTCATCGCCGAAACCATGCCGGAAGATGATCCAGGTTCGTGCGTCGGTCAGGACGCAGAGGCGGTGGCCGAGTTCGTCCATGAACAGTTCTACGGCGATGCCGCCCAGGTTCGAAATAGACCTGCTCGAATAGGTTTGACCCGACTCACCGCACTTCAGCTTCGACAGAGCCTTGCTGATTTGTACTCCCAATTCCGAGGCACTCCCGAGGCGACGAAAGATCGAGGTTTGTCCGGGACCTATTTCGACGGTCCCCAATGGAAAAAAGACAAGAAAAAAATCGAGCGAGTGGATCCAACTCTTCAATTCGACTTTGGTCGTACCGCTCCCGGTGAAGGCATCGATCCGAAATCCTTCTTCATCAATTGGGAGGGTGGTGTTCTCGCCAACACTACCGGTCGTTATGAGATTATCGTTCGCAGCACCTGTTCGTTCGTGATGGACTTCGGAAGACAGGAGCGCGAGCTGATCAACAACCATGTTCAATCCGGCGACCAAACAGAGTTTCGTCGTTCCGTTGTATTGACTGCCGGTCGAGTTTATCCCCTCAAGATCGACTTTGTTCAGCGCGAACGCAAAACCGAACAACCGCCGGCCAGCATCTCTCTCTCTTGGATCCCTCCCAACGGAACCGAACAACTCATTCCCACTCGCAATCTCGTTACACATGGAGCGACCCCCACCTTCTCCGTGGAAGCTGAACTTCCACCCGACGATCGCAGCTATGGCTTCGAACGGGGCATCGCCATCAACCGACAATGGGACGATTCCACCACGGCCGCGAGTCTGGAGTTCGCGCAAGCAGCCGCACAGGAACTCTGGCCAGACTTCCGTCAAAAGAAGAAAGACGAACCAGATGAGAACAGGAAACACCTAAGAGCGTTTTTGGAACGAATCGTTGAGACTGCTTTTCGTAGAGAACTTAACGATGAGCTCAGAAAACGCTATATCGACGATCAAGTTGACGCGTCCGAGGATGATGCGGAAGCGATCCAACGATCTTTGCTGGTCTCACTCAAGTCCCCTTATTTTCTCTACCCGCTGGCTGATCAAGATCAATCTCGGTCCGCGCGGATGGTGAATCGACTCACCCTGACTCTGTTCGACTCTTTGCCTAGCAGCGAATGGCTCGTCAAAAAAATCCGCAAGGGCCAAACCGAAAACGAAGATACGATACGCGGCATGGCTCGTGAGTTCATGAAGGATTACCGTGCACAAGCGAAACTGAGAGATATGCTGCACGAATGGCTGAACACGAAACGCTTCGTGGATATCACCAAAAGCGAATCTTTATTCGTCGGTTTCGATCGCGACGTGGTGAGCGATCTCCGCGATTCACTCGATGCGTTTCTCGACGAGGTCGTCGAAAGTGAAGCCAGCGACTACCGGCAGTTGTTTTTGGCCGATTGGACCTTCACCACAGAGCGACTGGCCAAATTCTATGGCGAAAGCTGGCTGCCAGCGGAAAAAGAAGGCGCCTCGCTGAGACGCAGCGTTGCCGATCCGAACCACCGATTTGGAGTGCTAACCCACCCCTACATGATGAGTGGGATGTCCTATTACGAGACGACTTCACCTATCCACCGCGGCGTGTTCCTTATCCGCTACGTCATGGGACGAACCCTGCGACCACCGAACGAAGCCTTCACGCCCCTGAGCCCGGATCTTCATCCCGATTTGACGACCCGTGAACGCGTCTCGCTCCAAACCAGCCCAGACAATTGCCAAGCCTGTCACACCAAGATCAACGGCCTCGGATTCGCTCTGGAGAACTATGACGCAGTCGGGCGATTTCAAACCGAAGAAAAGTCAAAGCCACTTGATCCATCCGGAAAATACTTGGATCGCCATGGGAAAGATTATTCTTTCGGTGGTCCTCGCGAACTTGCCGAGTACATTGTATCCAGCGATGACGCTCACCGGGCATTCGTCAGTCGGGCGTTCCTCCACTTCGTCAAGCAGCCCATAGCAGCCTACGGGCCGAGTACACTAGACGTATTGACCGAACAGTTTCGAACCAACCATTTTAACATCCGAGAATTGATTGTCAGCATCGCCGTCATTGCGACGGTGCAAGATCCTTCGATTCCCAAGTAGATTCGTTAGAAAGATTAAGGAAATTTAGACATGCAACTCCCCGTTTCGAGACGCGAATTCTTGATCAAGGCGGGTATCAGCGCTGCCGCCGCGAACTACATGCTCTGTCTACCTAGCCTGGGCTGGGCCTCGGCTAACTCCAAACAACGTAAACAGCGTTTGGTGTTTATTTTCAGCCCGAACGGTGTCATCCCCGACCACTTTTGGCCCGAGAAGACCGGCAACGACTTCGAACTCAAACGTATCCTTGAACCGTTTCGCGATTTCAAAAGTCAAATGATGACCATGCACGGGGTTTGCAATCGAATCAAAGGCGATGGTGACGGGCACATGCGAGGAATCGGTTGCTTGCTGACCGGGATTGAACTATTCCCGGGGGACGTTCAAGGTGGTTCGGACACGCCTGCCGGTTGGTCCATGGGAATCTCAGTCGATCAATACTTGAAAAACAACCTTCAA
>Ga0105049_10003647_pt1 | contig 18159 bp, 21 predicted proteins | sample MAT06_FD_78087 | JGI IMG/M metagenome (GOLD analysis project Ga0105049, IMG submission 78087) | Freshwater microbial communities from Lake Fryxell liftoff mats and glacier meltwater in Antarctica - MAT-06 | ecosystem: Environmental > Aquatic > Freshwater > Ice > Liftoff microbial mat | place...
CAGCGGCGGTCATCCGCGCCGTTGGTGACGGCCCCATCGCGGCTCTGACCTCCGCGTCGAGTACGTCGGTGACCGTCACCAGGCCGAGGAGCTTGCCGCGCTCGACGATAGGTAGGGCACCGATCTTCGCCATCGCCATCCGGCCCGCGACCTCACTCAGCGAATCGTCGGGATGCGCCGTCTGCGACGGTTTCATGACGTCCTCGACGGAGAGCGCCCACCAGTTGCGATTCTCGTCGGCAGCGGTGGCTCGAGCGGCAAGCACGTCGCGTTCGGACAGGATCCCGACCAGGTGTGTACCGTTCATCACGGGCAGGTGCCGGATCTGGGCACGTGTCATGGCGAACTGGGCAGCACCGAGTGAATCCGTCCCGGCAATGGTGAACGCGCCCGACCGCATGACCTCGCTGATCTTCATGCCTGATGTGGAAGCATCGGCAGTGCCAAAGGGATCGGGCCAGAACAATGCCGAAAGCGCGCAAACCGTGCACGAGGTATCTGCCCCCCGCACCGTTTGCACCGGTATCCTCCCAGGTGACCGAGGTTCCCTGGCACGGCCTTGGCTAGAAACCATCCCATGACGCGTAGAGGTCGGATCCTGGTTGTCGATGACGAGGTCAACGCTCGAACTGCGTTGGCCGAGCTGTTGCGAGACGAGGGCTACGACGTCGAGACCGCCGCGGATGCATTCAAGGCGCTCGGCAAGTTCGAGGCGTTCTCCCCGCACGTCGTGGTCACCGACCTCAAGATGCCGGGCATGGACGGCATCGAGCTCGTGAAGAAGCTGCGCGGGATGGAGGATGCTCCCGCCGTCGTCGTCATGACCGCCTTCGGGGCCGTGCAATCGGCGGTCGATGCGATGCGCGCCGGCGCGGCGGAGTACCTGACCAAGCCACTGAACTTCGACGAGCTCACGGTCGTGCTCGACAAGGTGTTCGAGCAGCAGGAGCTGCGCCGCGAGACGCGCCAGTTGCGCGCCCGGGTCCGCGACCGGGTCGCCCCGAACAACATCGTCGGCTCCGCGCCGCCGATGCAGCGCGTGTTCGAGATCGTCGATCAGGTCGCGCCGAGTCGCGCCACCGTGTTGATCACCGGCGAGAGCGGCACAGGTAAGGAGCTGGTCGCCAGCGCGATCCATCAACGATCGCCGCGCGCGAACGGCCCGTTCATCAAGCTGCACTGCGCCGCCCTCGCCGAGTCGTTGCTCGAGAGCGAGCTGTTCGGTCACGAGCGCGGCTCGTTCACCGGTGCGATGACGCGCAAGGACGGCCGCTTCCAGCTCGCCGACGGCGGTACCCTGTTTCTCGACGAGATCGGCGAGATCTCCCCCGCCATCCAGGTCAAGCTGCTGCGCTTCCTCCAGGAGCACGAGTTCGAGCGCGTCGGTGGAACGCAGACGATCCGGGTCGATGTCCGCATCGTCGCGGCCACCAACCGCAACCTCGTCGAGGAGGTCGCCAAGGGGCGATTCCGCGAGGATCTCTACTACCGTCTCAACGTCGTCGGCCTCGAGATGCCACCGCTGCGCGACCGGCGCACCGATATCCCAGCGCTCGCAGCGTTCTTCCTCGAACGCTACGCGAAGGAGAACACCAAGGCGATCGAAGGCTTCGGCCCCGACACGATCGAGTTGATGTCGTCCTACGACTGGCCGGGTAACGTGCGCGAGCTCGAGAACGCGATCGAGCGCGCCGTGGTGCTCGCCCAGACCCCGCTGATCGAAGCTCGATTCCTGCCGCCGAGCGTGCGGCCCAAGACTACACCGTCCGGCATGCCGAGCATCCCGGGTGCCACGATGGCGGATCTCGAGCGCTACGCGATCATCGAGACCCTGAAGGCGACCGGCGGCTCGACGTCGAGGGCGGCCGAGCTGCTCGGGATCAGCGTTCGCACGATCCAGTATCGCCTGCACCAGTACAACGAAGCGCCGCGCTCCGAGATCGCCGTCGTGCGCAAGGAGAAGCCCACGCCTGGGCCCTCGCTGCGGTCCTCCGAGCGGGAGTAGCCTTGATCGGCCTCATCGATGAGCTTCTCGTCTACGTCTCGATGGACGAAGCGGATCAAGCACGGCTGCGCGCGCTCCATCCGCTCCTCGCTCCGCGATTTCCGGAGATCGCGGTCCGCTTCTACGAGGCGGTGTGGCGCAACGCTGGTGCCTCGGCGGTGCTGCAGAATCCCGAACAGGTCGAGCGCCTCCGCGTCACGTTGATCGACTGGATGTCGACCGGCTTGCTGGGCCCGTATGACGATCGGTTCTACGAGCGGCGGTCCCGGATCGGCCGCCGTCACGTGGCGATCGGACTCGCCCACCAGTACATGTTCACCGCCATGAACGTGGTGCGGCTCGCGTATCACGAGCACATCACCATGATCTGCGGCAACGAGGCGATGGCCACGAGTCGCGCCGTCAACAAGCTGCTCGATATCGAGCTCGCGATCATGGTTCGTCACTACCAGCTCGACTCCGAGGAGAAGCTGGTCGCGCGCGAGCGGCGTGGGCAGGCAGAGCGGTTGACCGCGATGGCGACGATGACCGCCGGCATCGCGCATGAAGTTCGCAACCCGCTCAACGCGGCGAAGTTGCAGCTCGAGCTCCTCGGCCGCCGCCTCCGCAAGCATGGCGATGACGCTCGCCTGGTCGAGCCATGCGAGCTGGCGCAACGCGAGATCGATCGGCTGACGACGCTACTCAACGACTTCCTGTCGTTCGCGAGACCGCCGGAGCTCCACCTGGGCGACTCCAACATCGTCCAGATCCTCGCGCATGTCGTCGATCTCGAGCGCGTGGCGGCAGAACGGCGAGGCGCCGAGCTCGTGCTCGTGACGTCGCCGCCCGAGCTGGTGGCGCACGTCGACGCCGGGAAGATCCATCAGATCGTGCTCAACCTGGTGCGCAACGCGATCGAGGTGGTGACCGCGGGTGGGCATGTCTCGGTCGAGATCGTCGGCGACGAGGTGAGCTTCCGGATCCGCGTGCAGGACGATGGTCCGGGGATCTCGGCGGAGGTTCGCGATCGGATCTACGAGCCCTTCTTCTCGACCAAGGAAGCCGGCACCGGCCTCGGGATGTCGATCGTGCATAGCCTCGTCGCGCTCCACGGGGGAACGATCGAGATCGACACGTCGCCACGTGGGACGCGGTTCGACGTCCGCATCCCTCGACGCGTCTAGGCCAAGCATCTGCCACGGCCCACGAGTCGCCGAAGTCGCGAAGGCGGAGCCTTCCGCTCCTCAGGGTGCGTGTGAGCGGTGCTCCTCGAGTTGCTGCGCCACCCGCCGCTGGAGCTCGGGGATCAGCTTCGGACTGTCCACCGTGATCACGAGGGTGACACCCTCGGGGGTGCCGCGTGCGTCGAGCACGAGCCCCGGGAGATCGAGCGCGCAATCATCCATTCCCGCCGTGGGTGCGATCATCATCCACGCGCGGTGACAGCGCAGGGCGACAAGCAACGTGTCGGGGGACTCGGCCTTGTCGAGCTCCACGACCACGCCGGTGCGCGTGGTCCAACTCGAGCCGCCGAGTCGACGGAGCGGAGACATCGTCACGTCGGTGCCTGACCGATCTCGACACGCGTCGTCGTACGCGGCCTGGAGGCCGGCCGCGTCGCTGCGATGAATCCGCGAGAGCCTCTCGTGCTCGGCCGACGTATCCCAGGTCCGCAACCACGGCATCGGCGTGACCGTCTCGAGGCTGCTGGGAGTCATCACCGTCGGCGTCGGCAGCGTCTGGTGATCGCGCGCGAGCTGGTCGTGGGTGCGTGCCTGATCGAGGTGATCGCTGACCCGCGGTCCACGAGGTCCGCTTTTGGAGGCCGCCGTCGGTGTGGTCGCGCAGGCAGCGAGCGCCAGAAGGAGCAGGGTCCGCATGCTCGAAGACCGAGCATGGGACGTGCCACATACGGTCGTTTCGCACCGGCACGGCCGATGCTTCAAGTCATGGCATGAGGTCTGCCATCGCCGCACTTGGATTCACCGCGTGTCAGGTCGCGCAAGATATTCCGACGATGCCGTGGCTGCACGGGCTCTCCGACGTCGTGTCGTCGGACCGCGCATTGGACGAGGTCGGTCGGCGGATGGGAGACCGGAGCGAGCACGACCGCGACTGCGCGCCCGGTGCGTACACGGGCATCGAGCTGACGGCGAATGTCGCACCGGCTGCCGGCACCGAGACCATCCAGGTCTCGCTCGCGCACGGTGTCGTCGTGCTCGATCACGAGGATCAACCGATCGCCGAGGCGCCGGGCTACGAGTGCGAAGGCTCGGCGACCGAGCTCGAAGCCGTCGCGGCCGGCGATGCGTTCGGGATGCCGCTGATCGCGATCGCCGCGACCACCGGAGGGCACCGCGTGAGCTCGACCTGGATCACGCTGTTGCGGGTCGGTCCCGATCGAACGATCGATGCCGTGTTCACCGGGACGGTCGAGGAGCGCGACGGCGAGACCGTGAGGCGAGGCGGGGTGGTGATGCTTCCGAACGCCTTGATCTATCGCCACCCCCGGAGGCAGCCGAGGGTGTGGATCTACAACCCGCTCGCACGCGCGTACCTGGTTCCTGGCGATCCGATCGACGATTCTCACGATGCCGGACCGAGCGTGACGACGACACAACACGCGATCTAGACGAAGCCGCTGCTGTGGTTCTGGACGATCAGCGTCGGGACGCCGACGTTGACGGCCGGCGCATGCACGGTCACGAGCCGGGACTCGCTCGCCGCGGCCAGCGCGCAGGCGGGGACGAACGCGGCGGCATCGTCGCCGGTCAGATCGGTGGTGGACGCGATCGCGGGCGGCCTCACATCAACCTTGCTTCCTGGGCTCGCCGAGCTCGTCGGCGGGCTTGAGCACGTTGAGCGGCACCATGATGTAGCGGTTCCCGTTCGTGTGAGGGGCGGGGAGGCGCCCCGCGTCGATGTTGACCTGGACGCTCGGGAGCAGCAGCCTGGGCGCGGCGAGCGAGGCATCGCGGGCACGCCGTAGCGTGACGAACTGCTCTCGCGTCGTGGTCGCCGAGAGCTGCGGATTGCTCCGCCTGGACGCGCCGATCGTGGTCTCCCAGCGGACGGCTCGTCCGCCCGGCTGATAGTCGTGTCCGACGAACACGCGCGTCGCCTCGGGCAGCGCATACAGGCGCTGGATCGAGTCGTACAGCATGTCAGCGCTTCCGCGTGGGAAGTCGCAGCGGCCGGTCCCGTAGTCCTCGATGAACAGCGCATCGCCGGTGAACACCGCGTCGTCGATCTTGTAGGAGACGCACGCCGGCGTGTGACCGGGTGTCGGCACCACCTCGAACGCGAGGCTGCCGGCACGGAGCACTTCGCCGGTAACGAGCAGCCGGTCGAACTGGCTGCCGTCGGTGGGCATCGAGGCCGGCAGATCGAAGATCGGCTGGAACGTGGTCTGGACCTCGCGGATCCGCTCGCCGATCGCGATCTTCGCGTCGAGCCGCCGCCGCAGGAGCTGCGAGCTCGACAGGTGGTCGGCGTGCGCATGGGTCTCGAGCACGTAGTGGACGCGCAGGCCCTCGCGCGCGACATACGTGGTGACCTCGTCCGCCGACTCGGTGAAGGTCGTCCCGGTCGCCGGATCGTAGTCGAGCACCGGATCGATCACGACCGCGTCGCGGGTCGCCGGATCGGAGACGACGTACGTCAGCGTGGACGTGCGGTGGTCGAAGAAGGCCTTGATCTGAAGGTCCGGCATCATCATCTCCTCAGGTGGTTGCGACGGGGAGCTTCGCGGCGTTGTAGGCGATCATGCCGCCGGCCAGGTTCATGACGCGGCAGAAGCCGGCCCGAGTACTCACGATCGCGCGCGCCTCGCACGCCGCCGAGGGCGAGATGACCTGGTGGCGGTGGGAGCGCTGGGCGTTGGCCTGCATGGCGGCGAGTAGTGCATCGGGGATGCCACCTACCGACGCGTGATGCGCGCGCCTCCACGGCGATCTGCGCGGGCGGTGAAACGCCGTGAAACGACCGACCGACGACGATGGGCCCCGTTCAGCACGAGCGCTGCACCGATCAGCTCGTCGAGCACGGCCGCCGCCAGCGCCCGATCGAGATCGGCGGGAGCGCGCACGCTGCGGGACGCTCGGGGGCGGGCCATCGCGCGAGTCTTACCACCCAGCCGCGCCACGACCTAGGCGAGCAGCTCCTTGCCGAGCACGACGACCGCCATCACGATGATGAACACACCGAACCCACGGCGCAGCATCGCCGGTGGGATGCGGCCGGCGAGCTTGCCGCCGATCAACGAGCCGACCACGGCGGTGCCGGTGATCGCGAGCACGATCGGCCAATCGATGCTGACGTGTCCGAGGTGACCGGCGAGCCCGGCGAACGACTTCATCGAGATCACGACCAGCGACGTGCCGACCGCGAGCTCCATGCTGAGCCCACCGAGCAGGACGAGCGCAGGCACCACGAGGAACCCACCGCCCGCGCCGACGAGGCCGGTGACCACGCCGACGACGACACCCTCGGCGATGATCTTGGAGGTCGGCAGGTCGGTCACCATCGACGGCTTGGCCGTGGTGGGCCCCCGCAGCATGGCGATCGCGGTGGCGGCCATCATCAGGCCGAACAGGATCATCAGCACGCTGCCGGGGATGGACGCGGCGATGCGGCCACCACCGAACGCGCCCGCCATGCCAGCGAGCCCGAAGAGGATGCCGATCCGCCAGCGCACCCGGCCTGCCCGGGCATGGGAGATCACGCCGGCTGCGCTCGTCACGGCGACCACGAACAGCGACGACGCGATCGCCGCCTTGGTCTCCATGCCGGCGGCCATCGTCAAGATCGGGACCGTGAGGATCGATCCGCCGCCGCCGAGGAGGCCAAGAGACACCCCGATCAGGACCGAGAGCAAGAGGACGATGGGCAACACGGCTTCCATCTGTTCAAGGCGGATGCCACGAGCTAACTCGACGGAGCGCGGCCGCTTTGCTCATCGGAGAAACACCGCGAAACAGCCGGTGCTACACGGTTCGTTTCATGGCGCTGCGGAGCCGCAGACCGTTCGCTCTCTCGAGTCGCGAGCGGCCGTACGGACGCTGGCACTCGCGCTGCAGCAAACGCCTCCATGCCTTCGAGTTGGTTGTTCGCGCTCGTCGGCGGCGCGCTGATCGGTGCCGCTGGATCACTCCTTTTTCTGACCCATGGTCGGATCGCCGGGATCAGCGGCGTACTGGGATCGTTGTTGCCGCCCGTCGCCCGAGATCGTGGCTGGCGCATCGCGTTCATGGGGGGGCTACTCGCGGTGGGCTTGATCGGTGGCCTGGTCTCCCCGACCATGATCGGCGCCTCCGTGCGGTCGTTGCCCATCGTGATCGTCGCTGGCCTGCTCGTCGGCTTCGGGACACGGATGGGGAGCGGCTGTACCAGCGGGCACGGCGTCTGTGGTCTGTCGCGGCTGTCGGTCCGGTCCCTCGTCGCCGTGGCGACGTTCATGACCACCGGCGCGGTGACCGCATCGCTCGTGGGAGGTGCGCTGTGACTGCCGTCGCGACGTGTGGTCGCCGCTGCGCGATGATGTCGATCGTGCTCGCCGCGGCCAGTGGCGCGCTGTTCGGCGTTGGCCTCCTGATCTCGGGGATGACCCAGCCCGCGAAGGTGGTCGGCTTCCTCGATGTCACGGGTGCGTGGGATCCGAGCCTCGCGTTCGTGATCGGTGGTGCGATCACGGTCTACTCCGTGCTGTTCCGCCTCACCGGGCGCCGCAGCGATCCGTGGCTCGACCTCAAGTTCCACCTGCCGACGCGTAATGACGTCGACCTCTCGCTGATCGCGGGGGCCGCGGTGTTCGGGATCGGCTGGGGGCTCGGTGGGTTGTGCCCGGGGCCGGGGCTCGTCGCCGCCGCGAGTGGCAGCCTCCCCGCGCTCGCATTTGTCGCCGCGATGATCGTCGGCATGCTGGTGCAGCACCGAACGCCGGCGCTGGCTCCGGATCACCACTTCGGTCGGTCACCTCCAGGAGGGGCGGTCTCGCGCGTCGCAGGAGGCGCGGGCTGACAGCCGGCGCTCGCGAGCACGAGCAACACGGCATCGAACAGGCGGCTCTCGATCGTCCGGCGGGTCCGCATGGCGCGAACATAGCCGCGACCGGGAGTGCGTGCACGAGCCGAGCCCCGATGCGTTGATCCGGTGATCGCCGTGGTGATCCTCGATCGCGTTCTGGAGCGTCATCAGCTCGCCGCGCAGCGCGCTCCGGGACTGCAGGTAATCGGCATAGACCAGGTACGAGGCAGGGTCCTCCGGATCGCGGGCGCGCCCAGCAGGTCGAGCTCCACCGGGTCCACGACTCGACGGTACACGTGCTGCTCGAGCTCGATGCCGGAGAACACGTCGACAAGACCGAGAGCTGTGGCAGCAGTTCGATCTGCTCAACATCGCGTGCGGCGCCGACACGATGGCGCGCGTGCTCGGCGCCTGCGTGAAGATGTGCACGCTCAAGGTGCTGCTGACGCTGCGCGCGCCCGTCGCGCCGACCAAGAGCTGATCTCATGCGCGCACGCAGGTCCTGCCAGATCGCGGATTCACCATCCGCTTCGGCGAGTCGTCCGAGCGCGGCGAGGTAGTTGTTCTCGATCTGCGCGAAATTGTCCTCGGCCTGAGCGTAGATCATGCCGAACACCGCGTCGGCATCGGTCGCGCCGTGAACGTCGCGGCTCCGGTTCCAGGAACTCTGTCACGTACACCTGCTCGCCGTCGATCAGGATTCCGTCGCTGACGAATAGATCGGGAAGCCGGTGCATCGCAAGTGCGCGCGCGATCTGCAGCGCCCGCTGCCAGGGCAACGGCGCCTCCCGCTCACACAGTTCCTTCAGCGTCAGCATGTCCCCAGCGTCGTTCGCTTGCCGGCTCGACGCAAGCCAATGCGCGATCGAGGTGTGACGGTACCGAGCTCCGACTTCTCGGCGCGCGGGTCAACACGTCGACGGCGACCAGTATTTTGTCGAGGTTGTCCATCGGCTCGCCCGTCCCCATGAACACGACGTTGGTCGCGGGCTTCGCCACCGGCGCGAGCATCCGTGCGATCAGGTACTGGGTCACGATCTCGGCGGCGCGCAGGTTGCGGCCGAAGCCGAGCGTCGCGGTCGAGCAGAACTTGCGGCTCCGCGTGCAGCCGACCTGGCTCGACACGCAGATCATCGCGCGCGCCGCCGCCGCCGGGATGATCACGGTCTCGATCACGCCACCGTCGAGGGTCAGCAGTTGCCATCGGCCGCGACCGCCTGCTCGGTTACATCGAGCGCAGGCCCCGGTGGTCAGGCAAAATAAGCATCGAACAGTGCGACCGCGCGGGCGCCACCGGGGATTCCGAGCGGTAGGCACGCCGGCAGCTCGACGAGGCTCTCGCGCAGCTCGTGCTCGGTGTCGCGGCGCACGGCCTCGATGACCTCGCACGCCGGTGCATCGAGCGCCGCCATGATCCACGCGTGGACATCCTCGGCGAGCGCGGCATGCCGGCGCTCATCGCGCGCGATCGCGCGGAACGCGGTACGCAGCTCGGGCATCGCGGACTCGGCCTGGTAGGTCACGACCAGCGCGCCGTACGCTTCGCGCACGCAACCCTCGATCGCGTTCTCGCGCGCGATCGCGGCGAGCGGGCGACACGGCAGCTGCGGAGCGTCGACGGCACGCGGCACGTGACCGAACCGGGCCGCGAGCGCGGTCATCGCCGTCGCGTGGCGGACCTCGTCACGCATCGCGGCCTGGGCGCGGCGCACCAGGTCGTCGGGCGCGCCGTGCATCGCGAGCTCCCGCGCGAGCCGCTCGAACGCCGGGACGCTCGCGGCCTCGAGCTCCGCCATCGCGGCGAGCTGCGCGCCGATCTCGTCGGGATCTGTCGACGCCGGCCCGGCGAACCGCAGGCCTTCGGGACGCCGGCCGCAGATGTGTGGCCTCTCTGGCTCATTCTCGGCGAGGTACCAGGTCACCATGCTCTTCGCGGCGGAGCCGTCCGCGCGCACCGTGACATGCTCGACGAGCTGCCGCGTCACCGGCTCCGTCGTCTTGTAGGACGGCGGGCACGGCTGGTTATTGCGAGTCTGCGGACAGCACGCCGGCGTGCGCGTGACCTCGACGGAGCCAGCGACGGTCTGGTGAACGATCGTGCACACCGCGGTGCTGGTGCCCGGATCCCAGTACGCGTGCGAGGCAGTCACGCCGCGGCCGTACTGGTGCTGGGTATTCGCCTTCCTCGCGTCGGGACGCGAGCGCTGCTTGTAGCTCGCGCACATCGCATCGACCTGCGAAGGCGATGGCGGTGCGCCGGGCGCCGCGCCACCGTCGACCGGCCGCGAGCCCTCGGACGGCGCGGCGCCGCCGTCGCTGGCCGGGTCGTCGCCCGTCGCGACCATCGCGCTCGCATCGGTGGGCGTCCGCGCGATCTCGAGCGGACCGGGACCGGTATCGCGCGTCGCAGGAGGCGCGGGCTGACAGCCGGCGCTCGCGAGCACGAGCAACACGGCATCGAACAGGCGGCTCTCGATCGTCCGTCGGGTACGCATGGCGCGAGCATAGCCGCGACCGGGAGTGCGTGCACGAGCCGAGCCCCGATGCGTTGCAGCCGGCAGGTGAACGATCGCACTGCCGATGACGAATCGAAGCATGGTCTTCGCGCTCCTCGGACTGGTCGCCATCGCAGGGTAGACTCGTCGACGCTCGGCCATGGCAGGCCGTTCGCCACCGCCCGCGTAGCCAACAGCCAGCCGGCGGTCTCGGCCGACGCGACGGCCAGGAGTGGATCAGAGATGGGCAAGAGGCGGTCCTTCGTTCGGGTGGGAGGTGGCCTCCTTGTGCCTCTGTCAAGTGACCGCGCCTCGTCTACGGGTGCACCGGCCCTCTCGCTTCTCCTCGTGGCCGAGTTCCCGATCGACGTTGACGGTCGGGATCACCGCGGAGAAGAGAAGTTGACCGAGCAGCCTCCCCACACGACGATCTGCCGATGGAGCGCTACGAGGGGGTCCGCGGGCAGCAACGGGTCGAAGCCATTGCCGCCGCGATCGAGGCGTCCGGAGGCAAGGTCGTACGTGCGCCGTCACCGAGCGTCGCTCCGTTCGAGTTCGAGGTGCAGTTCCCCGACGGCAAGCAGCTCAAGCTCGTTTGCTACGCATTCACCGCGAACAAGTACGACCAGAAGGGTCGGCCGCTCGACGAGCACCGTCTCCAGGTCAAGGTCGGCTTCCATGCTTCGCGCGATTGAGCTGCCAGTCGTTCCGCGCGAGGAACACCGTGGCACCCGAGTGATCCTCGGCGATGTTGTCGCGGTTGGCGTCGGAGAACCGCTTGATCATCTTCGGATCACCGCGTCGACCCAGCGCGCGACCTCGAAGGAGGTGCCCTCGAAGTGACAGGGCAGGTCGTACTCGGAGCGAATTCGATCGGCGAGCACCTCGAGCTGAAGCGCACTGCGCGGTCAGGGCAGAGTGGAGGCGACGGCCTGCGTCGACGGCACGCGCATCGTTGCGGTGACCGAGGGGGATCGACGGCACCAAGCAGCTCCCCTACTGGAGGGACACGATCTTGACGGAAGCCGCCGCTTACGCGACGACATGCAATACGGAAGCACCGGCGATGGCTTCGCGATCGAGGTCGTCGTCGACGAGGCGTGTCGCGAGTGTTATCGGATCGAGGCCAGCCGCGAAACGCGGTGGATCGTCCACACCGGCGACGTGCTCGGTGCGCAGTACGGCGTCGCGTACGCACTCGAGAACCCCGGCTTCGCACGCCGACCGCGACGCTGGTTCCGGATCCACCGGTGTTCGACCCGCCGGCGACGATCCAACAAACAGGAGTCGAACCGCTCACGCGAACGGATTCAGATGCTTCACGCCGGTTCGCCGGATGTCGCGGATGTTCCTCGTCACGAGCGTCAGGTCATGGGTCATCGCGGTCGCCGCAAGCAAGCCGTCGATGACGGGAAGCGGGTCGGGCACGTTCATCCGACCCCACCGATCGGCCACGGCGTTGTCGATCGACAGCAGGCGGTCACCATAGCTCTCGATGATCGTGTCGAGCCACCGCTCGAGATGCGCCGCCGTGACCGGATCCCTCACACGACGGCGTTCGACACCCTGTCGGAGCTCGCCGATCACGAGGACCGAGGTCCAGAGATCTTCGTCGTCGACGGATTCAATCCAGGCGACGACGCGTGTGCTCGCCCTTCGCCCCTTGCGTAGCTCGGACAGAATATTCGTGTCGAGCAGGAAGCTCACAAGGTCACGCGGCGGGCACGTGGTCGAGCGATCTCGAAGTCTGCATCATCGCCGACGTTCGGCATCGCGAGCAGGTGCTCCTTGAACGTCTTCGATGTTCGCTTCTTGAGCGCCGCACGCAGGATCTCTCGATGCTCGGCCTCCGCTGATCGGCCATGCACTGCCGCCCGGCGCTTGAGCGCGTCGACCAGGGTCTTTTCGAGATCGCGAACGATCAGCTGTGCCATGCTATCATTGATAGCACCGAGGGCGAGCCACCGTCAACTGTGGATCGGTCCCGAGGATAGGCCAACCGGTGCAACCAGGACAGGCCCTCGAGTCGACGCACTCGTCGCGATACCTCACATGCCGGCGACTCGCATGGCCATGACATCCGGCATGCGGATGGCGACCGTCCGGGGTTCGGACATCGTGATGGCAACGTCGCGAACCAGCACGCGTCGACGCGCCGGCGCACGTCAAGCGCACGCTGTTCTACTTTCCCGGCGACGAGAGGTGATCGGCTCGGCCACGAAGCATCCTCATCCGCTCGTGTGCGGGGACTACTCGGTGCACGACGAGGACGCCCTCGCGCTCGGCGAACGAGGGATCCTGCTGGTGCAGCACCGAACGCCGGCGCTGGCTCCGGATCACCACTTCGGCCAGTCACATCCAGGAGGGGGCGGCATCGCGCCACTTCACGGCAACGAACGAGCTCGTGCACGGATCGAGCGTGCCGGGGAACTCCTGTGACAGGTCTAACAGCTCAGCCGCCGCCTTCCACGCTCACCACGTCGTCGCGCAGGATCCTCGCGGTCAAAAAATAGCGCTCCTCGGCCTCGAGATGGGCACGGAGGTCTGCGAGGACCTCGCGCAACGCCGAGGTCGCGGTCCAGAGCCCGAGGTGCGAACGCAACACGCGATGCTCTTCGACGTGCGCGGTGACCATCTGATCGATCCGGACGTCGCCGAACGCATCGGTCGACTCGAGCACCGGACGCAGCAACGCCTCCTCATGCCGGTTGTGCGCGTCGAACGCGATCCGGACGCGCGCGACCTCGCGCGTGAGGTCGGCGGCATCGCCGCCGTCGGCATCGAGCTCGTCGGCGAGCTGATCGCAGGTGCTCATCATCTCGCGCAGCTTCTCGTGCTGCGCGAGCAACTCGGCGAGGGCGGTGGAAGGTGCGAACGTCATGGCGTGCTGGAGAACCCCGAAACATCCGGCCGGAGGTAGCGGTCGAACACCATGCACAGGTTGCGGACGAGCAACCGGACCATCGGTGTGGTCCGGTTCATCCGAGGGTCGCGGTCATAGCTCCACCGGATCACTGCCAGACCCGAGATGGTGGAGTCGTCGCGCTGCAGCATCGTCAACCGAACCACATCAAGAGATGTGCCCACGGTGCGGGCACTCGGCGCCCGGTTTCGGCGCAGGCGCTGCGTTATCGGCGTGCGCTGCGCAAGCGTTGCGGGGTTTCGTCCCGGCAGGTCGGCAGCCGTTGCGTGACCGCGAGATCGAGACGCACGTCTGGGGGAGCGTCGAGCACGATCGCTTGATCTCGCGGCGCGCACTCAGCAGCGATCGCGGGATCCGGATGCTCGCGAGCACGCGCGCCCCGCAACGACGACGTGCTCGTCGTTGTCGCCCGCTGATGGGGTCGTCGACTGGCGAACTCACTTGTCGTCGAGCAAGATGCGTCGCGGCGGCGTGTCGACGTCGTCGAGCTGACCGGATCTCACGGACCACGCAAACGCGAGGACCGCGACCGTGGCACCGCCGAGGGCGAGTGCGAGGACCAGATACATCGCGATCATTTCGAGCTCCTGAAGGCACGTGAGCGCAGCGAGCTGGCGAGCACGGTCGCCGAGCTGAACGGCATCATGATCGCGGCGACCAGGGGATGCACGAGGCCGGTGACCGCGAGGGTCCCCGCGAGCAGGTTGTAGGCGAGCGAGCAGCGCAGGTTGCGCCGGATCGTCGCGAGCGTCTCGCGGGCGCCCGCCGCGGTGTCGGCGATCGCGCCGATCGACGGCGTGCGCAGGTAGACATCCGCCGCCTCGATCGCGACCTCCGCCGAGCCCGACACGGCGATCCCGGCGCTCGCGGCAGCCATCGCGGCCGCATCGTTGACACCGTCGCCGACCATCACGACGGGACCGAACTGACGCGCAGCGAAGACCGCCGCGGCCTTGCCCTCGGGCGTCACGCCACCGTGACAGGCCTGCGGCTCGAGCCCGAGCTCCAAGGCGACCACCTGGACGACGCGGTCGTCGTCGCCAGACATGATCCGCACGTCCCAGCCCAGCGCTTCGAGCCGGCGGATCGCACTCGCAGCCTCGGACCGGATCGGATCGGCGAGTCCCGCGACCGCCACGCAACGGCCGTCGACCGCGATCGCGATCGGCGTCTCTCCGGCGGCGGCGAGCTCGGACACCCAGCGCTCGGGGACGACGGCACCCTGTGCGGCGACCCACGCCGGCCTGCCAACGAGGATGCGCCGCGTACCGACGTGACCCACGATGCCGTGCCCGAGTTGTTCGCGCACGTCTCGTGCGGGCGCGGCCGCGGCATGGCGTACGAACGCGCGGGCGATCGGGTGGTTGCTGCCGGCCTCGACGGAGGAGGCGAGCTGGGCGGCATCGAGGTCGCCTCGCCACGACACGACGGCGAGGCGGCCCTCGGTGAGCGTTCCGGTCTTGTCGATGAACATCACGCCTGGCGTGGCCAGCCGCTCGAGTGCATCGGCGCCCTTGATCAACACGCCACGGCGGGCGGCGCGTCCGAGGGCGACCGCGACCGCGAGCGGTGTGGCGAGAGCGAGCGCGCAGGGGCAGGTGACGACGAGCAGCGCCATCGCGTGCTCGGCGCCCAGCGCCGGCGAGATCATCGACCAGCCGACGAACGTCGCGATCGCGGCCAGCGTGACGATGACAACGAACCGCCCGGCGATTCGATCGACGAGCCGCTGGATCGGGGCGCGGCGGGATGCGAACGCCTCGATGCTGGCGACCAGCGCTCCGACGCGCGTGGCCTCGCCGACCGAGGTCACCAGGACTTCGAGCGGCCCCACGACATTCACCGTGCCGGCGTGGACGACGGAACCGAAGGCCACGTCGATCGGCTTCGACTCGCCGGTCAGCAGCCCGACATCGACCGCGGAGTCGCCGCGCGAGACGATCCCGTCGACCGGGATGGTCTCGCCGATGCGCACTTCGACGACATCGTCCGGGACCAGCGCCTCGATCGGCACGTCGGTCGCGGCACCGGTCACGGGATCGACGCGATGCGCACGGCTCGGCGTCAGTGCGAGCAGCAGCTCCGCGGCGGTCGACGCCCGGCGCTGGTGGCGCACCACGATCCAGCGCGCCACCAGCAGCAGGAAGACCAGCATCGAGAGCGAATCGAAGTAGATCTCGCCGACCCCGCGCACCGTGTTCGCGGTGCCCCACCCGAGCCCGGCCACGATCCCGATCGAGAGCGGGAGATCGAGGTGGAGCCGGCGCGCGCGCAACGCACCGATCGCCGTGCGAAAGAACGGCGTTGCGGCATAGCCGAGCGCTGGCACCGCGACCAGCATGGACGCCCACCGGAAGACCGTCGCGTCGCCACTCGCCATGCCCTGGAACAGGCCCGCGTAGAGCCCGATCCCGAGCAGCATCACGTTGCCGAGCGCCGCGCCCGCGACGCCGATCTTCGAGAGCAGCAGGCGATCCTCGAGCCGGTGCTGGCGATCGCGATCGATGCCGCGATACGGATGCACCGCGTGACCGAGGCGATCGAGGTGTTGCGCGATCTGCGACAGCTTGCAGGTCGCGGGATCCCACGTGACCTCCGCACGCGAGCGCCCGATGTCGAGGCGGACGTCGAGCAAGCCGGGCAGACACTTCGGTGCGCTCTCGACGAGCCACACGCATGCCGTGCACCGCAGATCTTCGAGGAGCAGTGCGGCGGTCGCGGTGGCTCCGACACGACGCACGTGGACGCGTTCGAACGCGGGATCGTCGAGCTCGCTGTAGCTGCGCTCGCTGGTGCGGGCCGGCGCCCCGGCCTCGCGAAGCTCGTAGAACCGCTCGAGCCCGTGCTTCGCGATCGCGGCGTAGACGACCTCGCAACCGGCGCAGCAGAACTCGCCGGAGCGGCCCGCCGGGATCGGGAGCTGGCAGTGCGTGCAGGGCTGAGGTGCGAGCGCGATCGCGTTCATGGAGACACCTCGTGGCAGCTCGGCTGCGTGACCTGCTTCGAGCCGGCATCGCCCCAACGCATCGCGAGCGTGCCGAGCCCGAGCAGGATCAGCGTCACCGCGGTGATCGCCGGGATCCGGGCGCGCAGCTTCGCGATCACCGCACCGCCGATCGTCAGCACGCCTAGCATCGCGGGCACGGTGCCGAGCCAGAACACGGCCATCGTGGCACCACCCTCGAGGGGACTGCCGGTGCCGGCCGCCGCGATGACGAACGCCCAGAGCCAGCCACACGGCAGCAAGCCCGTGAGCACGCCGGTCAACCATGCACGCGTCGCAGGCGGCTTCGAGCGGATCTGCACGAGGCCGTTCGCGAACGCATTCGAGGACGGCCGATGGTTCGCGATGCGCCAGCCGAGCGCGGTCGCGAGCGCGATGGCGCCCCACACGAGGATCACCACGCCCGCGAGGATGGTCGCGATGCGCTGCACGACCGCGAGCTCTCCCGCGAGGTTGGCGGCCCGGCCGATCGCACCGGCGGCGATCCCGAGCACGACATAGGTCAGCAACCGGCCCAGCGAGTGAGTCATCGCGAGCGGGAAGCTGTGCGCGCCGCCATGCATGCCGACGAGCGGTCCGCACATCGCGACGCAGTGAAGGCTGCCGACGAAGCTCGAGACGAGGACCATCCAGATCATCGGACCTCGATGACGAAGGGCTCGACGAACCGAGCGGTATCGCGCTCGATCACGACCTCGAGATCGTGGACACCGCGCTCGTTCGCGTGCTCGAGCCGATAGCGACCCGCGGCGACGAGAGGGAGCTCGACCTCGAAGCGGTTCGCGGCATGCGCGCGCTGGAAACCACGGACGTGAACCCGACCGACGATCGGGAGGCCCGCGGCATCGACAACCACGACGGTGATCACGTCGCGGTCGATCGTCGCATCGACCCGCCATCCGAGCTGCCTCGCGCGTTCAGCCTCATCGATCTGGTCATCGAACCGCACCGCGCGCTCGTAGTACCCGGGGATCACCTGCGCGCTGCTCATGCGAGACGCGCCGACCAGAACCGCCATCGCGACCAGGTTGCCGGCGAGCAGACCGACGATGATCAGGGTCCAGCGGGTGGCGGCGGTCATCGAGCTCGTCATGGCGTCACCGCCGGTCCGAGCAGGGTCACGTGGACCACGCGGTGGAAGCCACCGGTCTCGATCACCTCGATGTAGACCTGCAACTTGCCCTCGACGAACCGGTCGCGGGGCACGTCGATGAAGACCGGGATCACGATCGACTTGCGTGGTCCGACGTCCCACTTGTACGCGGAGCGCATCGGCAACCCGACCGGCTCGACGACCGCGAGCGTGTAGTGACGAACCTGCTCGGAGTCGTTCTCGAGCTTGATGCGCGCCTGCGACGAGATCTGACCATCCGGCAGCTCGACGAAGCTCGGTCCGGTGATCCGATCGACGGTGACCTCGGTGGTCGGCTTGCCGGCGACGTTCCACGCGAGCAGGCCGACCGCGACCACGAGCAGCACCGGGTACAGCACCGTGCGCACGCGGAGCAGACGACCGACCTTGCCGGCGAGCCGATCCTGCGACGTGTATCCGATCAAGTGGCGTGGCCTGCGAAGCTTGTCCATCACCGCATCGCACGCGTCGATGCACTGCGCGCAGCCGATGCACTCCATCTGCAGGCCCTCGCGAATGTCGATGCCGGTCGGGCACACCACGACGCACGCGGAGCAGTCGACGCAATCGCCGCGGTGCTCGAGCACCGGCAAC
>Ga0105049_10003649_pt1 | contig 18159 bp, 17 predicted proteins | sample MAT06_FD_78087 | JGI IMG/M metagenome (GOLD analysis project Ga0105049, IMG submission 78087) | Freshwater microbial communities from Lake Fryxell liftoff mats and glacier meltwater in Antarctica - MAT-06 | ecosystem: Environmental > Aquatic > Freshwater > Ice > Liftoff microbial mat | place...
AGCAGGTGGTCCAGCAACACAGGCTGGCCTAAATAGAGGAGGGCGCGACACATGATTGGTTTAAGAAAGAGTTTCCAGATGGATGCGAGACATTGCCCTATGCCCGTGTAAACTTTGGCTAGCGATTTTGACTTACTCTCAGGGCATATGCATTCTGCCACTCCGCGATGAACGCAAGCAAACATCTCGACGATTGTCTTGGCGACGGGATTGACGACGCGCTCAAGGCTTTTTGTGCCACCGGCATCTGTTGCGGGCTCGATAAGGCAGACGCAGCACAGTTACTGGCGATGGCGCAACCGGTGTCGTTTACCTCGGGCAGCCGCATGGTGCGGCACGGCGAGCCGTCGCGTGGCGCCTATGTGATCCGCAAAGGCCGCATCGAAGCGCGCGTCACGTTGCCGGGCGGCGGCGAGAAGACGGTAGTTGAACTGGCTGACGGCAGCATGTTCGGCGAAATGTCGCTGCTTGAAAACGGCCAATCCATCGCCAGCGTGTTTGCGGTCTCGCATGTCGACGGCTGGTTCATCGAGCGCAACCTTTTTCGCGCTCTCATCGCGGGAAGGAACCCTGCTGCGTTGGCGATTCAACGCACGATCACGTCGGGTTTGGTTGCGCGCCTTGCCATCCTCAATGGCGACTTGCAAAAACAAATTGCACCCGAGGACAGACCGGTGACCGAGCCGGCACCGGCTTACGATCCTCTGGCCGAGCTACCAAGAGGCGGTAGCAACCAATTTGATTGCCGCCGTTTCCTGTCATTGCTGCCGTTTTTTACAGGCTTCACCAGCGATGAAATCGATTGCGTTATTGCGTCCGCAAAGATACTGGATGTACCGCGCGGGCAATGGCTGTTTGCTGCGGGACAGCCTGCGGACGCCTGCTATCTGGTGGTGCGAGGTGCCGTGGAGGCGAACATCTATATCGAGGATTGTGTTCGGCGGCTCGCGGTGCTGGGGCCCGGTTCGCTGGTCGGCTACATGGGCATACTGGCCGGTCTTCCCCACAACGCAAATACCGTGGCGCGCGAACACACCACGCTGCTGGAGTTTTCGGCTGCGCATTTCATGCGCTTGTATAACGGCACCTCGGGCGCCGAAGTCAAAACGCAACACGCCATTCAATGCAACCTCCTGCAATCGCTTTCGCGTGCCTACTCTCAGCTGTCCAGATTGATTACCCAGGCGCGGCTGAGCGAGGCCCTTCAGGCGAGGGCGCTGCGGGCGGGGATTTAATTCGTTAACAAGTGGCAGAACGATGCCGAGTGGCATCGAGCTTCCAGTATCGAACCTTAGATAGATTTGCGGTGTATCAAGCGCGCAATTGGGAAACGCTGTTCGCAGGAATGCCGCTGATTTCTCTCATTTACAACTGATTGGTGACAGCAATCCCCGCCTCATGCGCTTGTCTGTCCGCATGATATGACGACCTCACCATCGGTCCACAAGCCGCATGCATAAATCCCATCTTCCGCGCCTCGGTTTCAAACATCTTGAATTCATCCGGCGTCACATAGCGCAGCACCGGCAGATGGTGTCCAGACGGCTGTAGATACTGCCCAACCGTCAGCATGTCCACATCGTGCGCGCGCAAATCTTTCATTACCTCTAGAATTTCTTCGTTGGTTTCACCGAGCCCAACCATCAATCCGCTCTTGGTCGGGGTATTGGGATGTTCGGCTTTGAAGTCTTTGAGCAGTTTCAGTGAATGTGCATAGTCAGACCCCGGGCGCGCTTGCAAATAGAGGCGCGGCACGGTTTCGAGGTTATGGTTCATCACATCCGGTGGGGCGGCGCGCAAAATGCCGAGTGCGCGGTCGAGTCGGCCGCGAAAATCCGGTGTAAGAATTTCGATCTGCGTTTGCGGCGAAAGCGCACGCGTTTCGCGGATGCAGTTCACAAAGTGTTCGGCGCCGCCATCGCGCAGATCGTCGCGATCCACGCTGGTGATGACGACGTACTTCAGCTTGAGTTTGGCAATGGTTTCGGCGAGGTGGCGCGGCTCGTCCTGGTCCAGCGGCAACGGGCGACCATGGCCGACGTCGCAAAATGGGCAGCGGCGGGTGCAGAGGTCACCCATGATCATGAAGGTCGCGGTGCCTTTGCCGAAGCACTCGCCGATATTCGGGCACGATGCCTCTTCACACACCGTGTGCAGATTGGCCTCGCGCAGGATTTGCTTGATCTCATAGAAGCGTGATGTCGTGGAGCCCGCTTTGACGCGAATCCACTCGGGTTTTTTCAGGCGTTCGGTTTGCACCACCTTGATGGGGATGCGGGCCATTTTTTCCTGGGATGTTTGTTTGACGCCGGCTTCAGCCATGATGCGGTCCGTAAAGTTGCTGCGTGAGATGCGCGACAAGTCTGTCGCCGATAAGCTGCATTTTATCCCCGTTGCCAACATCGACACCGCAGTCGCGCATCTGCGTGACGGCCAGACCCTCATAGCCGCAGGGGTTGATGCGCGAGAACGGTTCGAGATCCATATCGATGTTGAGTGAAAGCCCGTGATAGGTGGCGTGGTTGGCGACGCGCAGGCCGATGGCGGATATTTTGGCGGTAGTCAGTACTTCATCGCCCATCCCCTCTCCCTCACCCCTTGCAGGGCGCGCCGCTCGCTGCATTGCGCGGCCGTCACCCGGGCTCGCCGCATGCGGCTCGAATTCCCCGTGCGACCCTCCCCCACCCGGGGGGAGGGAAGAAGAACTAGCCTCTCTCCCCTCGTGGGAGACAAGGGAACACTTGAAGCGAAGCAGAGGTTGGAGAGAGGGGAAAACTACATAAACCCCCGGCATACCATTCCTGCGAATACTGTCGACCCCATATTCTGCAAGCAAATCGATCACCGATTGCTCGATTCGTTTCACAAGTTCTTTGACGCCGAAGCCTAGCCGACGAATATCGAGCAGCAGATAGACAACGAGTTGCCCAGGGCCGTGATACGTCACTTGCCCGCCACGGTCGATCTTGATAACCGGGATCTCGCCCGGCGCCAACACGTGCTCGGGTTTACCGGCGAGGCCGAGCGTAAATACCGGTGGATGCTGTAGCAGCCAGATTTCATCCGGTGTCTCCGGGCTACGCGATTTATTCAGCCGCTGCATGGCGCGCCAGGTCGGCTCGAAGTCGACCAGCCCTAGTCGCTTGATGACAGGCCGCTCCAACACTACAGCGCCATCAGCACCAGCGGATTGCCGGTAAGCTCCAGATAAATTGCGTCGATCTGCGCTTTGGATTGGGCATTGATGGTCGCGGTGACCGAGATGAAATTACCATTCTTCGACGGGCGCATTTCCAACGTGCTGGCGTCAAAATCAGGTGCGTGCTTCATCACCACGCCGAGTACGGTCTGCGCGAAACCTTCATCGGACTCGGCATTCTTCATGCGGCCCATCGCCTTGATGGGGAAGGGCGTGGGAAACCTGAGGAGGGTTTCTTCGCCTTGACCGATATTTTTCGGGTGTGATGGTGTGGTGCTCATGCTGTGGCCGTCTCTAGGTCACCGCTGACTCAGCGAGTGCCCGTTTGTAATCCTGGAACAATTGGTGCATCTGCTTGAAGATGGGGCCAGGCAGACCACTTCCAATGGGCTTGTCGTCGAGCTTCACAATCGGCACCACTTCCTTGGTCGATGACATGATCCACAGTTCATCGGCGGTCTTCACTTGCCGGCGCGGCACACGACGGATTTCCAGCGGCATATTGCTCTTGCGCGCGAGTTCGATCATCAACTCATACGTGATGCCCGGCAGGACGAGGTTATCCATGGGTGGGCAAAGAATGACGCCGTTCTTTACGGCGGCAATGTTGGATGCTGACGATTCGGTGAGATAGCCATCGCGAAACAGCACCGCATCGTCATAGCCGCCCTGATTGGATTCATGTTTCAACAACACCGCGCCGAGCAATGCGACCGACTTTATATGGCACTTGAGCCAGCGGTTGTCGTCAAGTGATACGCAGGAGATTCCCCTGGTGTAAATCTCCGGTTTTGGCGTGGCCAGCGGATTGACCATCATGAATACGGTTTGGGTGAGCCCCTTGGGCGGCGGAAAGTCGCGCTTGGCCACGCCACGCGTTACCTGAATGTACACGCCAACGTTGCCACCCCCATTTTTTTTGATCAGCGATGTGATCAATGTCTCCCACTGCTCAAGCATGTACGGGTTATCGATTTCCAGTTCATCGAGGCTGCGTTGCAGGCGCTGCAGATGCTCGCGCATGCGCAATCCGCGGCCCGCGTAGAAGGGAATCACCTCGTATACGCCATCGCCAAAAATGAAGCCACGATCCAGTGGTGAAATCTTCGCTTCCTCGATCGGCAGGAAATCGCCGTTCAGGTAGACGGTGGGAAGGCAGAGTGCTTGGGTAGACATGTTTACTTCCTATTAATGCGGCAATCAAAAATAGCGATGGTTTTCTATTCGTCGTCCCAGCGAAGGCTGGGACGATGGTGCTTTAATTTCATGCCTAATTGATGCAGGGTCAATCACAACGGGCAAAGAAAAAGCCAAAAGCAGCTCCCTCGCAGCGTGCTGCTCGGGATGACAATCGCTTTGGGCGATTGTCATTTGAACATCAGGCGGATGGCGTCCCAGCCACGCCCCATTAGCCCGGCGACCGGCACATTCTCGAGCGCGACAACGGGAATCTCGGCGATCAATTTATCATTCTGCGTCAGTTTCATCACGCCGGCTTTCTGGCCCGGTGAATACGGTGCAATTAATGGTTGCATGGTGGTAAGGCTTGCCTTCATGCCGGCGAACTTATCTTTTGGTAGCGTGAGCCAGACATCCTTGTCGAAGCCAAGTTTGATGGTGTTCTGCGTGCCCTTGAAAATCTCCGGCGTCGCGATGGGCTCGCCCTTTTTGTAAAGCTTTTGCGAATCAAAAAACTGGAAGCCGAAATTCAATAATTTCTGGCTTTCTTGTGTGCGGGCGACATCCGACGTCGTACCGAGCACCACGGAAATCAAGCGCCGCGCCTTGTCGCCTTCGCCGCGCTTGGCGGTAGCAGCGAGGCAAAATCCGGCGGCTTCGGTATGGCCTGTTTTCAATCCATCCACGGTAGGGTCCAGCCATAGCAGGCGATTGCGATTGGGCTGCGTTATTTTGTTGTGGGTGAATTCGCGTTCCTTGTAATAGGCCACATCGGTCGGAAACTCGCGCATCATTGCGTCGGCGAGGATGGCGATGTCTTCAGCGGTGGAATAATGCTGCGCGTTGGGTAGCCCGGTGGCGTTGACGAAGTTGCTGTTCTTCATGCCAAGCTTTTGCGCTTGTTTGTTCATGAGTTGCGCAAACAAATCTTCCGATCCCGCAATACCTTCCGCAAGCGCGATGGAAGCATCGTTACCGCTCTGCACGATCATGCCACGCAACAGTTGTTCGACTGTCGGCGTCTGTTTGGGGTCGATGAACATGCGTGAGCCTTCCGCGCGCCAGGCGCGTTCGGACACCGGCAACGTTTGGGTAAGCGCGAGTTTCTTGTCGCGCAGCGCCTGAAACGCCAGGTAGGCCGTCATCAGCTTCGTCAGCGAAGCCGGCTCGAAACGGTCACTCGCGGCTTGTTGCGCGAGTATCTGTCCGGATCCCGTGTCAAACAACACATAGGCGCGTGCCGCGATCGGCGGCGCCGGGATATCGGCGCTGATGTTTGGAACCTGCGCGAAGCTGATGGAGGCGAACGTAGCAAGGGTTGAGGCTGCTGAGATAAATAGGGCAGCGATTTTTGTGGCGGACTTTTTAATTGGCACAGTGAGAGTTACTTTCAAGGTTGCTGGATGACAGGAGAAAAATCGTGTGAGAGTCGTACTTGTGCGGCGATCGCCTCGGCTTCTTCCCGAGACCTGTACGGGCCCATGCGGACGCGGAAGAGGTTGTCCTTACGTGACACCTGCAGCGGCTCGCGGTTCCAATCGAGTTCACGCGCCATTCGCGCGCGGAAAATTTCAGCGTTCTCCATCGAGCCAAAGGCACCCAACTGCAGATACAGGCCACCGCTTTCAGGAATGATCGGCGATGCCACGACCGCAGTCGGAACTGGCGTCACGATTGGCACTACTGCCGCTGGCGCGACAGTCGCAACAGGCGGGAGCTTGTCGCTGCGATCGCCCGGAAACACCCGCTCGACAATCAGCATTGCACTGCCGCGACGCACAAAGTCAAGCTTGGCCGCGGCAACGTAAGAGAGATCGATGATACGGTCGGAGTGAAATGGCCCACGATCGTTCACCCGTACCACGACCGATTTTCCGTTGGCCGGATTGGAGACACGAACGTAGCATGGCAGCGGCAGCGTCGGATGTGCGGCCGTCATGGCGTACATATCGTAGGTTTCACCGATGGAGGTCTTCTGCCCATGAAATTTGCGGCCATACCAGGAGCCAATACCCTGTTGGCGAAATGGCTCGCTGGATACATTTGGCACATAGGTTTTGCCGAAAACCGTGTAGGTGCGGTTGGCGCCCCTATGCAGCTTTTCAACTTTAGGGACGGCGTTGGGGATTCTGTCGAGGTTTGGCAGCGGGCCGTCGCCGGGACCGTCGTCCAGATAGTAAGCGCCGGGTTTGGAGGTTGTTTGCGAGGGTTTTGGGGGATCGGTTTTTTTGGGTGTGGTGCCACAGCCCGACAAGGCAATCGCCAGCACCAGCAAAAGAAAAATTGACCCCCGGCCTACGCCGACGAGATAGTCGTGACCAATCGACCGGGCCCCGATGAGAGTCGCTGAGTAACGCAGAAACGACAGGAGTAGTCCGCGAGGACTGTCTGAGGGCGAGCACCGGCTCAAACCGTTAGGCCGGTTTTTTTTCGAGCCCGAGTTCCGCAGCGGCCTGTCGTTTTGAGGTGAAACAGGGGTTTCGCTAAGCATGCTTGGCGCCTGTGAACCAGGGAACCCGAAGGGCGACGAACCTCGGGTCGCCTTTCTTTGCCTTCTTTCTTTGGCGAAGCAAAGAAAGAGGGTTGCCGCCGGGCAACCCCCGGCAACCGGTCCCAGCATTTCGAGTTCGCAAAAATAGACAAACCCCAGCATTGGCGAGCATCCCAGGCCAAAAATGCCCCAAAACCCCCGCCAAATGGCGATCTACGTCACAAAGTGCTGAGCGAAACATTACGTCGACACCAGCCGCTTATGCGTCGAAATACTCATCAATATCCCGAAGCCCATGAACATCGACATGATCGCCGTCCCGCCATAGCTCACCACCGGCAGCGGCACACCCACCACCGGCAGCACGCCCGTGACCATGCCGATGTTGACGAATGCGTAGGTGAAAAAAGTCATGGTGATGGCACCAGCGAGCAATCTTGAAAATGTTGTTGGTGCATTCAGCGCAATCATCAATCCACGTCCGATCACGATCAAGTACAGTGTGATTAACAACAGCAAGCCAACCAGCCCAAACTCTTCGCCCAGTACGGCAAGAATAAAATCTGTTGAGCGCTCTGGAATAAAATCGAGACGCGACTGGCTGCCGTTGAGCCAGCCTTTGCCGAATACGCCGCCGGAGCCAATGGCGATGGTCGATTGAATAATGTGGTAACCCGCACCTAGCGGGTCGGTATTGGGGTCGAGCAAGGTGAGGATGCGGGTGCGCTGGTAGTCGTGCAACATTGGCCAGGCCATTGGCAACGCCGCGAGACCGGCAACGACGCCCGCGATCAGCAGCTTCCAAGACAGACCGGCGAGGAAGATGACAAAAAAGCCGGACGCAAAAATCAGCACCGAGGTGCCCAAGTCAGGCTGTCGCATGATGAGTGCCGTCGGAATAAGTAATATCAAACCGGCAATCACATAGTCCTTGAAATTCAGTCCGTCCTCCTTGCGATGAAAATAGGCGGCCAGCAACAGCGGCACGCCAATTTTCATGATTTCAGACGGTTGAATAGTGACGAAACCCAGATTGAGCCAGCGCCTCGCGCCGTTGCGAATGTCACCGAAGAGAGCGACGCTGATCAGCAGTGCCAGCCCGCCGATATATATCGGCACTGCCAGGCGCATCAGTTGCTGCGGCGGGATCCGCGCGGCGACCCATAACACGATGATCGCGACGGTAAAATTGCGCGCCTGGCCGAGCGTGCGGTCCGGCGACTGACCGCTGGCCGAATACACGACCGCCAGCGACAGCGCGGCCAGCACCACGAGCGTGACCATCAACGGGCCGTCCAGCCGTCGTGTGACTACTTCAAAGGCGCGGTCAATCGCCGCTCTTGGGTTCATTCGCCGGTACCGTTTCTTTGGGTTTCTTTGGGCCGGGCATTTTGCCCAACAAGTGGTAATCGAGCAGCACACGCGCAATTGGCGCAGCCGTTACCGAGCCGAAACCGGCGTTCTCGGCCAACACGGCGAGCGCTATTGTTGGCTTGTCGGCAGGCGCGTAGGCGATATACCAGGAGTGGTCCCGCAGATGGCGCAACACTTTACTTTCTGTGTATGTTTCGCCCTTCAGGTTATATAGCTGCGTGGTACCGGTTTTCCCGCCGCTGATGTATCCGGCTTTGGCGAATGGACGCAAACCAGTGCCCCCAAGCTCCGTGGTTACGCCGACGAGCGCAGCTTTGATAAGAGCAATATTCTCCGGCTTCAGCGGCAATCGCGTTGCGGGGTAGGTCGTCTTGTCGCTGGCGATCGCACGCATTTGGCCATTGCTGGCATTGACGATATTGCGCACCAGGTGAGGCCGGACCGCCACGCCATCGTTGGCGATGGACGCAATCGCGAGCGCGACCTGTAACGGTGTGAAATTGTTCTGGCCTTGTCCGATGCCGGTCGAAATGCTTTCGCCCAGGTGCCATTTCGGTGAATCCGCCAGGCCGCGCGAATACTGTTTCTCTTTCCACGCACGCGATGGCAAAATGCCCTCCATTTCGCCGCCGATGTCGATGCCGGTTTTGCGCCCGAAACCGAGCATCGACAGGAACTCGGCAGTCTTGTCGATATCTGTTTCTGCGGCGAGCTGGAAATAGTAGGTGTCGCAGGAAACAACGATGGACTTGTGCATGTCGACAATGCCGTGACCGCCTTCCAAATCGTCCCGCCACCGATGCTTCACATTTGGCAGCGTGAAGTAACCGGGGTCGCGAATGCTTTGCGATGGCGTGCGTTTGCCTGATTCGAGTGCCGCCAATGCGAGATAGGGCTTGATCGTCGAGCCAGGTGGGTAGGCGCCGCGCAGTACGCGATTCAGCAACGGCTTGTCGGGCGAATTATTGAGGAGATCCCAGTTCTGTGGATCGATGCCATCGACGAACAGATTGGGATCGAAGCCTGGCTTGGATACCAGCGCCAGCACTTCACCGGTATTCGGATCGATGGCCGCGAGTGCACCGCGAAACTCACCGAACGCTTCCTCGGCAATTTTTTGCAGCTTGATATCGAGGGTCAGCGTGAGATTATTGCCGCCGATCGATTCAGTCTTTGCCAATGAGCGTATTGCGCGGCCACCCGAGTCGACTTCCACTTGCTCCGAGCCGGTGGTGCCATGCAATTCAGATTCGTAGCTGCCCTCGATGCCGAGCTTACCGATGTGGTCGGTGCCTTTGTATTCGAGCGTCAGACCATTGGCTTCGATGCGCTTCAGGTCGGCATCGTTGATGCGCCCGATATGGCCGATGGCGTGCGAGGCGACTTCGCCGAAAGGATAGTTGCGAAACAGTCCGGCGCTGATTTCGAAACCGGGGAAGCGGAAACGATTGACGGCAAAGCGCGCAATTTCCTCGTCGTTTAGCCGATTGCGCAGCGGCAGCGATTCGAAACTCTTGCTGTCTTCGAGCAGGCGCTTGAAGCGCCGCCGATCGCGCGGCTGAATATCGACAATGCCGGCAAGAGCATCGAAGGCGGCGTCGAGGTTTTGTACCTTCGACGGGGTCACACGCAGTGTATAAGCCGAATAATTTGCCGCCAGCACGACACCGTTGCGATCTGTAATGATGCCGCGATTGGGCACCAGCGGTATCAATGAAGTGCGGTTCGCCTCGGCGAGCGAATAGAAATAATCGCGCTTGATCACTTGCAGATAAAACATTCGCGATGCCAGCGCGCCGAACCCGAGCGTGATGGCGAGGCCGGCGACTAGAACACGATTGCGAAACGTGTTTAATTCCGCTTCGCGATTTTTGATGGCGGTGCCGACCATGATTAGCTAATGATTTGCCCTGGACGCAGACGAAGTCGCGGCAGCGCCAGAAAGACGCTGATGGCCGGCCACAGGATGGCGCTGAGCAACGGTGAGAATATGAGCCAGAAGCCAGACAATTCACGGCCCATCGACAAATTGAGCCCCACACTGATTAGCTGCGCCAGAGCCAGCAGAACGCCTACGTGTAGTGCCTGCGCGGGTAAACTCTGTTGCAGCACGCGCACGCGCAAGAGCTGGGCAAAAAATATGACGACGACATAAATCAGCGCATGCTGGCCCAACAGCGCACTGTCGGCCACATCCATCAGTAAGCCGAGCAGGAAACCCAAACCCTGTCCGACCGAGCGCGGCTCCTGTATGGCCCAATAGAGCAGGATCAACAGGACGAAGTCCGGGTAAACCTGCAGCGCCAGGCCGCGCCACGGCATCAAATTAATCAGAAACGCGGCGACAAAAGAGCCGATAAGCAAGCGCAACGGCACGGGCAGTCGCATTGAATCGCGGGAGGCAGGCGTCAGGTCCATGGTTTCTCTACCGGACTTCGCGACGCTTGGGGCCGGTCCGCTCGCGTCCGAGTTTGCCTTCTTCGGCCTTGACGTCCGGTTGCGGATACTCCTTAAGCTCCTCCTGGGTCAGCACTTTTACGAAGCGGTGTTGTTCGGTGCCTGACGCCGGGGTCGCAGAAATGCGGGCAAACTGAAACGCCGGATTGCGATCAACGCTGGCGACGATTGCCACCGACAGTCCAGCGGGATAGGTGCCGTCGATGCCGGATGTCACCAGTGCGTCGCCGACCTGGATGTCGGCCGCCAGCGGTATGAACGGGACGTCGATGGAGCCGTCGCGCCCATTGCCGACGGCGATCGCACGCAAGCCGCTGCGCAAGGCCAAGACCGGCACCGACTGGTTCTTTTCCGTCGATAATGTGATCTCCGAAGTCATTATGCCGATTGCCGTGAGCTGTCCCACCACGCCCACAGCGTCAATGACGACGAGTCCGGCCCGCAGCCCATGCGAGCTCCCCTTGTTGATGACCACCTTGCGGACAAAGGGGTTGCGCGCGTCGCGAATGATTTCCGCGAGCACGCCGCGATCACCCAGGCGTTTGTTGGCCTCGCTCAGTGTCGTCAGATAAGTGCGCTCCGCGCGGATCAACTGTGCCTGCTGGTGTCCGGCGGTCAACTCCATCACTTTCGCATTGAGCGTCGCGTTTTCGGCGATGAGTCTGTTCTGGTCAGAGAAATACAGTCCCAGGCTCTGGATCAGCTTGCCCGGCAACATCAGCGTCTGCTCGACGGGCGTAAGCACGACCGATACACCCAGGCGCAAAAACGCCAGCGCCTGAAAGCGGTGATCGGCAATCATGATGGCGATGGCGACGAGCGAAAAAAAAGTCAACCTCGCGAGAGGACTGGGCCCGCGCGTAAAGAAATTTTCTTGAAAGGCTGACATTTCAACCCGATTCCGTCTTAAGTGTTACCAACTGCCCCATCCGCAACCAAGGGGGCCATGTATCAAGATTCGTTAGTAAACACGGAACCCAGCTTGTCCATTTCTTCCAGTGCTCGCCCCGAGCCGCGTACCACGCAAGTGAGCGGATCGTCGGCGACGATAACTGGCAGCCCGGTCTCTTCCACCAGCAGGCGGTCGAGCTCGCGCAGAAGCGCGCCACCACCTGTCAGCACCATGCCTTTTTCGGCGATGTCGGCGCCAAGTTCTGGTGGCGTTTGTTCCAGTGCCGACTTGACGGCCGACACAATGGAATTGAGCGGTTCGGTCAATGCTTCCAGAATTTCATTGGACGAAATCGTGAACGAGCGCGGAATACCCTCGGCGAGATTGCGGCCCTTGACTTCCATTTCGCGCACTTCGCTGCCTGGAAAGGCCGAGCCGATGGTCTTCTTGATGTTTTCGGCAGTGGCTTCGCCGATCAGCATGCCGTAGTTGCGGCGGATGTAGTTGATGATGGCTTCGTCGAACTTGTCACCACCCACGCGCACCGATGCCGAGTAAACGATACCGCCAAGCGAAATCACACCCACTTCGGTCGTGCCACCGCCGACATCAACCACCATCGAGCCGGTCGGCTCGGCAATCGGCAGGCCGGCACCGATGGCAGCGGCCATCGGCTCTTCAATCAGGAATACCTGCGATGCACCGGCGGCAACGGCGGACTCGCGAATCGCGCGGCGCTCGACCTGCGTTGAACCGCAGGGCACGCAGATGACGATGCGCGGGCTGGGCAAATACCACTGGGCGTCATGCACCTTCCGGATAAAGAATTTCAGCATGTGTTCGGTCGTATGAAAGTCAGCGATGACGCCATCTTTCATCGGGCGAATCGCCGTAATGTTGCCGGGCGTTCTGCCGAGCATCATTTTGGCCGCGTGGCCGACGGCTTGAATGGTTTTTTTGGAGTTGGGCCCGGAATCCTGCCGAATGGCGACAACCGAAGGCTCATCCAGAACGATGCCTTTGCCGCGAACATAAATGAGGGTATTTGCGGTGCCGAGATCGATCGCGAGATCGGTGGAGAGATAATTCGAGAAGAACGAAAACATGTAGCAATCCTTGTAACCGGCACACGATTTTGTGTGCCGCATTTCTCACCCTCTCCCTTGGGAGAGGGCTGGGGTGAGGGGAGACTGCAACGCGTGCAGACAGACCAGAGGCTCGCAGCCGCCACCGGTGCGCCTGAATTCACGGTGTTAGCTGCCAAAAAACTGTACTTTTTGCCGGTGTTTCCCCTATAGAGACGGGGCGTTTCGGCGAATGGACTATAATACCGTATCAGTTCGCGAAAAACATGTCGATTGCGCGCAATTTCACCGAAAATCCGTGCTTTTTGAGGAATTTTCCCGATCCGAAATCCCCGCGAACTTTGATTAAGCCACTCATCTGCGCATGAAACTCACCCCCGACGATCTCAAGCGCATCGCGCACCTGGCGAGAATTGCCGTTACCGAGACCGATGTCTCCCGCATGCAGGCCCAGCTCAGCGGTATTTTTGGGCTGATCGATGCATTGCAGGCCGTCGACACCAAGGGCGTTGAACCCTTGTCGCACCCCTTGGACATCGTGCAGGACATGGCCCAGCGCTTCCGCGAGGATCGCATTACCGAGGCTGACCGCCGCCAGGCGAACATGGCGAACGCGCCCGCGCAGGAAAATGGCCTGTTCCTGGTGCCGAAAGTGCTTGAGTGAGCCGCTCATGAGTTTTGCCCACACATCCCTCAAGGCGCTTCGTGCCGCGTTGGACACAAAACAGGTATCGGCAACCGAGCTGGCTGAGTATTTTCTCGCGCGCGCTGAAAAAGCGTTGGCCCTGAATGCCTTTCTGCATATTGATCGAGGCTTGACGCTGGGGCAAGCACGCGAAGCCGACGCGCGCATCGCCCGCGGCGAAGCCACTGCATTGACCGGTATTCCGGTGGCGCACAAGGACATTTTCGTCACCCGGGACTGGCGTTCAACTGCGGGCTCCAACATGCTGGCGGATTACGTTTCGCCGTTTGACGCGACCGTCGTCGAAAAGCTCGGCGCCGCAGACGGCAAAGGCGCCGGCATGGTTTGCCTCGGTAAATTGAACTGCGATGAATTCGCGATGGGCTCGTCCAACGAGAATTCTGCATTCGGCCCGGTCAAAAACCCATGGAATCCGGCGAAAATCCCCGGCGGTTCCTCTGGTGGGTCCGCAGCGGCGATTGCCGCCGGGTTGGCGCCGGCTGCGACCGGCACCGATACAGGCGGATCGCTGCGCCAGCCTGCCGCCATGTGCGGCATTACGGCGATTAAACCTACATATGGCCGGGTGTCGCGCTACGGCATGATCGCCTTCGCCTCCAGCCTCGATCAGGGCGGGCCGATGGCAAAAAGTGCGGAGGATTGCGCACTGCTGCTAGACGCCATGGTCGGCTTTGACGAGCGCGACTCCACCAGTTTGAATAGTGCAGAAGCACAAACCCCAGTATTGGCGGGCTTTCTGGCGGCATTTGGCTCGGAAAAGCGCGTCGATACTGGCTCTCCACTCAAGGGTGTGCGAATCGGCGTGCCCAAGGAGTTTTTCGGGGCGGGTCTCGCCGCCGATGTCGCTCGCGCGGTCGAGGCCGCGCTTGTCGAATTCGAAATGCTGGGAGCAGTTCGCGTGGACATTTCGCTACCGCGCACAACATTGTCGATCCCGGCCTACTACGTCATCGCGCCTGCTGAGGCCTCAAGCAATCTGAGCCGCTTCGACGGCGTGCGTTATGGCCATCGCACCAAAAACTATCGGGATCTGGCAGAGATGATTGCCAACTCTCGCGCCGAAGGCTTTGGTGAGGAAGTGAAACGCCGCATTCTTACCGGTGCATATGTGCTCTCTCACGGCTACTACGATGCCTATTATCTTCAAGCGCAGCGAGTGCGCCGCTTGATCGGCCTGGATTTTCAGGAGGCGTTCAAGTCCTGCGACTTCATCATGGGGCCAGTCTCACCGACCACGGCGTGGAGTATCGGCGCCAAGAATAACGACCCGGTCGCGATGTATCTCGAAGACATTTACACGTTGGGCGTGAGCCTGGCGGGCTTGCCAGGCATGTCGGCACCCTGCGGCTTTGGCGAAGACAACATGCCCATAGGATTGCAAATCATCGGCAACTACTTTGATGAAGGTCGTATGATGGCCGCAGCACACCAGTATCAGCAGGTGACTGACTGGCACACACGTTGTCCGGAGGCGTTCAAATGAGCGCAATTCCAGCGGGCTGGGAAGTGGTGATCGGGCTGGAAACACACGCCCAGCTTTCCACCGCATCGAAGATTTTTTCAGGGTCCCCAACGCAATACGGCGCCGCGCCCAACACGCAGGCCAGCGTGGTCGATCTGGCGCTGCCCGGTACGCTGCCGGTGCTGAACAAGGGCGCGGTCGAATGCGCGATCAAATTTGGCCTGGCGGTGAACGCCACCATCGCGCCGCGCTCGATTTTTGCACGCAAGAATTACTTCTATCCTGATCTCCCCAAGGGTTATCAGATCAGCCAGTACGAGTTGCCGGTGGTGGTCGGTGGTGAAGTTAAGATCACCGTTGGCAATGAAGAGAAATCCATTCAGCTGACGCGCGCCCACCTAGAGGAGGATGCCGGCAAGTCGCTGCATGAAGGCCTGGAGACGAGTGGCGTTTCAGGTATCGATTTGAATCGCGCCGGCACACCTTTGCTCGAAATCGTCACCGAGCCGTGCATGCGGTCCGCCGAAGAGGCGGTCGCGTACGCAAAAGCATTGCACGGCATCGTCACCTGGATCGGCATCTGCGACGGCAATATGCAGGAAGGCTCGTTTCGTTGCGATGCGAACGTGTCGGTGCGTAGAGCGGGCGAGCAAAAACTCGGTACACGTGCCGAGATCAAGAACGTGAATTCGTTTCGCTTTCTGGAGAAGGCGATTCAATACGAAGTGCGCCGCCAGATCGAGGTGATCGAAGACGGCGGCAAGGTCGTGCAGGAGACACGGCTTTACGACGCGGACCGCGATGAGACGCGGTCGATGCGCTCAAAGGAAGATGCGATGGACTATCGCTATTTTCCGGATCCGGATTTGTTGCCGGTGGAAATTTCTGAAGCGTGGATTGGCGAAATCAAGTCAGCGATGCCGGAGCTGCCAGAGCAGCGGCGCCAGCGCTTCGAGAGGGATTTCGCACTGTCGGCATATGACGCCGCACAATTGACAGCGACCCGTGAAACCGCCAGCTATTTTGAGCAGGTGGTGGAAGGCGCAGGCGCAGCGCACGCGAAACTCGCGGCCAACTGGGTGCTTGGGGAAGTGTCCGCACTGCTAAATGAAATTGGCGGGTCCACCTCCCATGTTCGTCCGGCCCAGCTCGTGGGAATACTCAATCGTGTCATCGACCAGACAATTTCGAATAAGGCCGCAAAGGAAGTCTTCCACGGCATCGCGCATGGTGATGCGCCTGGCAACGGTGACGACGCAGCGGACGTTATTATCGAAATGCGTGGCCTGAGGCAGGTCTCGGATTCTGGCGCCATCGAAAAAATCGTCGACGAAGTAATCGCAGCCAACCAAAAATCCGTCGAGGAATACAAAGCCGGCAAGGAAAAAGCGCTCAACGCGCTATTCGGCCAGGTCATGAAAGCCAGCAACAAAACAGCGAACCCGGCGCAGGTCACTGAAATACTGAAGCGCAAGCTTTCAACCTAAAAAGCTATTTCCGCGCCAGATTTTCCTGCATCATCCTGGCCGTTGCCCGCACCTCAGACCCATCGCTGGCCATCAATTTGGCGATCACGTTCTCCTGATCCTGCACCGAGCGATTCTGCGACAACTTCAGCTTGGCTTCGATGCTGGTGATGGCAATTTCAAAGCCGACAATCGCACTGAGCTTGTTCACGTGTGCAGCTAGCCCGCGAGGATCCCAAGCGGAGTCGGAATCGCCTTCGTATTGCGCCGCCAGCTCCTTGACAATTTTCCACTTGGCCACATCATCGTCGATGCGCGTGACCGTGCCGCTGACGTGCACGGCCGCGTAATTCCACGTCGGCACATTCGGCACTTTCTCGTTCTCGTCGATGTACCAGGTCGGTGAAATATAGCTGTGCGGCCCATGAAAAACCGCCAGAAACTGTGCGCCATCTTGGAGTGCCGCCGAATGCGGATTGGCGCGCGCGATATGGCCGACCAGTACGTTCCGTGCACTATCCAACTGGATCGGCGCGTGCGTCACTAGCGCCCCATCGGGCGTTGTGGTGATGAGCGTGGCAAAACCGAAATCGCGAATCAGGGCCTCAATACGCGCCTGATCGGTTTCGTTGAAATGCTTGGGTAGGTACATGAAGGTCCTTAACCTGGAATGAAAAACGCGCCATGTCGGCGCGTGTGGGTCCAGCGCAATGCTTGGTCGTCAGCGCTTGTCTTCCAGGCACTTGACGCCAAGCTGGTTAACGCCAGGGCCGCCGACATTTGGTCCGCGGCATACATAGATGATGTTCATCGTGCACTCGTAAACCTTGCCTTCGCAGGTGGCAATACCGCGTGGGCGCCCCGGAATGACTTGCGACTGGCCAACGATTTGGCTACGCAACTCCGGTGCCGCCGCAACGTTTCCCTCGTCATCGAGCAGCGTACCTGCCGGCATGCCGCCCTTGAGACGCTTCCAGCGCGCTTTCTCGGTATCGTAGCGCAGGCGAATTTCCTCTTTTGCCTTGTCAATCTTCTCGATCTCGGCGCGGATGCCTACAGCATCATTCGCTGCCCGCTTTTGCTCCTGTATCAACTGAGGCGGCGCTTCCTTTGCTTTCGAGGTCTTGCTCTTGCCGGCCTGATAAAACTCCAGATCGTTGTTCAGCTTTTCCAGAGTCTTGTCGACGGCGCCGGTGCGGGCAGCCAAGGTCGCCCGGCGTGCGTCGAGCCCCGCAATATCCTTGTCCCGCGCCACATCAAACTCACGTTCAGCGCCATAGGTTGACAGCACCGCATTGTCGCGCAGCTTCTGCACCGCCATCAAATCGTTTTTGGCTTTGTTGCGAACCTTGTTGTCTTCAATTTCCTTGATCTGTGCCGGTGTCAGTGGTGCCTCAATCCTGCGGACCACGCTGCCTTGCTTGCTCATCTCGACGATCGGCTTCTTGTCGCATTGTGGTGGCATGGTGTCGCCATAGTGCGTGATACCTTTCTCGTCGGTGCACTTGAAGACCGCATAGGCTGGACCGGCCACCAACAGAATGGTGGGCAATGTGCCGAGAAAAATAACCCGCGAGAAGTGAATATGTCGTTTGATGTTCATGTAATTGCGCCGTATTGCGTTCGATACTGTTCTATTTTTTGGAGTTTATCGTGTTCTTCAGGATGTTGGCCGAGATATTTGATGATGTCCGCCAGTGTTGCCACCGCAATAACGGGCACGCCCGCAGTTTGGTTGAATTCCTGTGCAGCCGATGTTTTGCTGCCCGCAGTGGCGCCGACCTCCTGACGATCAAGCGCAATAAGCACCCCGGCCGGTGTGGCGCCCGCCGCTCGAATCATTTCCAC
>Ga0105049_10003650_pt1 | contig 18158 bp, 15 predicted proteins | sample MAT06_FD_78087 | JGI IMG/M metagenome (GOLD analysis project Ga0105049, IMG submission 78087) | Freshwater microbial communities from Lake Fryxell liftoff mats and glacier meltwater in Antarctica - MAT-06 | ecosystem: Environmental > Aquatic > Freshwater > Ice > Liftoff microbial mat | place...
CTCAAGGGCATTCGTGGACCGTTTCGGCATCCTCGAACAGCGGGACGATCCACCATGAAGGTCGATTCCAAACTCACCGCCGCCCAGCTTGCGAAGCCCATCGAGCGCTTCGTGAATCTAGCCGGGCGCAAGTCCACCGCGCTGGACAAGTCGTGGGACCCGGCAAAGGGCTCACCCGTTTTCACGCGGCGCGGCAAGTACACATCCCGCGGATGGACTGAGTGGACCCAAGGGTTCCAGTTCGGCAACCAGGCGCTCCTCTTCGATGCGACCGGCGAGAAGCGGTTCCTCGAAATGGCCATCCGCAACACCGACAAGTACATGGCGCCCCACGTCAGCCACATCGGCGTCCACGACCACGGATTCAACAACATCTCGACCTATGGGAACCTCCGGCGGCTCGCGCTGGAGGGGCGCTCCGGCGAGGGCGCCGACCGTGTTGCCTACTACGACATGGCGCTGAAGGTTTCCGGCGCGGTGCAGGCCGCGCGGTGGTCCACCATCGCCGATGGCACGGGCTACATCCACTCCTTCAACGGGCCGCAGTCGCTCTTCTCCGACACGATTCGCTCGTGCCGTTCGCTGCTAGTGGCCCACAAGCTCGGCCACGCGCTGATGGGCGAGGGAGACCGCAAGTTCTCGCTGTTTGCGCGCTCCATCGAGCACATCGCCAACACGATTCGCTACAACGTCTATTTCGGTCAGGGGCGCGACTTATACGACGTGCCGGGTCGCGTGGTGCACGAGAGCATCTTCAACATGAAGGACGGCGCCTATCGCTGTCCCAGCACGCAGCAGGGCTACTCGCCGTTCTCCACCTGGACGCGCGGCCTGGCGTGGGTGATGCTGGGGACGGCGGAGCAGCTCGAGTTTTTCGCGGCGCTCGGTGGCTCCGACCATGCCGCCTTCCGCAAGGATTTGCTGCGAACGGCGAAGGCCACGGCGGACTTCTACATCGAGAACACGGCGACCGACGGGATCCCCTATTGGGACACAGGCGCACCGGGCCTCGCCCAGATGCCCGACCATCTGAAGAAGCCCTCCCAGCCCGACAATCCCCACGAGCCCGTGGATAGTTCCGCCGCGGCAATCACCGCGCAGGGCCTCCTGAGATTGGGCCGCTATCTGGGCACCTCGACCGCCGCCGGAAAGCAGTACTGGCAGGCGGGGTTGGCGACGGCGCGCACTCTGCTTTCCGCGCCGTATCTTTCCGAGGACGTGAAGCACGAGGGACTCATCCTGCACTCCGTCTATCACCGCCCCAATAGCTGGGACTACACCCCCAAGGGAAAGGCAGTCCCCCAAGGCGAGTCCTGCATGTGGGGCGATTATCACGCGATGGAGCTGGCCGTGTATCTGCAACGGGTCAACGAAGGTAAGAAGTACCTGACGTTTTTCGACTAACCACACAAGGAGCCTTGGCATGAAGACACATCGCATCGGCATCATCATGAACGGCGTCACCGGGCGCATGGGAAAAAACCAGCACCTGCTGCGGTCCATCGCTGCCATCATCAAGCAGGGCGGCGTAAAGGTCAGCGACTCCGAAGTCATCATGCCGGACCCGATCCTGGTGGGGCGAAACGAGAGCAAGCTGAAGGAAATCTCCGCCCAGGCCGGCGGCGTTAAGTGGGCCACCGACGTGGCTCCGCTTCTGAAGGATCCCGCCTATCAGGTCTATTTCGACGCACAGACAACCAATCGCCGCGTCGATGCAGTGAAGGCCGCCATCGCGGCGGGAAAGCACATCTACTGCGAGAAGCCGACGGCGGAAACTTCGCGGGAGGCCATCGAGATAGCCCAGATCGCGGAGAAAGCGAACGTCAAGAACGGCGCTGTGCAGGACAAGTTGTGGCTCCCGGGCCTGATGAAGTTGAAGTACCTGATCGACACGGGATTCTTTGGCGAGATCCTGTCGGTGCGGGGCGAGTTCGGCTACTGGGTCTTCACCGGCGAGCACGACACGCTCCAGCGCCCGTCGTGGAACTACCGCAAGGCCGACGGTGGCGGCATCATGGTGGATATGTTGTGCCACTGGCGCTATGTGATCGACAACCTTTTCGGCAATGTCACCTCGCTGACGTGCATCGGCGCCAATCACCTCAAGACACGCTGGGACGAGAACGGCAAGCCCTATGCCGCGGACTCCGACGACGCGGCCTATGCGACGATCCTGACGGAGAAGGGGATCATCTGCCACTTCAATTCCTCTTGGTGTACGCGCGTGAATCGCGGAGAGCTTTTCGAAATGCATGTGGACGGCGTGAATGGTTCGGCGGTGGCAGGGCTTCGCAACTGCAAGATCCAACACGCGGCCAACACGCCGCGCGCGATCTGGAATCCCGACATCGACAATCCCATCGACTATCCGAAGGGCTGGATCGACGTGCCCACCAACGCGGTGTATGACAACGCCTTCAAGGCCCAGTGGGAACTTTTCCTCCGCCATGTGGCCGTGGACGCCCCGTTCCGATGGACGTTGCGCGAGGCGGCCAAGGGCGTGCAGCTCGCCGAGCTGGGCCTCGAATCCTGGCGCCGCCGCGCGTGGGTGGATGTGCCTGCGCTGTAAGGGAATAGGGAATAGGGAATCGTGCCAACACAGGGTGGTGAAATGGCTGTTCATGCGCTGAAGGATCTGTCGAGGCTGTGCATTCATACGATGACCACGAAGCCGTGGTCGCTTGGACAGGCCATCGACGGATATACGCGGGTGGGTGTGTCGGGTATCACAGTGTGGCGTCAGGCGCTGGCACCGCAGGGTCCAGTGGATTCGGCGCGGATGCTGAAGGATTCCGGACTGAAGGTGGTCAGCCTTTGCCGTGGCGGATTCTTTCCCGGCAGGACGGCGACGGAACGCGCCGCCGCGCTGGATGACAATCGCCGCGCCATCGAGGAGGCCGCCACCATCGGCGCCCCGCTGATTGTCCTGGTATGCGGTGCGGTGCCGAGCCAGCCGCTGGAGGAATCGCGCAAGCAGATCGCCGACGGTATCGCAGCGGTTCTCCCAGAGGCCGAGTCGGCCGGCGTCAAGCTGGGGATCGAGCCGCTGCATCCCATGTACGCCGATTCCCGCTCTGCCGTAAATACAATGGCCCAGGCCAACGACATAGTGGAGGCGATCGGCAGTCCCTTTCTTGGCGTGACGGTGGATGTCTTTCACCTGTGGTGGGACCCCAGCCTTCAAGCCGAGATTCGGCGAGCCGGGAAGTCGATCTTCAGCTTTCACGTCTGCGACTGGCGCACTCCGACGCGCGACCTGTTGAATGACCGCGGCCTCATGGGCGAGGGCTGTATAGACATCCGGCGCATTCGCGGCTGGGTGGAGGAGACGGGTTTCGACGGCGCCGTGGAGGTTGAGATTTTCTCCGACGAATACTGGGCGCAGGACCAGGCGGCCTTTCTCGAGAAGATCAAGGCCGCCTATCTTGAGCATTCCTGACAGGAGCATGGCATGAGCATATCGGAAAAGCGCGTGGCCCTGGTAACGGGCTCGGGAGCCGGGATCGGGCGGGCCATCGCGCTCGCCCTCGCGGCGGATGGATACGCGGTAATCGTCAACAGTCGATCCGCAGATCCCGCGGTTACGGATCGCGGCGCCTATGAGGTGAAGAAGTCCATCGAGGGTGCGGGTGGCACCGCCGAGGTGGTTCGCGGTGATGTCTCCTCCGCCGAGGATCGCGGCCGGCTGATCGACTTCGCCGAGGAACGATTTGGTCGGCTGGACCTGCTGGTGAACAACGCGGGCGTGGCACCGACCGAACGCGCGGATATCCTGATTGCGACCGAGGAGAGCTTCGACCGCCTCATCGGAATCAACCTCAAGGGCCCCTATTTCCTGACGCAGCTTGCGGCCAATGCGATGATCCGCTACAAGCTAGCGGGCATCGTCCCGGCGGCGCGCATCGCGTTCATCACCTCGATTTCCGCGTTCACTTCCTCCACGAGCCGGGGCGACTACTGCCTCTCAAAGGCTGCACTCACCATGGCGTCGGCACTGTTTGCAGATCGACTCGGCGAGTACGATATTCCCGTGGTGGAAATCCGCCCCGGCGTGATCGCCACCAATATGACTTCGGGCGTGAAGGGGAAGTATGACAATCTAATCGCGCAGGGAATTTTTCCCCAGCGCCGGTGGGGTCAGCCCGGGGACATCGCGCGCGTCGTCAGCGCCGTGGGGCGTGGCGATTTCGACTATTCAACCGGAGCCGTCGTGGACGTGAGCGGCGGTTTCAACCTGCATCGCCTATGAGGAAGACGCCATGAATTCGATCCCGTTTCGCAAGCGAGAGGACTGCCGCTGGGACATTGTCTCGCTGGGCGAGGTGATGATCCGCCTCGATCCCGCCGACCGCCGCTTGCGCACGGCGCGGTCCTTCGACGTGTGGGAGGGCGGTGGCGAGTACAACGTGGCACGCGGCCTCCGCCGGTGCTTCAACCAGCGCGCCGCCGTGGTGACGGCGATTGTCGATAACGACGTTGGGCGCCTGCTGGAAGACCTGATCCTGCAGGGCGGCGTGGATATGTCCCACGTGAAGTGGGCCGCCTTTGACGGAGTGGGGCGAAAGGCGCGGAATGGCCTCAACTTCACGGAGCGCGGCTTCGGCGTGCGCGGCGCTCGGGGCTGCTCCGACCGTGGCCACACGGCGGTCTCTCAGCTCAAGCCAGGCGATATCGACTGGAAGAAGATCTTTGTGGAGGAGGGCGCGCGCGTGCTGCATTGCGGGGGGATTTTCTGTGCGCTCTCCGAGTCCACGCCCGAAGTCGCACGCGAAGCGATGGAGGCCGCGCGGGCGGCGGGAACGATCGTCTCCTACGACCTCAACTACCGTCCGTCGCTCTGGGACGATATCGGCGGAAAGAAGAAGGCCCAGTCTGTCAACCGGGCGCTGGCCCCTCTGGTGGATGTGATGCTGGGGAACGAGGAGGACTTCAGCGCGTGTCTTGGGTTCGAAATCGAGGGTGTCGATCAGCATTTCGCCGATCTCGACCCGGCTGTCTTCAAGAAGATGATCGCGCGCGTGATGGCGGAGTATCCCCACTTCCGCGCGGTGGCGACGACGCTGCGCGCCGCGAAATCGGCGACGATCAACGACTGGGGCGCGGTGCTCTTCCTGGACGGCAGTTTTCACGAGGCGATTCGCCGACCCGGGCTGGAGATCTTCGACCGAGTGGGCGGTGGCGACAGCTTCGCCTCGGGATTGCTCTACGGATTGCTGGCTGGCAAGTCGCCCGCCGACGCGGTTAACTATGGCGCGGCCCACGGCGCTCTCGCGATGACGACGCCGGGCGACACGACGATGGTGACGCAGGGCGAGGTTGAGAAGTTGATGAAGGGCGGCGGCGCCCGGGTCGAGCGCTAGCATGAAAGGAATCCCCATGATTCAGGAAATCGAGAAGGCCCGCCTGATCCCTGTGATCGCGATTCCGCGCGCGGAGGACATCGTGCCGCTGGGCGAGGCGCTGCGCGCCGGAGGACTCCGCGTGGCAGAGATCACCTTCCGCACGGAGGCGGGCCGTCGCGCCATCGAGATCGCCGCGAAGGAGTTGCCCGACTTCCTGCTGGGGGCGGGCACCGTGACAACGATCGAGGAACTGGAGGCGGCAAAGGCCGCGGGCGCGAGCTTCGCCGTGGCGCCCGGAACAAACCCGCGAATCATCCGCCGCGCGGAGGAGATCGGGCTCCCGTTCTTTCCCGGCGTCTGCACGCCGAGCGACATCGAGGCGGCGATGGAGTGCGGCGCGCATCTCCTGAAATTCTTCCCGGCGGAGGCGATGGGTGGGCTGGAGACGGTGCGCGCGCTGCACGCGCCCTACAAGCATCGCGGCATCCGCTTCGTTCCGACTGGCGGAATCACGCGGGACAACATGGCGTCGTATCTCTCGGATCCGGCGGTGGCCGCCGTTGGGGGAAGCTGGTTCGTGGCGGCGGGGTTGCTCGAAAATCGCCAGTGGGACCACGTGGCGGAGTTGACGGCGGCGGCGGTGGCGTCGATTCCCAGTGTATAGACAGATAGACGGTTAGCGCGCGGGGCCGACCTCTCCCGATTCCAGCTCCTCCGTCACCTGCTCGGTCAGGAATTCGAACTGGCCCTCCCCCAGTTTGGGAAGCAGATCGCGAATCATCGCCTCGATGCGCGTGGCGGGCTCGTCGCGGAGGTATGCCCGGCCAATCGCCTGGGCGCGGAGTGCCTCCATCATCGCGGCGGCGGGGGAATTTCCCTCCAGATAGAGTTCCGCCAAGCCCACGTGTGCGCTGACGAGGCCGCTCGCGTCGCCGGCCATGCGGAGCGCGGCGGCGAGGTGCTGGAGAAACGTGAGCGCGGCATCGGGCTCGTTTCGGCGCAGCGCCAGATTTGCGCGTTCCCGCCAAACAACCGCGAGCAGATCGTGATCGCCCCGGGCGTCCGCCGAGCGCAGCGCCCTCTGAAGCAATTCCTCGCCGGTGGCCACTGCCTCCTCCGCCGGGAGCGCATGGAAGAGCGCCAGATAGCATTCCGCCACGCCAGAGCTGTCGTGCAATTCCGTGAACACCGACCGCGCGCGGCGAAACCACTTCGCGGCCTCTTCCATCTCGCCCTGCCCGTGGAGCACCTTCCCGATTTCGAGGCTCGACCGCGCCTCAGCCGGACGATGCAGCACGCCGCGCGCTAGTTCCAGCGCCTCGAAGAGGCGGGCGCGCGCATCGTCGAGGTGTCCCTCGCGCCGCAGCGCCATGCCCAGATAGACGAGGAGTTCGCTGGCGGCGGGGAAGGATTTGCCGTGGGGGCGATCTTCCGACATCACGGAGCGAGCCACGCGGGCGGCCTCGAACGTCCTACCCATCAGGATCAGCAACCCCGCCGCGCAATTGGCCGTGTCGATTTCCTCCTCGCGCAGTTCGGCGAGCCGGGCCGCGTCGCACGCGCGCAGGAACTCCTGCACGGCAAGCTCGCGATTCCCCATGCCGCGATGGGCCATGCCGATGGCGCTGATGCTCATCACCGCGCTCCGGTCGTCGCCAAGGCCGCGGCGCAGTCCCTCCGCCGTGCGGAAGGCGTGAATGGCATCGGGGAATTCCTTGCGGCGCAGGTGGTACTGTCCCAGCAGCCCCCACGTTTCGGCCTCGGTGTCGCCGTCGGCGTTGTCCCTGGCTGCTACGGCGGACGCACCCAGCAGGCGCGCCCCCGCGCCCGACTGTACTTGCACCATCGCCTTGCCCAGAAAGCGGCCAAACTGGATCAGGGGCCGCGCGATGGGCTCCTTCATGCCTTGGACCTCGGCGCCACGATGGGCCCAATCGAACCCCTCCGCGCCGATGGAGTTCTCCGCAAGGTCGGCGGCGAACTCGTATGCCGTGAGCATGTTGGCGAATCGCCAGTGGCGCGGCGTGCCAAGCTCGGGCTGGATGCTCATCTCTTCCGCCAGCGATCCGAAATGGTGGACCATTCTCGACCTAATCGCGCTGGCTTCCGATGGATCGATGTAGTCGATTCCCTCGAACGAAAGCCTCACCGGAAACGGAATGCAGAAACGATCGGTCGGCGGCAGATGAATCAGCACGCCCATGCGCGCCGCCTTGAGAAGCGCCGTCCTGATCTCCGCCCGGCGGGGATCGCCCGGCGGCGCGGCCAGCCCGACAGAGACGGCGGCCGCGTCCGAGACATCAAACTCACCCGCGAAAAGGAGCGCACCGCGAACCAGCGCCGCGGCAAGCGGAGACGAATCCTTCAGCGAGCGGACGGATTCCAAAACCCAGGCAGAGCAGATTTCCATCAGGCGCGTTTGCGGAAGGCACCACACCCACTCCACTAGTGGCAGCCCCGCGGCGGGCCGATCCTGTGCGGGCAGCATGCCGAGCAGACCCGGCTGGCGCTCCGCAAGGTGCGGAAGAAATTCGTGAAGCCTGTGGATGTCGTGGCCAGACGGCATGGTCAGTTCGCGGAGGGGATTCGGTTCCCGATTTCAGGGCGCAGCCTAGCCACCACGCGCGCCGCGGTCAAGTCGCAGTCTCGCTCCGGCCCAGGGCGCGGTCAATCACCTCGAGCAAGTCGGGAATCTTGAACGGCTTCGCAACATACGCATACGCGCCCTCGCGCGTGTGGCGAAGGTAGCCATCCAACTCGGAATAGCCACTGATCACAATGATCTTCAGGTCTGGGGCCACCTCCCGGACAGCGGGGAGCAACTGCTCCAGATCCATCGGCGGCATTCGCGCGTCTGAAATCATGAGGCCGAAGCGTGAGTCGCGCCGCAAGATCGCCAGCGCCTCCGCGCCGCTGGACACCGGCACCACCTCGAACCCCTCGCGCGTCAGGGTCCGCCGCAGCAACTCCAGCATGTCCACATCGTCATCCGCGACCAGCAGGCGCACCGCGCTATCCATTGATTTCTTCTCCGAAATCTACGATTCGACCGAGGAATTGTCGGAAAGTGGGAAGACCTGCAAGCCGAATCGACAAGGGTGAGCAATCTTGCTGGGCAAACACAGATGCGGAATCCGATGGACAGGCGTCACCATCCTCGCCGAGCAAGTCGGCTGCAACTCGACCCGGAGCATCGCAATGCCACTCCCCACCGAAACAGCAGCGGATTTCTACCCCGACCGCGAGATCGTGAGCTCGCGAGTCTTTGAGGCACCCATGGCGGAGGTGTTCTCTGCCTGGACCAATCCGGAGATTCTGGCGCGGTGGTGGGGGCCCAAGGGGTTCACGAAGACATTCAGGGAGTTCAATCCCACGCCCGGTGGCGAGTGGCGATCACGATTCATGGGCCCGGCCGAGGAACCATGAGAACCACAGTGTTTTCATCCAGGTATTGCCGAACGGGCGGATCGTCTTTGACCACCTGTCCGACCCAAAATTTCGCGTGTTTGCCACTTTCGAAGAGAGAGCGGCTGGAGTCGCCGTCACCTTGCGCATGCAGTTCGATTCGATTGCGGTCTGCGAGAGCGTGAAGGGCATCGTAGTTGGCGCGAACGAGGAGAACTTTGACCGGTTGGCCATCGAACTTGGGATCGGGAAATAGACGGTCGCAAGGCATTCCTGGCTCCCCCATTGCGTTCCGAACGCCTCCTCCGCGCCCCACCGCACGGCACCGCCTTTGGAGATTATCCAATGCCCGCCTTGACCACCCCTCCCCGGCCCCGGCACACTTCCATTCCTCTCGACGAATTCCCCCCGGAGAACATGCCGATGGCCATCAAGCCCGACTCCCTGATTAGCCTGGAACGGATCACCGACCTCAAGGGGACGAAGAAGGAGGAGGTACTGGACGAGTTGATCGAGTTGCTGGCGACCTCAAAGCTGGTGACCGACCGCGAGGAATTGCGCGCGAAGGTTTTCGAGCGGGAGCGCACGGTTTCGACGGGCGTAGGCTATGGAATCGCGGTGCCGCACGTCAAGATCCCTTCCATCAAGGGCTTTGTGGCTGCCGTTGGCCGGAGCAAGGCAGGGGTGGATTTCGATTCGCTGGATGGAGCGCCCACCCATATCGTGGTGATGATCGGGTGCAACAACACCCAGTCGGGGGACTTCCTGAAGGTGCTGGCCCAGATTGTCATGCGGCTGAGGAAGCCTGACCTGCTCCAGAAGATTTCGGATGCGAAGTCGATGGAGGAAATCCGCGACATCTTTATCCAGCCCAACGGCGTGCTCGTTTGAGGCAGGCCCTGGAGTCCGTGGGCCCATGAAGGGGGAGAGGGCGCTCCATCTGGTCATCGATGCCCGCGCCGTCCAGCCTTCGCGGACGGGTGTTGGCAATGCCGTGTTTCGCCATCTGGAGGGAATCGAGCGCCTCTATGCCGCGGGGCGCATACAGACATGGCGCGTGACGGTCCTGCGCCACGCGCCTGCGTTGGCGGATGCCGAGTTCCGGTCGCGCTGGACAAACTTCCGCCATCTGCACTTCGTGGAAACTCCCGCCGACCCCGCCAGCCACCCGGCCGGCGACTACTGGCAACAGGTGACGCTCCCCCGCCTGCTGCGCAGGATGGGCGCCGATGTGATCTACTCCCCGGCCTATGTTGGCCCCCTTGTCACGCGGCGCACCGCGCGAATGGTGATGATCCACGATGATATGGTGTGGTCCCAGCCTTCTTCCTATCCCTGGAAGTTCCGCGCCTACCTTTCCACGATGACACGCCTGACGGCGAGCACCGCCCACCGGATTCTGTATCCCACGGAGGACGCCCGCCGCGCCGTTGGCAAGCGCCTGCACATCGCGCCGGAGCGAAGCGTGGCGATCCACCACGGGGTGGATCTGGATATCTTTCGCGAGGCGTCCGAAGACGGGCGCGAGCCGCTGGCGCTGTGCATCGCCAGCTCGGAGCGCCGCAAGAATCACGAGGTGCTCGTTCGCGCGCTGGCGGAGGATGCGTCGCCCCGGCTGCTCTTCGTGGGGTTCGACGAGCGCGACAGAACGCGACTGGAGGAGCTTCGCCGGATCGGCGGCGTCGCCCGGTGGGAGGTGCGCGGGCGAGCCGACGAGCGCCAAATCGCCGACTATCTGGCCCGGGCCGCGGTGTTGGCGCTCCCCTCCCGGGGAGAGGGCTTCGGCATCCCCGTGATCGAGGCGATGGCAGTGGGGACGCCGTTGGTGCTCTCTGACATTCCCGTCTTTCGCGAGGTGGCGGGGCGCGCAGCGCGCTACCTGCATCCCGACGATCACTCGGGTTGGCGGACGGCCATCAACGAGGCGGTTGAATACACACCCGAGGTTTCGGCGCGCGTGGAGATCGGCCTGATGCGTATCCGCAAATTCACGCTGGAGTCGAGCGCGGAGCGCCTGTTGAAGGAGGCACGCCGCGCGTGGCAGGCCATGCGGGCGGAGCGGCGCCCTCGCCGCTGAAAATAAATCTTGCCGCTGTCCACACCGGGTCGCGACCCTCCGGACGATTGGGTTTCTCCACAACCCGCGCCAAGAGGTCGTACCCATGCAAGATTCACTGATTGGTCAATCGCCGGAACGGCTGGCTCCGCGCCGGGATGGCTCCATGGTGTGGGAGATCTGCGGCGTGGTCGCCGCTCTCCCCGCCTTGTTTTTGCTCGTATCGCTCCTGGTGGCGGGTGCAGATCGTGGAGACCTGATCGGCCCCGTGGGGACAGGCGGAGCGGAGTTGCTGCGATTCTTCCTTGGCGGATATGTCGCCTATCTGGTCCCTCTGTTTCTTTGCTGGTTTTCCTTTCAGCTGTTTCGCGGGCGACTGGGCCGGTGGTCGCCCAGCCGCCTGATAGGCATTGCCACACTGATCGTGGCGGTCACGGGCATGTTGGCCCTCCCCACTGCCGACGCCCCCGACTACCGCGCAGAGACATTCGCCCGTGCGGGAGCCATCGGCACCTTTATGGTCGAGTACGAGGGCTTCCGCCTGGTGGGCACCTTCGGCCCCATCGGCGCCGCCATGATCCTGATCACGCTCATCTTGGTCTCGGCTGTGATGATTACCAATCGACGCTTTAGCGATATGTTCCACCTATTGACGGGAAGGACCGTTGGCGCTCCAACCTCCCCCGCCACCGAGGCGGATGAGCCGATGGCCCGCGTTGCCACCAAGGCACAACCATCCGGCCCCACCGACGAGGCGCGGGACGATGTCGCCGACATCCGCCAGGACGAGTCGTCTTCCTTTCTGGGAATCTTCTCCCGCTCTCGCAAGGCGTCGATTCTTTCCGAGCCCGACCCGGAAGAGCAGGAGGAGGTCGAGGGCGCCGAGACCTATGACGAGGACGCCCTGGCGGCGGCCCGCGCGCTGGAGGAGGCCCGCATCGACGAGGAGTATGAGCGCGCGCTCCGCATCGAGTCGGTCAGCGGCGAGTATGAACTCCCCGATGATGGCGAGATCGTCTTTCACGATTCCACCGACCCCCTCGAAGTGATCGAGGGAAACCCCGCGAATCTTGGCGGCGGGCTGGCGAAGCTGTTCCCCTCCCGCTGGGAGGCGCCCGCGGAGGGCGGCGAAGTAACGCGCCGCGACCGCCACGGCAAGTCGCCGACGGACATTCTGGACAGCGCGGAGAATCGCGCGTTCCGTCGGACCGCCGCCGCGAGCGATCCCGACCTGGACGAGGAAGTAGGTGAAGAGGACCTCGATCTCGGCGCCGATGGCGCCGATGATCCGCTCTTTGCCGCGGATCTGGATACGCGCCCGGCGGGGCCCTTGGCCGCGCAGCGCGCCGCGAACACCAGCGCGATGGAGCAGCAGGACTTCCTGGTGGAGCGCAATCGCCAGCTCGCCGCCTATCGACTCCCCGATGTGCAGTTGCTCGACGACCCGCCGCGCGTGGACACGCGCATGTCGCGCGAGGAGATGCTGGAGATTTCCCAGACGCTCGAACGCACCTTTGCCGATTTCGGCATTGAGGTGAAAGTCGTGGAGGTCAAGCAGGGCCCCGTGGTGACGCGCTTCGAGCTGAAGCCCGCCCCCGGCGTAAAGGTGTCTCGTATCGTGTCGCTGGAGCATGACGTGGCGCTTGCCATGCGCGCGCAGAGCGTCCGCATCGTGGCCCCCATTCCCGGCAAGGCCGCCGTGGGCATCGAGATCCCGAACCGCAACCGCGCCGGAGTCTATGTCAAGGAGTTGGTGAGCTGCACGGAGTTCTGGGACCATCCGAGCCCCCTTGGTTTCGCACTCGGCAAGACCATCGAGGGCGCACCGTATTTCGCAGACCTGAAGAAGATGCCTCACCTGCTAATCGCGGGGGCCACCGGCGCCGGCAAGTCGGTCTGTCTGAACACGGTGATCTGCAGCCTGCTCTATCGCATGAGGCCAGACCAGATTCGCCTTCTGCTCGTCGATCCCAAGCGCGTGGAATTGTCGATCTACGAGGGTATCCCCCACCTCATCTCTCCCGTGGTTTGCGAGCCGAAGGCTGCTGCCGCCGCGCTCAACTGGGCGGTGGAGCAGATGGAGGAACGCTACAAGAAGCTCGTGGATTTCAAGGTCCGCAACATCGACGGCTACAACGAAATCGCCACCCATCCGGAGAAGCAGGCAAAGTTCCGCGGCAAGAACATGGACCCGATGCCCCACATGGTAATCATCGTGGACGAGCTCGCGGATCTTATGGTGGTGGCGAAGAACGAGGTGGAGGAATCGATCCAGCGCCTGGCCCAGATGGCCCGCGCGGTCGGCATCCACCTGATCCTGGCGACACAGCGCCCCTCGGTCAACGTGATCACTGGCATCATCAAGGCCAATTTCCCCACGCGCATCGCGTTTCAGGTGCGCCAGAAGGTGGACTCACGCACAATCCTCGACTGCGGCGGCGCGGAGACGCTCCTGGGTCGCGGCGACATGCTCTATGCGCCTGCCGGCGCTGCCAAGCCCCAGCGCATTCAGGGCGCTTTCCTCAGCGACGAGGAAGTCGAGCGCGTCGTCGAGCACTGCCGCAGCCAAGCGGGACCGATGTATGACGTTGAGGAGTTCGAGCCGATCCTGAGCGAGAAGGAACAGCGCGAGCTTTCCAGGCTGATGGGTGGCAGCGTGGAGGACATGGACGACCTCGACATCCAGAGCCGCGCGATGCGGGGAACCAACTCCACAATGGGCAAGGTCAGCGCGGGGATGTTTGTGCCACACGACGGCGGCAGCGCCCAAGCCGGCGAAGATGAGATCGACGAGGCACTTGTCCGCGCAGCGGCACGCGTGATTCTGGAGGGACGCAAGGGTTCCACGTCGCTCGTTCAGCGAAGGCTCAAGGTCGGCTTCGCGCGGGCGGGACGGCTGATGGACATGCTGGAGGAGATGGGCATCGTGGGCCCCTACAAGGGAAGCAAGCCGCGCGACCTGATGGTGGACCCCGATCTGGCGCTTGACCAGCTCGACAAGCTGGAGGCGCAGATGCTCCAGACCGGCGACAGCCGCTCCGCCGCCAGCGAACTCGACGCGAACGATTGATTCCGCCTTGCTGCATTCGGCCCGGGTCCACCACGGTGGTCCCGGGCCTTTCTATTTGCGCGAGGATTTCCCTTTCCGATGACCGATGATGGCGAGCGCGGAGTCGCGATAGGATGGCTCCTGCCGGGAGCCATCTTCGTAGTCGCATTTGCCCTGCGCGCGTGGAAACCGGGGCTCGTCCACTTTGGCATCGACGAGGGAAAGGCCGCCGCTGTGGCGATGCAGATCGCCCATGGTGTCCGCTTTCCGCTCACAGGGATTGAAACCAGCTTCGGGTTCCACAATCCGCCATTATTCCTCTACCTGATTGCACCCTTCTTTGCGCTCTCGCGCAATCCTGTGGTTGCGTTGATGGCGTTTCATCTGGCGGGTTCGCTGGCGGTATTGGCTGCGTGGAGATGCGGGAGTATCCTGGGAGAGCGGCGCTGCGCCGTGGCGGCGGCAGTTATCGTGGCCGTATGCCCCAACGCGGTGGAGCACAGTCGGCGTTTGTGGGGCCATGACCTGATCGTGCCCTTCTCGGCCCTTTGCCTGTGGGGCGCCCTGGAGGCCGCACGCCGCAGGGACTGGCGCTGGCTGGTTGTGTCCTTCGCGGGGGCGACGGCGGCGCAATCGGTGCATCTGAGCGGCGTGGCGTTGTGGGTTCCCGCGCTCTTCGCCGCGTCGCGGTGCTGCATCCCCCGGGCATGGATCGGCATCGCCATTGGATTCGCGATACTCGGCCTGTCCTACCTGCCCTGGTTGGTGAACGAATGCCAATCAGGCTTCCCAGATTCGGCGATCATCGGATCGTTGCTATCGGGGAGCTATCGCGTGCCCGAGATCGGCCATCCCGTGAATCCCGGGGCGGCCTGGGCAACGGTGCTTTCGGATTTCTGGAGCCACGACTTGGCGGGAAGCAAGCGCCCGTGGATGCTTTCTCCGTTGGCGGCTGTGGCTAGTTTCTTCGCGAGTGCGTGCGCGATGCTGCTGCTCGGGGCAGGCGTTTTTTTCTCGATGAGGTTGGCGGGCAAGAAAGACTGCGTCGCCGGGTCCGGAGTGTCGGGCGCCGCGGTCATGCTCCTGCTCGGCATCGCTGTGCCGCTCCTTATGTTCGCGGTTGTCTTTCGCTCCTCCGTGCCGCCCTACATGCTTCCCGCCTTGTTCCCGGCGGCATTGGCGGCGGCGTGGGCCTTGTCGGCATGGCGAAGTCGGCGGGCGGCGGCGGGATGTCTATTTGTCTATACGGTGGCCTCCCTTCTCCTCGTTTTGGAGGTAAGGCGCCAGATCGATGCGGGGGAGGGATCGAATCTCCCGCTTGGCGAGAAGCGCGACATTGCCGCACTGATCACGGCGGAGCGACCCCCAGGCTCCATCGCGGTGATGCAAAACGCCCGCGCGCCGGGGGCCGGCCTCGACGTGGCGCTGGTGTATCTCCTCTTCGAACGCGGACTGGAGGCGGCGGACTACGCCCCTCCCGGTCGGGCGGCGTCCGTTTTCGTGGTGGTGGAGGACGCTGCGCGGATCAGGCGGGAGCCAGCGGTATTCCTCGCGCCATATCAAATGGCGGAGTCACCTCATGCGCGGATCTATCGGCTGGACCCACCGGCGAATGTGGCCTGGCTGGAGGTGCTCCGCCAGTTCCCGGCGCCGGAGCGGTGAGGTTCGCCTTGATCCGGCGGCGCGCCGTGGGACGATCCGAGCACCTCCCGATTTGGAACTCTCCCCCGCCACCATGAAGAAGAACACGACAGGCCCCCGCATCCTCATCACAAACGACGACGGCATCGACGCGCCGGGAATCCAGGCGCTCTGGCGCGCGCTCCGCGACGGGTACACGACGCTGGTGGTCGCGCCGATGTACGAGAAGAGCGGCGCGGGATGCTCGCTCTCCCTCTCCGACGAGATGGAGGTCCATCGCCGCGAGGAGGACGGCGCCGTGTGGGGCTATGCGGTGGATGGCACACCCGCCGATTGCGTGAAATTCGCGATCACCAACGTGAAGGATTTCCGCCCGGACTTCGTCTTGAGCGGCATCAACCGCGGCATGAACGTGGGCAACTCGGTGTTCTATTCGGGAACCGTGGCGGGCGCGATCGAGGCCACGCTCTTTGGCATTCCCTCGATGGCGTGCTCGCTGGCGGTCAGGTTCCATACCAAGGAGGCCGGGAAGTTCGACGACTCGGCACGCATCGTCCGCGCGATGCTCCCGTGGGTGATGGCCCAGAAACACGCGCCGCGCACGCTGTGGAACCTCAACATGCCCAACCTCGATTTCGAAAAGGTGAAACGCGTCCGGCTGACGGAGCACGGCACCTCCTTCTTCGCCGACGAGTTCGCACTGTATAGACAGGAAGGGAATGCGGAGTTCTACAAGAACGTGGGCTCGCGGCTGGAGGCGTGTTCCGCCGTAGCAAACTCCGACGACCGCGCGCTGGTGGAAGGCGAGGCATCGCTTTCACTGCTGAGAACCAATCTCACGATCCCGTTTGGCGATTCAGATCGCACTCGGCTGGAACGCGAGTGGGCGGCGCTACTCGGCGGGAAGTGATGCGCCGATTCGGTTGAGCTGGGGAAGTGATTCGCTGGTCCCCATCCCGCGCGGGTAGTTGGAGTGCATTCGCGTGGAGCCGGTGACAGACCCGAAGCCCTGCGAGCCCGCGGGCATCTCGACCCGCCCGGCCACCAAGTTCCATCCCCGCGTCCAGGTCAGTGCCGCGCCGAGAGTTCTTTTCCGCCCGTAGTCATACCAAACCTTTAGCAGCGCCGCCCTGTCCGGCAGGCCATCAGCGTGAACCCATTGCGTCGCGAGCAGAATCTCCTCCTCGCCGATGGGTCTTTCCAATCCCACATTCCAGCCGTGGAAACCATCGGGCTTTGGAGTCGTGCGCGCCTCGACCCACGATGGAGGAAGACGTTCGCATTGTGACATCGCGATGTCGCTATCTGCCTCCACTTCATCGGAACGGATCATCAGCGGGACGAATCGCGCCGAAGCCTTGGTCCTCGCGAATGTGCCGACAACGTAGATGGAAAGGAGGCCCTCCGGAACCGAGTCCTCCAGCGCGATGCGAAGCGTGCCGCGCCGGGGCGATTCGCGATCAACCGAGTGGATGAAGGCAAGCGTCCCCGAGTCGAACTGATCCGCTCTCGCGATTCCGGCCACGATCCACATGGGCATGTTCGGCCCGGGAACAACTTCGTAGTCCACCAGGATCGCCTTGGCTGGACTTTCGGCGAGGCGGTAGGTGGTCCCCGTGAAGGGCGGAAGCTCGATCCGGCTTCCGCCGGCGCGAGCGGTGCCAACGACCATCTGCTCTCCCGCGATGGAACTGGCCTCCGCGCCCGCGCGGGGAAGGGCGAGTGAAGAATCATCGGGGGGAAGGTTCACCTTCCGGATCGTGATCGATCGGTCGAATCCGACGAACTCATTGGGAGAGGCGCTGGGCAGGTGGATGGCGACCTCTGAGTTCACCTCCAGAAACTCGGCGAAGTCCTCGGCTTTCTGCTCGCGTGTTTCGAGAAAGGAAACAAAGTAGATTTCCGCCTCGGGATGATCGTGGCGAATTTCCCTGATCTGCTGGATGGATGGCGCACCACAGCGCTCCAGCCAGGAGACCGCCTCGTGTCGCGTCGGTGAGTGGCCCGCGCGCGTCCACAGAAACCGGAACGCGCGCGATGTATAGTCGTTGCGCGTTACGACGATGCTATCCGGCGGTGTCTCCTCCGCCAGATGGCGAATCGCCTGAAGCGTGGGCTGGTGGTCGTTGCGGAAGTGTGCCACCTGCCACACGCCTGCTCGCCATGCGAATAGCATCAGCACCGCCGCCGCCGCGAACCTCATGCGGGGAAGCGGGAGGCACCACGAGAGCGCGACAGCAACGCCGATCAGGAGCGGCGGCACAACGGCCGCCATGAATTTCGGGTAGAAGTAGTGGGAAGACTCCAGGAAATAGAAGAACCCGAAGTGGCAGGCGAACAGGACCGCGAACGCCAATGCGGCAGGTGATCCGGCGCGAGCGAGCCGCACCCAGCCCAGCAAGGAACCCCCCGCGAAGAGGAACCCGAGCACGATGTCCGCGAAGCCGCGCTGCGAGAGGGCTCCGGCGAAATCGGCGAGAAGCGCACTCCAGAAGTCCCACGTGAAGCCGACTCGCCGAACGGCGCCGATCGGATTGCCGACCAAGTTCTCGAAGATGCGCAAGCGATGCGCGAAGGCGACACCAGCGAGGACGACGACCAAGCCCGCGAGGAGTAGGAGCAACCGCACCCGTGAAGTGTCGCTTAGGCGCGAATGAATCCCCGA
>Ga0105049_10003654_pt1 | contig 18149 bp, 13 predicted proteins | sample MAT06_FD_78087 | JGI IMG/M metagenome (GOLD analysis project Ga0105049, IMG submission 78087) | Freshwater microbial communities from Lake Fryxell liftoff mats and glacier meltwater in Antarctica - MAT-06 | ecosystem: Environmental > Aquatic > Freshwater > Ice > Liftoff microbial mat | place...
AGTGGCGTTAGTCTCAAGATTGCGGATGGTGATCGCCACGGCGGGCACGATGGCGCCGGAGGGATCGGAGACGGTTCCGGTGACGGTGGCTCTTTCGCCTTGGGCGAAGGCGTGGAAGGGCAGTATGGACAGTAACAGCAAGGTGAGTGTAAGTCGCATAGGTGGTCTGGACGGGAACGATATCATGCGGGGGATTGGTTAGCAAGGGGGAGAGTTGTCACCGGACACCCACACCGCGTCCTCGGCGCAGACGCATGATAAACTCGCCCGATGTTACGTTGTGGTCTCCTATTCCTGATTTCGGCGCACTCCATCATCGCCCAGGTTGAGCAAGCCACTGTCACCGGTACGGTGAACGATGCCGCCGGCGGGTTAATCCCGTCAGCAAAAGTGACCGCCGTCAACAGCAGCACCCAAGTGCGCACCCAGACGATGACCAATGAGACGGGGACGTATCGGCTGCCCTAATTTACCCAATGGCCGGTATGAATTGACTGTCGAACGAGATGGCTTCGACCGGGCGCGGGTTTCGGATAACCGGCTCTCCGTTGGCTTAACCGCTAAGGTGAACGTCGTTCTCAAGCCGGGCAGCATTCAACAGGAAGTAACCGTGGAAGCGACGGCCGTGCAATTGGAGCAGGAGTCGGCGGCGCTCGGCAACGTCGTTGGGGTTAAGCAGATCGTCGAGTTGCCTTTACTTGGGCGCAATCCCTATAGTCTGCTGATTCTCGCACCGGGCGTGATGCCGAAGGGCGGTGCGGGCGCCGGACGCGCGTGGGACTGCCGCGCAAGGCGTTCCGCCGCAACGAGTACGGGGTCGCGCTGGGGGGGCCGCTCCGGTTGCCACGAGTTTACGACGGTCGCAATCGCTCATTTTTTTTTGTTTTTCAATGGGGAGCAGATTCCCCAACGCTCGCCGGATAACATCCTCGCCACCGTACCGACCGCGGCGCAGCGCGCGGGTGATTTCTCGCGCAGCGTGACCGCCAACGGCGCCTTAATTCAATTGTTCGACCCCAACTCCACCGTGCCCGATCCGGCGCGGCCGGGACAGTTCCTGCGGACCCAATTTCCGGGTAACATCGTACCGGCCTCTCGCTTCGATCCGATTGCCTTAAGGGCCATGCAACTGATCCCAATCAGCAATGGAATTTCAGCCTCCAGCGGGTGTTTGGAAAAGGGCTGCTGATCGAGGCCGCTTATGCCGGCACGTGCAGGAGCGCTTCGGCGGCCGTTCCAGCTTCATCGACCCCAATAATTTATCGCTGTCGCGCTCCATTGGAGAATTCAACCGCCCCCAATTCATGACCGTGAACTTCATCTATGAGCTGCCTTGGGGTCCGGGTAAAGCCCTGGCCAGGAGCGGAGTGCTCTCCCACATCGTCGGCCGTTGGCAGGTGAGTGGCATCACGCAATTGGGCAAGGGCTTGCCGCTGGTCATCTCCGGTCCGAACAACACTCGTCTGCCCGGCGTAAGCGCCGCGGCCGTGCGCTTGAAGGATCCCGTGCTTGAGGCAAACGCACGAACTCTCGACCGCTACTTCGACACCAGCGCTTTCCAGCCGGCCCCCACCTACTCGATTGGCAACGACTCGCGAACGCAACCGCGCCTTCGCGGACCGGGCATCAGCAGCGTGGACGTTGCGCTGAGCCGCAGCCAGGTAATCCGGGAACGGATCAACTTGCAATTCCGCGCCGAGCTTTTCGGCGTCTTCAATAATCCACAATTCAACGAGCCGGTAAGTAACGTAACGGCGACGAACTTCGGACAGATTACCGGCGCCGGGGGCAACCGGCAGGTCCAGCTTGGCTTGCGAATGTCTTTCTAAGTTGGCGGCCCCAGTTCCCGAACCGCGCCGGCGGTGCTTACCGGCGAGCACAAATCGGGCTGGCCAGAGAAAGCCGCGCTTACTCAACGCTGCTATCCTAACAAAGGACGTTCCGGTTCGCAGCGGGAACGAGCCGAACACAATCGATGCAGCATTTTTCCGAACTTAATGTTTGTTCCGCCTTGCGGAATAATCTCGAAAAGAATCAATTTGTCACGCCAACGCCCGTCCAGGCGCAGGCGATTCCGCCACTTCTGGAAGGCCGCGACGTCGTCGCGACCGCGCAGACGGGCACTGGCAAGACGCTGGCGTTCGCAATTCCGGTAATTGAAGCTCTCGCCGCCATTCCCCGCACCAAGACCATTAAAGTCCTGATCCTCAGCCCCACCCGCGAACTCGCCATTCAGATCGATGCGGCATTCCGGCAACTCGCGCACGGGATGCGCATCCGCACGGCGGTGGTGGTGGGCGGCATGAGCGAGACCAACCAGTTGCGCGACATCCAGGCCGGGGCGGAAGTGGCGATCGCGACGCCGGGCCGTCTCTGCGATTATCTGGAACGGCGGCTGATCGATCTTTCCCGCACCGCCACGGTGGTGCTCGACGAGGCCGACCGGATGCTCGACATGGGCTTCCTGCCTGACCTCCGCTTTATCATGGAAAAGCTGCCGGCGAAACGCCACACCATGCTTTTCTCGGCGACGATGGTGCCATCCGTGGCGGGTCTGGTGGCCAGTTACGTGCGCAATCCGGTGCGGATCGCGGTGGAGGCCAGCGCAGAAACGGCCGGCCAGATCGACTTCTACTGCTACGAAGTCGCGCGGGGCTCCAAGTTTAATCTTCTCGAATATCTACTGAAAAAGGAGAAGGGTTCTTTCCTCGTCTTCGTGGCCACCAAAGAGGGCGCCGAACGACTTTCAAAATTCCTGGAGCGAGAGGGCCACCAAGTGGCCGCGATCCACGGCGACCGCTCGCAGAACCAGCGGAACGCCGCGCTGCAGGGCTTTAAAGACGGGGTTCACCGGATACTGGTCGCCACCGACGTGGCGGCGCGCGGGATTCATGTGGATGACATTGCGCACGTGGTGAATTACGATTTGCCGCAGGAACCGGAGAACTTTGTGCATCGCGTGGGCCGCACGGGCCGTGCCGGCGCACGTGGCGCCTCCTGGACCTTTGTCACTCCGTTCGAACGCGCCGATGTCCGCAGCTATGAGCGCGCCCTGGGGATGAAGGTTCAATATTGCGAACTGCCCCCGCTGCCCCGGCCCATTGGCTTGGTGCCGGATGTGCAGGCATTTCTGGATTCGATGAACAGCAACCTGCCGCCGGCCAACCATCCGGCCACCAACCAGCCCGCCACCAATCAGCCCGCCACCAACCAGCCGGCTAACCAGCCGAAGCCGGCCACGACGGGCACCGTTTCTCGCCGCCGCCGGCGCCCCTAAATTTGGTTCTTGGGTGACCGGCAGATGGGGGCCGGCTGGCAAGAGACCAGGGTCGGTTGAGATTTTACCTGCCTTCCGCGTGCCCGGGGTCTACGACTACTTTGGGATCGCTCAGACGAGGCTCGGGTGCAGCTTGATGTAGGATTCTCCTGTGGGCCCAAAAGCCCAAAGTGGACCCGCAATTACGACTTCATCTTCTCCCCCCAACTGACGGTTTCCGGCTGATTCGAGGCTAGGTATCAAAGCTTCGCCAGTCCCGGGATAATCTGCACCAGCCGCGCTAGCGCTTGGCCAATCGGCGGAAAGTGCACCGCGAGGAAGGTGATGGTCGGCAAGAGCCCAAATTGCAGCAGCCGCTGGCTGAACCCGGCATCCAATTGGCCGGCCGACGTGTTCGACAAGCGGCTCAGCAGCGAGTCCCGGTCCATTTGGTAGAAGACCGTTACCACCACGATCGCCGCGAGGACGAAGAGGGAGGTCGCGAAATTCGTCAGCGCCCCCATCGGTTGAAACGGGTAAACATTGAGCGCAATGAAGAGCAGCGTCGAGGCAGTTACCAGGAAACCGAGTAAGTTGCGTAACTCCATGAACGCGTAGCGGATGAAGGCCGAATATTGCAAAGCAATAAACTCAGCTTTTAGTCTGTGAAGTCGCTGGCTCGGGTCAGCGGGTGGCGTGGTGATCTTGAGTGAGCCTTGTTCCTCGGTGATGCGGAGCGGGAAGGTGTCCCTGCCCTTCTCCTTTCCCTTCTCTCCGGACTCGTTCTTGTGCTGCCAGCCTTCGATGCGTTGATCGTTCCAGGAACTGGCTCCTTTCAGATCCTCAATGAAATGAGTCGTAACGGCCGCCAGGTCCTTCTTGAGTGTCTGCAAAGTGTCCCGCGTCTCAGTGCTCGTATGGTAGTCGCCGTTATGGACGGAGCCCATAAACTTATCTATCCTGTCCCGCACGCCCGCATTGTCTTTGTCTTTGATGGCGCTCAAATAGTCGGCGCTCATTTGCAGCGAAACCATCGTCGGGCGGGTTCCACCCAACGACCAGATGGAAGTCCACGAGACCCGGTCCGTCAGCGTCGTAAAGGCAACCCGCAGCGGGTGGAACTCTAGCCGGCGCAGCAAGCGCTGCAAGCTTAGCCAAAGCAGCATTACGCGGCTGGCAGCATTGACGATCAAGATGCCGGCGATCAGAAACGAAATCGTCCAGAGCAATTTCCTCAGCCAGCCGGGCAGATCCAATTCGATGTCGCCAATCACCAGATCGTAGAAAAAGATTGTGGCTCCCCCGAAAATGGTGAAGCCAACGATCCATACCCGGTCAAAGAGTACTCTGGCGTGATCCTTCACCGCTTTGAGTAGTTCTTTCATTTCGAGGCCGTCCTTACTATTCTCGGAAGTGCGCAAGGGATGTGGCTCGGGACAAAATACATACGCCTGCAAGTAATAGCTGCGTACCCGGCACCACGCGCAGGCGTGCAAAATCAGTAAGAGCGCCGTGAGCGGCAGCAGCGGGGAAACTCCACCCCCGAAAAAGAAATAGCGGGCGACGATCGCCGGGTATTGATGGCTAGGAGCGGAGAAGAGAATCGCGAGCCCCCAAACGAGCGGCGCACCGAAGGCCACGGCCCCGGTGAAGAAGCAGATCCACAGCCATCTCTGACGCAGTCTTTCTGGATCATCTCCCGCTGGAACTGGTTCCGCGAGCGCTAGTGGCCGGCAGAACGGAACAAACGCCAGAAGCTTCTTGTGTTTCCGAAACGCGTAGATCAAGATCGGCGAAAAGCACAGCCAACCCAAGAGCACGAAAAACGCGACCGTGGGAGGCCACCAGAGGAAGTAAAACGGCATGCGCGACTTGCCGACTTCCTCCTGCGGACAATCGTCGGTAGGACCCAATACCTTCACCGGCCACTCCCCATTGAAACCAACCACGGAGATGATCCGGTTCGGCTCGGTGTCCGTCACTTTGTCCAAAAGCAGTTTCCGGCAGGCACGATAGATCCCAAAGGACACGCCATCGGGCAACTCAATATGTTCGCCCCCGATTGTGTCCATCGCTACCACTCCGGTGGGCTGCTGCGAAATGGTCAACACTCCGCGCAGGGAAACGGAGCCGGTGTAACGATCCAGCAGGGCATCGGAGTCTACCATGGCGATTCGCAAATTGGGATTCTCCTCCTGAAAGAAACGGGCCAGAAAGACGGAATCAATATTGTCGGAACCTACAATTACCAGGTTGGCGAATTTCCGCCGCCGCAAATTTCCAGCTAAGTGCTTTAGCCCGAGTTGCTGCGACAGGGCCAGGTTTTTTGGCTCGTAAGTCGGCAGGGCATCGATAGGATCACGCTCGGATCCGAAATGAAGCGCCAGTTGGTCTGGCCGGATGCTCTTAGGGAAGATTCTCCCCATGAGGTCTGTGTCGGACTCGTAAGCCTTGCGCAGATTGAGTAAGTTGCGCGAATATCGGAATACCACTGGTCTCGGCATCTCCTGCTCTTCGTTCCTCGAACGCTGTCCAAAAAGCGTATCGCCCTCGGAAAGGATCGCGGTTTTCCCGTCAAGGACGTCGAGCATCCGATTCAGCCCATCCCTTTTGGCCAACTGATCCAGAGAGACATTCTTCGCCTTGTCGCCGAGTACTGCCTGCAACCGCAGCGAGAGATCTCGAACGTCAGCCGTGCCACTGGTAATTTTCGCCTCCCAGCCTGGATTCAGACTGCTTAGGGCGTAGGCCAGCGAATCCATGGATCCGGAGAAGACCGGTCCGACAATTTTCAGCGGGCTACCGCCTTTCAGGCAGGTGAATTGCTCTACCGCATTCGCAAACTGCGCCTTCGAAATGCCGATCGTCGGACTGTCCCCAATCAAGAAGAGCAATTTCAGCTCCGCCGGTTTGTGGTCCATCTCCGTGCTACGAAACAACCAAATTCCGGGATGCGCCAAGTCCACGGCCTCTTCGCCCTTACTCTCGTGTTCCACGCCGCGCAATCCGCGCCACGGCAAAGTGTTCGTCCGATATGGGACAAAGCCATCACTTCCCATCGCCAAGCGGATTGCGTCCAATGCCCGGTCCGTCTCGAGGGCCAGCGCACTGGCCGTCGGATCGGGGATCATCACGAAGGCCATGTTAAGCGAGGTTCCTGGGGGCATAACGCAATCGCCTGGGTTGGGTTTCTCCGCTTTCGAATAAAACTTGCCCGTCAGCGTCGCCTTGCCGCTTTTGCCCGAAACCGTCAGCGAAACTGACCTATCAGCCCGGTCCGGTTCCGCCGCTGGCGCAGGCGATCCGAAATAATCCCTCAATAAGTCGCAAGCATCCCGTAGAGGGGAAATCTTGTAGGGCGCGGGCATCGGCTTAGCGACCTCCGCCTTCGCCGGCGCTGACTTGTCTTCGGTGCCCGCTGGAACAAATGCGGCCAGCACCCAAAACATGGGTAACGCCAGGACCGTGAACAGCGCACGAGGATTCATAATTCAGCAGCCATACCTGAAGAAGCGTAAATTGCCCCAAATTCGTGACACATGTCACCCTTCGCCTCCGGATTCCGCTATCTGGCGGGGCGCAGAGCGCGTTCGGCACCACCAGGGGAAGCGATAGGCAACCCCATGGCACTATCCGCTTCATCGCCGGCCAAGGCGGACTCGGCATCGCCAAGACTGCTGGTCAAGACCCTCGACCTCAGTGAGACCGGTCCCGTTCCTGGTGCACCATGGGCAAAGTGGACCCCGCCAGGTGGAAGCGCCCGTCCTTCACCACCCACATGCGCGACGAGTGCTGAAAGAGGAACTGGCGGGCCACGCGATCCTGGCGCCGAATGCTCTTTGAAATTACGTACCGGATTTCGCCGCGCGGCCCGATCACTATCGTGGAGCCCCCAAAAAACTTCGCTTCCAGGCCCGTATTTGCATCCACCACCATCCGCCGTTGCGTCACCTCCGCGATCAAATCGAAAAGCACCTGCCCGTCCGGCCCCACGCGCCGCGAAGTGCGGATGGAGTGAATCGCCGGCGGATCGGCCTCCGCGCCCGGAGGCAGCAAGCCGAATTCGCCGATTTCGGGCGATCGGGTGAGGAACTCACCGAGCGCCTGGGCCTGCTGCCGCAACTCGGCCGCCGACGCCGGCACCGCCGGATCGCCGTTGAAGCTCAACTCGCTAAAGCTAAGCCGGGGAATCCGCGGCAACTGGCGGCTGGGCGGCTTCCACAGCAGTTCATCCTCGGACATGGACAAGACCCCGTCCGCAAAGATCTTCCGGCCGGCGAAGGCGCGGATGATCGCCTCGCGATAGCCCCACGGATCGTCGCGGACCAGATTGAAATCAGCGGTCAGCAAGGCCCGCAAATACTCGCCGAACCGCACGTCGACGGGTGGGCAATAGTCGATCGCGCGAATGAAGATGTTCAGAAACTGCCGGGCGAGTTGCGTGGCTTCCTGCGCCAAAATCTGGATCAGTTCCTCAGGCAGGAAGGCGGTCTCGCGCGGCCCCGTTAGGCGCACGTAGCGCTCGGTCTTGCGACGGTAGATCTGGATAAATGCATCGAAAACCGCGGCAACGAGCACGTTGCCCAGCAGGTGGGGCTCGGCCTTTTCGTTATACTCTAAGCGCTTCCCGGCGGGATCCACCGCCGCTCGCGGCCCCTCCGGAGCATCGCCCGTAAACTCCAGTGCGATGTGGGTTAACAGCTGCGATTGCTCCATGCCCGCGCCCACCTTGCGGATCTGCGCCACCAGGACGTCCTCGTGCAGGAAGCGCTGAAACAGTGCCACCAAATCGGCCAAACCCTCATGCAGCGCGAGCACGTCCGAGTTGGTCGGAATCGTAAAGCGGGAACGCAGCCCGTCGATCAAGGCATGCGTCATCTCATGCGCGACGATGTCGTGAGACAGGCAAGCGAAGATCCTCCCAGAGCCCTGCAAGTTTGGATCCTGTCGATAGCCGAAGCGGATTTCGCCGCGGTCCGGATCGTACACTGCGTTGGGACCTTCAGCGGCGACATGCGGCCGCAACAACAGCCGATCGCCGCTGCGCCAAGCGATGAGCCGCCCCAGCGCCGTCCGAAAAGTAGCATAGACATTCGAGGCCACCGCATAGACCATCTGCTGATGGAAAGCGGGATTGCCCGTCGAAGGCGCCAAGCCGGACTGAATGAGAATGCGCGGATTCTCAAGATCGACGGGCGTAAGCACCAGATCCCCATCGCGGCACTCCACTGCCAAGAGCTTGCCCACGGGGCCCGGCTCCAAGGGCTCATACGGCACGTGCAGTGTCGCAATGGCGCCGTCGTGACGAGCGACCGAAGGATCCACCGCGTAGACGCGCAGGGGCCGCGCGGCCGGATCCTGCGGACCGCGTTCGTAGGCGGCCACGCGCGACTGGTGCGCCACTTCCGGACGGATCTCGAAGGGTCCCATCCGCTAAACTCCGAGCCGCGCGAGCCGCGCTTCAATCGCTTCGAGCCTGCTCAAGACCGCCTCGGTCCCAGCGTTCGAGGCCGGCTGAGCCACGCCCAACGAACCTGAGCCCGGCGTCGAAAACAGCGTCTGACCGCGCACCCCATCGGCGGCATCCAAGTATGGATGCTGGCGCGCGCTAGAGCCGAAGGCCTCCAACAAACGATCCTGAAACTGCTGGTTCGTCAGACTCACCCCGCCCGACAGCAACAGCGTCGTCGCCCGCCGGGTGAAGTCGCCCGAACCGTTCGACTCAATTGCCTTCTCGTCAGGCTGACAAGCGGCGAAGTTCACTTCCCGCATCGCATCCAAAGTCCGCGTGGCCACCGCACCCACCGGCAAGTTCTGGCGGAAGCGCAAATGGGCTTGGGTCACCTCAGGCGTCAGCTTCAGGAAACGGGCCTTCGCGCCCGGCGGCAGCGCCGGCTCCGGTGCGCCCAGCAGCCGAGTATTCGTGCCCGAGAAGCAGCAATCCATAAAGCACGTTACGTTCACGCCGGCCGGAATCGTCAGCATGATCGCCCGTAGCTCGTCGTCGATGACGAAACGCCCGGTCGCGAAGTCGGCGGGCACCAGTGCCTGGTCGTTGCCAGTCACTTCGTCGCCATCCAAGTCGGGGACGCTCGTGCCATGGCCAGCGTACTGAATCACAACGACGTCGCCAGCGCGGGATTGGCCGATCAGGTTGCGCAGCGATTCCAGAATCGCGCTGTGCGTGACGGCCTGGTTTAACAGCGTGTTCACCGTGAAGCCCAGCGACTGCAGTGTAGCGGCCCAGTTCCGCGCGTCGTTCACGCAGCCGCCGAGTTCATGGGGGGACGGATAGGCGTCAATCCCCATGCAGAGCGCGCGTCGACTTCCCGAAGACGCGCCCGTCGCCGCTTGGCGCAAGCCCGCCCCAACCAACGCCACTGGAGCCGCCGGTCGCGCCAAAGCCCGCGACACTTCGTTCCGCGTCGTTTCGTCCACAAAGCTGACGATCGAACTTGTGGGCTGCCCCGTGATCCGCCGGGCCACCGAGTTCATCGTGTCCACCTCATTGTCGAAATCGCCGTGCGTGGTGGAGTTCGTCCGGCTATCGAGCGGCGCGGCGGGATCTGTCTTCGAGAACAGGATCTTGGCCACGCCCGGGATCGTCCGTGCCAAGCCGTAGAAGCGGATCAGCTTGGGGTCGCTCTCCAGGCTCTCCTGCAGACCCAGAATCGGCGCCGGCAAGGGGCCGGTCTCAAAAGCCCGGCTCACAAAATACAGTAAGGACTTCCGGTACGGCCCGGCCGTGTCGGCCTTCTCGAGGTCCTTATTCATCGTGTACATCGTGTGATTGACAATGCGCTTCCCGGGCCCGATCAGCGGCAGCAAGTTCGCTTCGAACAGCGCCGTGGTTGCAGCCGGAGCGAGGAAATGCAGGGAATTTACCTTCAGGTCAGGCACGCCGGCCTTGGGCTTCCGGTCAAGCAAAGTGGGCAGGAAGAAGGCTTGGAAGATGGCACCCGCGCTATGGCCCACGGCATGCATCTCCATCCGCGCGTGATGATCGTTCCAGAAGTCGCGTGTCAAGTCGGCAACCGTGCGCGCGCCGCCGCCGGCCTGCGACGCCAGTTCGGCCACCCGTTTCATCTGGCTCCAAACCTGCCGGCCCGCCGCGCCGGCAAGGAACTCGAGCCCCGCGTCAATCGTGTCGTCGACGAAACCGCGCTGGCCTTGGACGATACTACCCAGCAGGTCCTGCACCGTTTCCTTGAGCCCGGTCTCCCAACAGAAAAAGATCGGATACATGCCGTTCTGGCGCCAAAAGGGCAAACGGCGTAGCACGGGCCGAATGCCGCCCTCCTCCGACACCAAACCGCCGTGCGCATAAAACACCAGACGCAAGGGCTGGCCCGTCGGCAAGCTGGCCAGTTCCGCGGGCAGCAGTTCGTTAAAGATTCGCTCGACATCGGCCAAAGAAGTATCGAACTTGCCGCTATCGGAGAAGACGCCCAGCCGCAGATTGACCACATGCTTGCGCAGAATCTGCTTCTCTTCCGGAGTGAATCCGGCGGCCGTTTCGCCAAACAGACCCCGGCTCGCCGATGGCGCCGCGCCGTTCAGAACTTCGATCTCCAACGCATTCATCCTTTCCTCGCGCGGCTCTTCTTCCAGGCCCACCGCTCGCCGCTCCGCTGGAACCGGTTCGACCGCCCAACGCGCCAGAACGCTAAGCGACTGCTGGCGCATTTCGCTCACGCCGTCGCCAAAGGCCCGCGTGGCGCTGCTGGTCCCGGCCACGCGCAAAGCCGTTTGCGCCGCTTCCACCTCGCGCAGAAAGGCCGCTTTGTCGATCGCCGTTCCGGGGCAAGTCTTGTGGGTCATCTCGTGATGGAACTTCACCGCCGTCAGCGGCAGTTGGCAGCGCTCAAGCAAGTGGGCGACCACGCCAATCGCCGTCGCCTTCTGCGGGTCGGCAAAGGGATCGCGGCCCAGGTCGAAATCGCCGATCATCTCGAACATGAAGGGGCCCGCCACGGAGGTGCCGTTGAAGCCGGTGGAACTGGCCGGCGGCGAGTTCCAATTGCGCCCGGTCCAAATCATGCCCCGCGGATCGATGGTGACGTGCTGAGCGATGTCGCTCCAACCATTCGTCTGCGTATGAAAGTTGTACATGCCCTCGATCGCGCGCAGCGGCGGACCGGAGCGGAAATTCTCATGATTCGGCCGCCACGTGTGGTGTACGTGCACGGATTCCACCTTCCGGGTGAAGGTGAACTGCCCGAGCAGGTCGGCAAACTGTTCGAGCGTCAGTTCGAAAAAGGGCTTCGGCATGGTCTCGGTTCTCCTGATAGATTACGGGCGCTGCTGCGTGAGGATCGGGCCGGGCGTGACGAGGATGGCGGTGAGCGTCGCCTGACGGGCAGCGGCGGCATCCATTGCCAGCACACCCCAAGCGTCCAGAAAATCGGGTAGCGCGTCGCTGGCCACGCCTTTCAGGGCATCGTTGAGCTTGTCGCGCCGCTTTTGGAACTCAGGGTCGCTTTGTAACTGCTCAGCCGTTTTACCGGTACCGGCGATGAACTGCTTCATCGCCTGCACTTCCTTGGCTGCCTTGGCCATCGAGTTCGCCCACCACTTGATCACCGTATAGTCATGCGTGATGATCGCCAGGGGCACGCCCGAGTTCACCGCGCTGGGCAGCACCAAGTGCAAGGACGGCTGGCCGGCATCGGACATATCCTTCCACAACTGGTCCGAGACGGCGTCGCCCACCAACATTGGGATGCGCCGGAAATCGGACGGGTCGCCCGGTTGGATTAAGTCGGCCACTGCCGTGCGGCCGAGGTTCTCGTAATCCGCTTGCGGACGCGGCGCGCCCGCCAGGAAGAACATCGCCGTTAAGTCAGCATCGGCGAAGGCGGCGTCGAGGAAGACACTCGCCCGGCCGCTGAACAGGTGACCCGCCAGGAAGGCGCTTTTTTCGGCGGGGCCGATCAGACGAGCCCCCACGAAGTTATCGAGGAAATCGCCAATCTTCTGCCGGTTGCCGTCGGCCACCTGCTCAAAGTAGGACATGGCACCGCTCAGGTTGCCCGTCAGGTTTTGCGTGCCCGAAGCGCGGTAGGCAGCGGTGATCATCAGCGATTGCAGCAGCATCTTGTGCAGACGCTTGGGCTCCGCTTCGAGCGGCCGCGTGGAGACAAGCAGCTTCTTCGCGGACACCGAATCCGTCACTACCAGTTCGCCGGTATCCGCGCTGAACAGCGTGTTGCCGTGGACGATCAGTTCGCTCACCTTCAGCACGTTCACCAAGCCGAGGAAGTTGACCTTCCAGGTGAACTTCTTCTTTTTCACTTGATCGATCTCGCTGGTAAGCATGCGCACGCCGGTGAGGGCGCCGCCGGAAGTGAGCCCCGACAAATCGCCTTGCAACGCCTGCGTGACTGCCGCCACACCCTGCGAGCCCAGCAGACCCAGGTCAATCTCGTACTCGAACATCCGGCTGCGGCTGTTGCTGGTGGCAAAGGTGCCGGAGAGCGACACCGCCAGCGACCGGTCCAGGCTGGCTTTCACGGCATCCTGCAGGCTCTTGATCTGGGCATCGCTCAGGCCGGCCTCCACCAGCGAGACCTCGCTCGTATCGGGCGCTCCCAACATCCCCATCAGCTTCTTCACGATGTCGGTTTTGTTGGCGGTAACCGCGAGGCCGAGCGACGCATCCACGCCAAACTGCAACTGGGAATCGGCTTGCTTGTAGTACCCCAACTGGACCTTGCCACCCGCCAACTTCCGCACCCGGATCTGGTAGCTGCCGCTGATCTTCACACTGGCGCTCACCTCGAGCGAAGCGCCCGCCTGGATCGAAATGGTGCCAATCTGTTTGAGCGGCGCCGTGATGGAGGCCGCCGGGTTGAAGACCTGCGCCACGTCGAAGGCAGCCGAAAATTTCAGACTGCCCGAGCCACTCACCGACCCGATGTCGCCCTCCGCCATCTCGGCCACATCGAGGACATTGGCGGGCACCACCGCGGTCGACAGCAAGGACTGCAGAGCATTGCCGAGCGTAGGCCCCGCGCCGCCACCGAGGTCGAATTCCCGGCCGGCTCGGAAGTCCACCGTGCCGCCCGCGGAGAAGCCAAACTGCAAGTCGCCGATGCCTTCCGAGAGCCCGACCGAAAGCGAGGGGGCAAAGCTGGTGGCAACGATGGTCTTGCCGGGCGGAACCTTCACCGGATGGCGAAAGACGGCGTCTCCTGGCAGTTCCTGCCCGGCTTGCGTCGCGTATACCGCCACCCGGGCACCGGCAGCCAGCTTCCAGTCCACGCTCGCGGTACCGAACTCGCCATCCGCGGCAAAGTTGAGCCCGAAGCCCAACGGGTCCGGCGTCAAGGAACTCACCGGCTTGGTAAGCGCCTGCGCCAATTCGGCTGAGGCGAGGAACGCGGCGGTTTGCCCGCTGAAATACTTGGAGATTCCGGAGCCGGGCCCCGAAGAAGCGGTGAGGAGATTAACGCCGAGCTGGTCGTCGATAGTAATGGTAGCCATGGTTGATCCGTACCTAATAGAGCGCAAATCTACAACCAAACAGGACAAGAGAATGTTGTGACAAATATGCCTGTCAATAGAATCGGTGTGATAGCCGGTGGAGTGCACCCCAAAGTTGAGACGAGTAAACTGGTGACAGTTCTCAGGAAGGAGAACCGTTATGGGCGAAAAAGGGCGAGTATTTCCGTTAGATCACAAGGTGAATGGTCTGCCTTCGGAATCGATCGTAAAGGACATCTGCACAGCCCCTGCACAGCCCCTTGAATGCTGCCGCTTAACGCATATATCGAACTTCCGCCAACGAGGGCAGGCAAGGTGAGTCATCCGCGTGCAGGCTGCGGAGCGTCGCCAAGGCGATCAGCGCAGGGATGGAACGCAAAAGGAGCAACGTGCTGAGCGTATCAGCCGGAACCCCCCGATTGTCATCGGGGGCTAGACGACGTAGGGCTTGCGGTAATCGCGGGTTAACAGCTTGTTGGCTTCGGGGTCGTTCAGGAACTTAGGCCCAGCCTGCAGGGTGAGCTTACGGCCGACGCGGAAGCTGATGTTGGCTAGGTGGCACATGGAGGCGCTTAAGTAGGCGATGTTGATTTCGTCGTGGAGGTCTTTCGCGTTGCGAGACTTTACGGAGGCGAGGAAGTTCTGCATATGGAGGCCCGTCGGGTCCAGGCCGCGTTCAGCCTTTTCTTCCATGATGAGCTCGTTGCTTTCGCCCTTAAAGGCCTGGAAGCCTTCGTCGGACATGGCGGCCCAGCCTTCGGTGCCGTAGAAGAGATTGCCCACCATGATGTTGAGGGGCGCGGCGTTCTTGGGGGCCGTGGCTTCAGTTGGTTGGGCCGCGCCCGGGGCCATCGGGCGACGGCCGCGGGGGACGGCGCCTTCGGCACCGGTTAAGAGTCCGCGGACTTCGAAGGTGAGTTCGCGGCCAGGGAAGTCGAAGTTGGCGGTGAGGGTGTTGGGCGTTTCCTGATCGTCGTCGTAGGCGAATTTGCCGCCGTGGGCGTTGACGGCGGTGGGCCATTGGGGGTCGCCCATGGCCCAGCGGGCGATGCCGAGTTCATGCACACCCTGGTTGCCGATGTCGCCGTTGCCGGTGTCCCAGAACCAGTGCCAGTTGTAGCGGAAGCGCAGCTCATTGAAGGCGCGCAGGGGGGCGGGGCCGAGGAACAGGTCCCAATTGATGCCGGGAGGGGTGGCAATGTCGGGCTTGTGGCCGATGGACTGGCGGCGCTTGTAGCAGAGACCTTTCGATTGGTAGACCTTGCCGATTAAGCCAGATTGGATGGCGGCGATGGCGCGCATCTTGAAGGGATTGCTGCGGTGCTGGGAGCCGATTTGCAGCATGCGCTTGGTGTCGGCGGCCACTTGCACCATCTTCTGGCCTTCGTAGATGTTGTAACAGGCGGGCTTTTCGCCGTACACGTCCTTGCCAGCCTTCATGGCCCAGATGGCGGCGAGGGCGTGCCAGTGGTTGGGGACGGCGATGGAGACGGCGTCGACGGTGGGATCAGCGAAGACTTGGCGCATGTCCTCGAACTCTTTGGCCTTTTCGCCAGTGTTCTTGAGAAGGGTGGCTTGGGATTTTTCGCGCGCGGCCTGGTTGACGTCGCAAAGGGCGACGACCTTGGCTTCGGGCAGCTTTGAGTAGATGCTGAGGTGATTACTGCCGCGTCCGCCGAGGCCGACGATGGCAACGTTGACGCGTTCGTTGGCGCCTTGGACCCGCATGGCGGAGGCCGCGGCGGCGGCGCCCATGAAGATGCGGCGGGTGGTGTGGTGGTCGAGGGTCACGAAGGCGAGGATATCAGAGATTGGGGGGAGCAGGTCCCATCGTAAGATATAGAAATGGGAATGTACGGCTCAATGAAGAAATCAGAGAACCCGAAGCCCCGCGTCGGCGAGCGCATTCTGGAGGGGTTGGACGAGGCGATCGCGTGGAGTAAGGGAGCGAAGACCGGTGCGCGGATTACTGAGGTGGCCGTCACCCCTCCGATGGCCGTTCGGGATGCCCCGCTATAATTGGGGGGCGCTCTTGGCATGAAATATATCTCCACCCGCGGCGGCGCGCCCGCGAAAACGTTTACTGAAATCCTGTTGGCGGGCTTGGCGCCGGATGGGGGATTGTACCTGCCGGAGGAGTATCCGCAGGTGAGCAGGGTAGAGCTTGACACTTGGCGGCGCCTCGACTATCCGTCTTTGGCGTTGGCGATTCTTTCGAAACTGGCGACCGATATTCCGTTGGGTGATCTTGAGGCTTTGGTGCGGAAGACTTACCGGGCGGACGTGTATCGTTATACGCGGCCGGATAGCCGGGCTTCGGAGATTACGCCGTTGCGGACCTTGGCACCGGGGCTGCACTTACTCGAATTATCGAACGGGCCGACCTTGGCGTTTAAAGATATCGCCATGCAGTTACTCGGGAACTTATTCGAGTATGCGCTGGCTCGCCATGGGGCGCAGATGAATATTCTGGGGGCGACTTCGGGGGATACGGGGTCGGCGGCGGAATATGCGATGCGGGGTAAGCGCGGGATTCGGGTCTTTATGCTGTCGCCGCATGGGCTAATGAGTTCTTTTCAGCGGGCGCAGATGTATTCGCTGATGGACGAGAATATCTTCAATATCGCCGTGAGCGGCATGTTTGACGATTGCCAGGACTTGGTGAAGGCCGTCTCGAATGACCATGCTTTTAAGGCGAAGTATGCCATTGGGACAGTGAATTCAATTAACTGGGCACGGGTTTCGGCGCAGGTGGTTTATTACTTTAAGGGTTACTTTGCGGCTACTTCTTCGAACGATGAGCAGGTGGCCTTTTCGGTACCTTCGGGGAATTTCGGCAATATCTGCGCGGGGCACATTGCGCGGATGATGGGGTTGCCGATTGGGCAGTTGATTCTGGCGACGAATGAGAACGATGTGCTGGATGAGTTCTTCCGGACAGGTGTTTATCGGCCGCGGGGGACGGCGCAGACTTATCCGACGAGCAGTCCGTCGATGGATATTTCGAAGGCCTCGAACTTTGAGCGCTTTGTGTTTGACCTAGTGGGGCGGGATGGAGCGCGGGTGTCGGCTTTCTGGAAAGAGGTGGAGGCCGGGCGAGCGATTGATTTGAGCGCTTATGATTTGGCTCGGTTCGGATTTAGCTCGGGGCGGAGCACGCATGAGGACCGCATGCGGACGATCCGGCAGGTGTATGCGGACTATGGCGTGATGGTGGATACGCATACGGCGGATGGGTTGAAGGTGGGGATTGAGGAGCGTCGGGCGGGGCTGCCTTTGATTTGCTTGGAGACGGCGCTGCCGATTAAGTTTGCGGATTCGATTCGAGAGGCGTTGGGGGTGGAGCCCGAGGGTCCCACGGATTTGGCGGGGATTGAGGATCTGCCGCAGCGGGTGATCACGATGAAGCCGAGTGTGGAAGGGCTGAAGGCGTACATCGAGAGGTATGCGCCGGTTTAGGGAAGAAAAACTTCAATCGAGAGGTGGAAGCGAGTGGCGAGCCGGCGGGCTTGGGTGTGGTTGATGCGGCGGCGGCCATTCAGGACCTCCGACACCACGGACTGGGTACCGAAGATATCGACGAGGTCCGCTTGCTTGAGGCGCTGATCTTCCACTAGTATCTGGAGGGTTTCGAGCGGGGTGAAGTGCTTCACTTTGCCGGCACGGCTGCGGTGCTCGTAGTCTTCGACGAGGCGGCCGAGGAGGTCGATGAGTTTGCGCTCTTCGGGGGAGATGTCACGTGGAGGGATGGTGAGGTGGAGGAGGGTTTCGGCGAGACGGTCCTGTTCTTCGTCGGTTTCGATAACTTGAGGAAGGTGCTTGGCTAGAAGGCGGCCATACTTTTTTTCGTCAATGCGGTTGGCTACGGGCATAGAGTCCTCACTTCGATTCGGTTGTATTCGGCGTGGGTGAGCAGAGCGCGGAAGAAGAGCCATTGGCGCTCAAAATCCACACAGCAGATAAGGCGAAACTGATTCCCATTGATGTTGAAGACAAGTGCAGTGCCGATTTGGTCAGCGCTGGGAAAGACCGCCCGAAGTTTCACAAAGTGGCGGCAATCGGCGGCAGCGACCACCTGGTACCAGCGCTCGACGCTGGCGACCGAATTCGGATGGCGCTGCGCGGCGTTCATGAGGTTGCGATGACTGATCACCGTCACGAATTCAGTATCGCACATTGCGATTCGATATTTTCGGCAGTGGTCCGGACTATGCGACCCGAAGTTCGATGTAAGAAACAGCAGTGGTTGGCACGGGGATGCTCTCGCCGTCTTCGAGTAGGCCCTCTAGGTGGAGTTCGATGGCTTCGCGAATGTTGCACTCGATCTCCTCTAAGGTTTTCCCCGTGGTGATGCAGCCCGATAAGTCGGGGACGTAGGCGGAGAGGTTGTTCTCGCCTCGTTCGATGA
>Ga0105049_10003656_pt1 | contig 18145 bp, 11 predicted proteins | sample MAT06_FD_78087 | JGI IMG/M metagenome (GOLD analysis project Ga0105049, IMG submission 78087) | Freshwater microbial communities from Lake Fryxell liftoff mats and glacier meltwater in Antarctica - MAT-06 | ecosystem: Environmental > Aquatic > Freshwater > Ice > Liftoff microbial mat | place...
CAGGCATTCAGGAAACCTCGGTGCTGGCCAAGACCGGTACCGTGCTCAGCTACTCGCTGTCCACCGCCACCGGCGGAACGTTCGCCGGCAGCTACACCTCCACCGCCGGTGACACTATGGCAGTCGCCTTGTCCGGCTTGCAGACGCAAATCCAGGCGCACGCCTCCTTCTCCGGGGCGTCCCTGGCGTTGGCTGGCAGCACCGGCGCCGGTGCGATCAACTTCTCGCTCGCCCGTGGCAACGACACGATCACCACCGACTTCAACTTCTCGCTGTCGATCGACTTCACCAACTCGGCTAACACTCAATCGGAAGTCGAAGTGCTGTCACTGACGGGTGCGACCTTCAACAGCACCGGTGCCAGTCCCACCTTCACTGATGGTTCCAGCGGCGTCGCTGGTACAGCCATCACCACAAGTAGCTTCCTGGCTTCCGGCAGCGCTATCAACCTGACGGTCAATGGTCAGACGGTGACCTATGTCGGCACCGGTGGTGGTACGGCGATCACGGGCGTGGCAGCTGGCCTGCAATCTGCCGTGCAGGCGCTCGCTGGTGGGCTTTCCGGCTACCAAGTGGGTTACCTCGGTAGTGGAGCGGCTCTCACCGGTATCGCTGGCTACGCCGGTGCGACCGGCCAGACCACCCCGACGGCGGGCTTCGTGGTGTCGAACACCAACGGCGTGAACTTCTCCGTCTCGCTGGCAGTTGACCAGACTCAGGGCAACGACGTGGCCATCAGCTCGGTCCAGACCCAGACGGGTACCCAGGCGGGCGCCACGCTCGACCTGACCACGGTGTCCCAGAGCGGCACCAGCAATGTGGCGACCACGGCTCTTATCTCGGGCCGCACGGTGTCGAGCACTTCCGGTGCCTCGACCATCCAGAGCGGAGTGGATGCCGCGGCCACCATGACCTCGTCCAACGGGGTGGTGTTGAACCTCGAGCAGCAGGCGATCAATGCCGACGGTACCTTCAGCGTGACGCTGACCACCGGCATGAACGACATCGGCTACAAGGACTTCAAGGCCGAGCTCTCCTCGACCTTGTTGGCCAACGGCGGTGCATCCAACTTCACCCTGACCCAGGGTGCGGTGTTCCAGGTGGGTGCGAATGCTCTGCAGCAGGTGGCCTTCACCATCCAGGACACCTCGTCCGACGAACTCGGTCGCGGTGCCAGCTCGAAGCTGTCGAGCATGGAAGACATGCTGAGCTCCAAGAAAGGCGCGCTGCTGAATGGTATGAGCACGGAAGCGCTGGCGGTGATCGACGCGGCCATCGACGAGGTCACCAACCTGCGCGGGCGCCTTGGCGCCTTCCAGGCGAATGCCCTGGAAAGTGGTCTGAACAGCCTGCGGGTGTCCTATGAGAATCTGACGGCTGCCGAGTCGACCATCCGCGATGTCGACTTCGCCGAGGAATCGGCGAACTTCACCCGGAACCAGATCCTGGTGCAGGCCTCGACCTCGATGTTGGCGCAGGCCAACCAGATGCCCCAGAACGTGCTGAAGCTCCTCGGCTGATCACGGACGACAATCAGGTCACGAATGACCAGCCCCGGCGCTCTGCGCCGGGGTTTTTGTTTTTTGGTCGGCTTGCTGCGCTTGCTGCGCTTGCGTGCGCGGCGCGAGGTTTTCCTGGACGTTGGGCATGGGTCGGGCCTGTTGGAACTAGCCGTTTCAGTGCAGAGACAAGGCTTTCGGGGAACCACAGACCGTCTTCGCGTCGGTGTGTTGGTTGCGCCGATCGATCGTCGCAAATCAGCATGCTGTCAGGCGCTTAGGGATACCGTACTGACGTGGCTCGGAGGGCACCGCGCACCGCGCGCCGCGCACCGCGCACGCACGCGCAGCGAGCTATTTCTGATATTGGCACGCCAGAAGCGTTACCTCGCTCAAGGCTCTTCACCGAGCCGGAGTTCCCAACACGCGAGGTTCCCATGTCCCTGCGCATCAATCACAATATCTCGGCCATCAATGGCCATAATAAGATGTTACGCAATGACGCTGCGCTGGCGAAATCGCTGGAGCGACTCTCCAGTGGCATGCGCATCAACCGCGCCGCGGACGACGCCGCTGGCCTGGTGATCAGCGAGCAGATGCGCGCACAGATCGCGGGCCTGGGACAAGCGATCAACAATAGCGAGACCGCGGTTGCCTTCGTGCAGACCACCGAAGGCTCGCTCGACGAGATCAACTCGCTGATGATCAAGGCGCGCGAACTCGCTCTGCACGCCGGCAACACGGGTGTAAACGATGAGAGCCAGCTCTTTGCCGATCAGACCGAATTGGATAATCTGATCGAATCCATCACGCGCATCAGCGCCAACACCCAATTCGGTACCAAAAGAATCCTTGATGGAAGCCTGAGCGGCTCCAGCAACCTGGCCGGTGGACTTGACCGCGTGAAGGTCGGAAACCTTGCCAACAATCCCGCCATCGCCGTCGGACCGGTGACACTGCAGGTCAATGCTGGGGCACGCGAAGCGTTGGCCTTGGTCGGTTCGAATGCCACGGACAATTATGTCTTCAGCGGCACGGTCACCGGCGTCTCGCTCGGCGCCAACCGCGTGAACGCCGGGGTGTCAGTAACCCTATCGATCAACAGCGAGGTGGTGGCATTCGTCACTACCGGACTGGTCGACGCCACCGCGGTGGCCTCACGTCTGGATGCCCTGGCCGCGCCGCTGGGATTCACGGTGGCGGCCAACGCCAACGGCGAGATGGAGGTGACGCGCTTGGCGGTGGGCTCCGACAACTTCACCTCGCGAGTGTCCTTCAACCGTGGCGCGACCCAGCAGGTCGCCGGTATCAATGAGAAGGTGACGTCCACCCTTGAAGTAACCGCACCATCGACCAGTGCTGATGCCGCTGCAGCGATGTTCAGCGGCATCACCGCGCTCTCCGAAGTACAGAGTTCCACCACCGTCGCCAGCGGCACGAACTTCAGCTATGTGTTGCAGACCACCACCGGCGCAACCTTCAGCGGTGCCGTGGCCGTCGCTTCGGGAACCGCGCTGTCGACCGTGCTCTCCAGCCTGCAGACCGCCATCCAGGCACACGCCTCCTTCAGTGGCGCGAATGTGACCTATGATGGCAGCACCGCTGGTGGAGGGCTCGCTTTCGCCGTGGCGCGCGGATTCGATGACATCGCCACCGACTTCAACTTCTCGCTGACCGTCGACTCCCAGAACAACGCTGTCACCACGTCGCAGCTCAATTCCATCAACCTGGGCGGCTCGACCTTCTCCACCGGCACCGACGCGACCTTCCTTACCGGCGCCGGTGGCTCAACTGAGGTGCAGGGCAACGCCCTGGTGGGCACTTCCTATCTGCAGAGTGGCAATGCGCTCAACCTCACCATCAGCGGCACCACGCTGGTGTTCACCGGTGCCCGCACGGTCACGACGCTGGCCAGCGACATGCAGACGCAGATCAATGCGCTTGGTGGTGACTTCGCCAATGTGCGTGTCGCCTTTGCCATCAGTGGTACCACCTTCAGTGGTCTGGCAGGGCAGCAGAACATCGCCGGCACGGTCGGCGCCGGTTTCCACGGCTTCTTGATCTACAACACCGACGGCTCTGAGCTCTCGGTTTCGCTGGCGGTCGACCAGTCGCAGGGCAACGACGTGCTGGTGGGCGACACCGCGGTAATTGCCGGTGCCAACGCTGGTTCCACGCTCGACCTCACCACCGTGGCGCAGGACCGCCAGGAAAACCAGCAGGCTCAATCCGCCAACGCTGCTGCCACCGTCGCTAGCGTCAGCGGCAATGCGGTAGTCACCAGTGGCGTGGATGTGACGGCGCAGATGACCACCAGCAATGGCGTGATCCTTGACCTTCTCGGCACTTCCAGTGCGAGTACCGGCGGATCGACGCTGGTGCTGACCACCGGCATGGAAGATCTTGGCTACAACAAATTCAGCGCCGACGTTTCGCTGGCCCTCTCCATCGCTGGTGGTGTGGCGACCTTCGATCTGGATGAGGGCGCGGTTTTCCAGGTCGGACCAAACGCTGGTCAACGTGTCGGCATGGTGATCGGCAGCGTGGCGGCAACCGAACTGGGACGAAACGTCAACGGTGCGGGCTCTTTGCGCAGCCTGAACGATCTCCATACCAACCAACAAGGGGCATTAGCCAACGGTTTGACCATCGAGGCCCTGGCGGTGATCGACGCGACCATCAACGAGATCACCACCTTGCGTGGTCAGCTCGGCGCGTTGCAATCGAACACGCTTGAAAGTGGCCTGAACAGTCTGCGCTCGTCGTTTGAGAACCTCACCGCGGCCGAATCGACCATCCGCGACGTCGACTTCGCCGAGGAATCATCAAACTTCACCCGCAATCAGATCCTGGTGCAATCGGCCACGGCGATGCTCGCGCAGGCCAACCAACTGCCGCAGAACGTGCTCAAGCTGCTGCAGTAAAATGGACCGTGTCCGGCCAGGAATCCTGGGGTATGTTCTCTGACTTTTCATCTGGAGAGTACTCATCATGGCAACGTTGAAAGCCGCCCTTGCGGGGCCAAGCCTCGCCGTATCCAGTGCCCACGGCAACCAGGGACGGATCGCCATGAACGAGTTGCCTCCTTCGCAACGGTACTTGAACGCACGCGCCATCCTGATGCAGCAGGCACCACCGATCGCTCAGGCCCTGCCATCACAATGGCCGGCCCAGGTTCCGACGCTTGACCAGCGTCCAACCGTCGAGGCCATGCGCCTCGCCACCAGCACCCTCAACGAGGGTCTGCTGTTGGTCGGCTTGGGTGATGGCTCGGCCTTGCGTCACCTGCGTGGAGACCCCCACGGCCGTTCCAAGTTGGTAAACGTGCTGATCCTGGCACCTGAGATCGAACTGTTTGCGCACCTGCTCGGCACTGTGGACTTGGCCGCGCTATTCAAAGAACTGCACCTGAGCCTTCATTTGGTATTAAGCCCTGATGACCTTGGCATGGTTATCAGCCGAGCTTACAGCGGACACGCGCAGATCGCCCGCATTGCTGGCACGCGGGTGATCGACCAGCATCCGCTGGTGCCTGAAGCCGCCACAATCCGCAGCCAGATCATGCCGCGCGTCAATAAGCTGCTGTTGGAACGCTACGACTGCCTGGGCAATGATGTCTACGACACCTTCATGGGCGCGAAGCACGCGCTGATGCATGGGAAAAAGCTGATGAGCGGATTACGCTCCAGCGATTACGCACAACGCTATGCGGGAAAAACCGCCTTGTGTATCGCCAGCGGACCGAGTGTCGCCCAGCACTATGACCGCATCCGCGAGATCCAGCATGAACACGTGCTTATTTGCGCTGATTCCATTTTGGCTGGCTTGTTGGCGCACGGAATTGAGCCGGACTTCGTATGCATGGTGGAACGTCCCGACAACATGCATCGCCTGATCGATGACTATGCGCCCAAATGCCAAACGATGATGGTCGCGTTGCCGGTGGTCCATCCCACCAGCGTCATCCCCTTCGGCGAGCGGGTTGTATGGTTCTGGAATTCTGACGATCTCTACCCGTGGATTGATCCCAATGAACCACGGTTGTCGAGCGGTCGCTCAGCAGGCACCATTACATTGGCATTTGCTGGCCTATTGGGGGTCAAGGTCGCATGGCTGGTCGGCCATGACTTGGCATTCGGCAATGGAAAAAGCCATGATCCGGATGTGGCACCGTTGGCTTTGGAGGCACAGGCGGAATGGGACCGGGAACTGTCACGGACCGCGGCCAATTATTACCTGCGCCTGATCGACACGCCTAAAAACGGGAGTGGAACGGTCGAAACCATGGGCTTGTGGGAGATCTTCCGCTCGGACATCGAAGGTATTATAAATTCCTTCCATGGGCGCACGTGCTTCATCAACGTCAATGTGATGAATGAGGTCGGAGCGATCATCAACGGAGCTCAGGCGGGACAGTTGCCGGAGCCCGGTGCGGGTAGACTGGAAAAATCGCACCCCCAGCCTCGGTGTAAAGACGATGATTGGTCCACCTATCGCGCCCGGGCAAAACAACTGAGGGAAGATTTCGCAACCATTCAACAGCGCTTCAAGGAGCTGGATGCCGAACTGGCGACATGGCGGCCGCTCTCCCACAATCGCAATGAGATTGAGGCGATGGGAAAGCGCGTCGACCTTGCCACCATCGTTAGCGCCGAAAATTCGGCGTGGTTCACCTTCGTGTTCCGTGCCGCACTTCGCAATCTGATGGTGCGCCTGCACCACAACACCTACGTCCGCACGATGGCAGAACGCAACTGGAACCAAGTGCAGGTCATGCGCCTCTTCCTACAATCTATCCCTGGCCTTATCGAACGTCTGCGCCCTGAATTGGAGCAGTCATTGGAGAGCTTTGCATGACCGACGCGGCACTTGAACGTTTTCGCCAGTTTCTTTCGCGTCACGGCGTGGCTATTGCCGCAGTCGAACGCGATGTGTTGATGCACGAGATGGGCGCCACCATCAATCGCCACCGCCTCACTGGGCGCGACGAAGGCATCCAGGCATTCAATACCAGCCAGCTCGCCGGCCTGGTCATCGGCCAAACGGCCTGGACGCGTGACCAACCCTTCGTTACCGGCCTGATCCTCAGCTCATTGATCGATGGTGACCTCGTCATTTACGATGTGGCAATGGCCGAAGGTCTCCTCCCAGAATCCTGGACCTGGATCAAGTGGGCTTACGGCTTCACGGGCGACGAAACTGAATTGCTAAACAAGCTCTCGGATATCGCCGCTGTTCGAGAACGTTGTGGCGCCGTTTGTCTCGCCATCAGGAATAACGCTAAAGCTATCGGCTCGCGCCTGCTCGGAGAATTCTGCAAGGCGCCGCTGGCAAAAGTCTATCATCACCTGCTGCGTACGGCGTTGAGCGGACCTGCAGCAGCCACTCTTGCCGCTGGTGAGCTAGCACGACTGCCCGATCAACTGGAAGTGCTTTTTGCCTCCGATACCGACATGACGCTCGCGGCACTGGTCAAAGCCAGCACGTTGGATCATCCGGAAACGGCCGTGATTCCGTTCAAAGACGCGGCCGACGAGATGACCCGCATCGCAATCGCCCAGCGTCACCTGGAACGTGGCCGGGCGGCCGAGGCCCTGGCCGCAATCAAGGATCTACGCGTCCTCTCCGTCACCTATGATCAAGCGATCCTGATCGCCGCCTTGGCCGCTTTGGAATGCCACAAGTTCGAGATGGCGGAATTCTACAGCCGTAACATCGCCGATGTCGACACCCGCCTGAAGATCGTCAGCCGCATCGCACAGGCCAACGGCGACCCTGCCGCCGAGATGGATGCACTGATCAGTCTCTACGAGCGCAATCCGCACGACGCACAGGTTTTCGTTATACTCATAAACGCCTTGCTGCGCATCGGCCAGACCGCAATGGCCCGCGCACTCTGCGCCGAGGCGCAGGAGCGCTACATCGACGACCCGGTGGTGGAACAGACCCTTCGTTTGGTGTTATCCGGCAATCGCTGAGCAGACACCCTGAACGCGTTCCCGAGTGACGCTTCGACGGTGTGATTGCGCTGCGTTAATAGTTCAACCGAGCGCTTGGTGCGCGTTGGCGTATTCCTCCGGCAATCCGATGTCGTGCCAAGTCTCCTGCATGTGGTAGGCGCCGACCCGGGTGCCGTTTTTCAGGCAGCCGTTGAGCAGATCGGTGATCGGGTACATGCGGCCTTTGGGAATGGTCGGGAGCAGTTCGGGATTCAGCACGTAGATCCCGGAATTTATGCTGTAATTAAGCTTCGGCTTTTCGACCAGCTTGACGATGCGTGATTCCTTGACCTCGGCGACGCCGAATGGCACCTGCACGATGTGTTCGCGTAGGCCCATGGTGGCGACGTACTCGCCGCTGCGATGGAAAGCCAGTAGGCGACCGATGTGGATGCGCGTCAGCAGGTCGCCGTTCATCACCACCAGCGGATGGGTCGGCATCTCTGGCAGCAGGGCGAGCGGACCACCGGTGCCGAGTGGGGTGTCCTCCTGCTCGTGCAGGTAGTCGATGCGGCACTGAAAATCGGTGCCGTCGCCAAAGTGGTCCTGGATCATGCGTCCAAGATAATTCACCGAGACGAAGATGCGGCGCACACCGTGCGTCACTAGCAGACGGATGATGTGTTCGAGGATCGGGCGGTCACCGATCGGCAGCATTGGCTTGGGCACGCCTTTGGTCAGTTCGCCCAGACGTTCACCCTTACCACCGGCCATCACTACCGCCCAGGAATCGACACGATCACCCACCAGCGCGGCGGAGAGCGTATGGAGATCGACCAACTGTCCGGTCTTGTCGACCACAGGAACACAGTGGAAGCCACGCTTGAGCATCAGATCGACCGCCTCCATGCGGCTGGTTCCCGCACGCACCGCCGTGAAACTCCGGTTCCCGACATCGCGGATGGGCTCGTCCAACTTGCATCCATTGATCAGCGCGCGACGGATGTCGCCATCCGTCACCACCGACGCCAAGTGGTGATCACGATCGCAGACCAGGGCAACACCCAGGCCGGTACGATCGATGGCCTTGATGACCGAGAGGATCGACGCCTCTGGCGTAACGATCAGATCGACGAGGTCGGTTCCAGGAGTCGGGCTCATCTGATATTTCCTTTGAGCAGACGTGCGGAGGGAGCAAGGGCCGCTAGAGCCTCAACCGCTAGACGGATGCGCTCGGCGGCGTGGCCGTCGCCATAGGCGTTCGCCTGCGGTGGTCCCGGCTTGCGCCGCAGGGCGAGGGCCTGCGTCACGGCGTTGGCGATATCGCGTGGATCCAGCGGGACATCGATGACCGGATGGATACGCAGACGACCCTGCTGTCGGTCGCCGATGTTGACCACCGGCAGGGCGAAACTCGGCGCTTCAAGGATGCCGCTCGAACTGTTGCCGATCATCACCTGCGCTTCGGCCAGCAATGACCAGTAGCGCAGCGAGCCGAGATCACCCGCCAGGGTGAAACGCGGATCGCGGGCACTGATCGCAGCCAAGGCGCTGTTGATCGTCGCGCCACCCGCGTCGGCGTTGGCGCGGGTCATCACCACTCGCGCATCGTCGAGTCCGACGATCGCACGCTCGACACCGGTGAGCACGGCCGCGATCTCCGCCTCCGGCGTCAGGGTACCTAGGGTGGTGGGATGATGGGTGAGGACGAGCAGCGGCGAGCCGATGTGCACGACCCCCAGGTGCTCGGCAAGCGCACGCGTTGGCACACGCACAGTGGCGAGCATCGAATCGATCGCTGGCGCACCGCTCACGAGCACGCGGTCCGCCCGTTCACCGATGGCGATCAGGCGCGCGCGAAACGAGGGATGCGCCACTGCATGCAGGTGCGCCAACCGCGTCAGCGCATGCCGGCAGGTGTTGTCGATGGCGCCCGCAGTCTCCTCCCCACCGTGCAGATGAATGATCGGCAAACGCAGACAGGTCGCCGCCAAACCCGCCGCCAGGGTTTCCGTACGGTCGCCGACCACCAGCAGGGCCTCGGCCTTCTGACTGACGAGGGCATTGGCGAGGGCCGTGGTGGTCTCGCCGGCGACACGGGCGATTTCCTGATCATCATCACCCAGCGGCAGGATCGGTAACAGCACATCGATGGCGCAGTCGTCGAGCTTCACTGGCCGCCGACCATCACGGCAGTGCATGCCGCCGGCGATGAGGCAGACGCTCAGATGTGGCGACGCCGCGAGCTCCCGCACCACCGGTGCAAGGATGCCCCAGTCCTGACGGCCACTGGTGAAGACCGCGATCTTCATGGGGATAGCTGCGAGCTGCGAGCTGCGAGCTGCGAGTCGACTTCACGAGTACGACGCCACGACGTGGCAGGGACCAGCTCGTAGCTCGTAGCTCGTAGCTCGTAGCTCATTGCAAATCCTCCCAGTGCAGCGGTTCATCCGCCGTCACCGCCCGCAGCAGGGTGCGACCAGCAAGAGTCGTGTGGTGGCGGGGTCCGATGCCGGTGCCTGGGCGTTTGATCGCCAGATCGAGAGCCGTCAGCCGTGTTCCTGCCGGCAAATCACGCGCGGCGACCACCGAACGGCGCGCAACCTCGGCGGTGTCGCGCTCGCACGCGGCCGGACGTTTGATGCCATCGCCAAGCGCCGACTCCACCAGACGGATCTGGCGCATCATCTGGGCGAACTCCTGCGGTTCGATCGACGCCGCGTGGTCGGGGCCGGGCAGCGTGCGATCAAGGGTCAGGTGCTTTTCGATGATCTTGGCGCCGCGCGCCACGGCGGCGAGGGTGACCTCCCAGCCCATGCTGTGGTCGGACATGCCCACCGGACCACCGACGGCAAGGCGGATGCTGTCCATTGCCAGCAGGTTGGTTTGGTCGATGGGCGCCGGGTAGCTGCTGACGCAGTGCAGCATCGCTACGTCGTGGCAGCCGTGGGCGTGCAGCGTGGCGACGGCATCCTCGACTTCATCAAGGGTCGCCATGCCGCTGGAGAGGATCATCGGCCGTTTGAACGCGGCGATCTGCGCAAGGAACGGCAGGTTGGTGAGGTCGCCGCTGCCGAGCTTGAAGCCGACCACACCGAGGTCGGCGAGCAGCGTGGCGCTCTCGCGATCGAACGGCGTGGAAAGAAACACCAGTCCGAGTTTTTCCGCTTCGGCCTTCAGCTCGCGGAACACCTGCGGTCCGAGTTCGAGGCGTTCGAGCATGGCGAGCTGGCTCTCGCCGCCGCCGGTGTTGGTCACCTGGTAGGCGGCCTTGCGCGCCGATGCACCGACCAGTTCCTTCGCGCGGAAGGTCTGAAACTTCACCGCATCGGCCCCGGCAGCAGCAGCAGCACGAACCAAATCAAACGCCTTCGCCGGATCGCCGTTGTGATTCACGCCGGCTTCGGCGATGACGAAACAGGGAGTTTTTCCACCGACCTCACGCAGACCAAGGCGGAAAGGATGTTCGCCGGAGCGGCGGTGTTTGAGCACCTGGGCCACGGCGAGGTCAGACTCGTAATCAATGTCGGTGGCATGGTCAGGATCGACGATCGCACCAACGGATACGTTCGGAACATAGAAACCGCAGTAACCGTAGTCATTGAGGAACTCGACCGTGGCTGCGTACAAACCGATTGGCATCCACCAGTTCTTTTGTGCCTGACGCGGCTGGTTGTCGGCATCGGACGCGGATTCGCGTGGATATAGACGATTCTTGTTTTCCGTGTCCATCCCCTTCGCCCATTCCAAGGGGTGCTGTGTCTTCACCACGCCCAATGAAGCGGGGCCCCAATCACCCTCGATATGATCCCATACACGCTTGACGTCACCGGCGTCAATAAGCGGCGAGGTTGGCTGAAGCAGTATCACGGCGTCGAAGGGTTTTCCGTCCTTCGGCAACCGCTCAATTTCATAACGCACGACGTCCATCGATGACGCGGTGTCGGTAGCGAGGTGCGCAGGACGCAGCTTATCCGGAGAATCAATCGCTGGCCACGCGTCGGCGATCTCTTGGCTGTCGGTCGACAACCGCAGGATGACCTCGTGGTGGAGATGTGCTGCGCGAAATCCATCAAGCGCCCGATGCGCCCACGCCACCAATGGTCGCCCTGCCAGAAGCGCGAGGTTCTTCCCAGGGAAACCCTTGGAACCACCGCGTGCCGTTACCAGGGCGAGGATGCGCATGTACCGTCCGTGGCCTTGTCTGCTCAGGCCGTGTGGGCCGGGCGACCGCTGACGCCAGGCTGACCAGGACCCGGATGGGCAAGGCGTTCGGCTTCTTGCCAGATGGTGTGGCGCAGCACCCACTTCCCGCCCTGCTGCTGCCACAGGTGCGGCGAGCGGAACTCGTCGGCCAGCGCCAGGAAGTAGTCCTTGGTCATCTCCGGATGGGCGAACTGTTTGGTCGCGACGGGGAACTCCTTCTCGCGGATGGAAAGGTAGTCCATCAGGTCGTTCTCGAAGCGCGCCGGCCATTCGCCGTCGAAGCGTTTGACCAGGGCGACGCCTTCCTCGCGCGTGATCTCGCCGGAACGGATTTCCTGCGCGGCGTCATAGGTCGCGCGGCCGATGCCGAACTTCACATGCGTGGTCCAGTAGTGCAGGTCGTCGATCTTGTCGTCGATGGAGTTGTACTTGCTGTAGGTGCCCGGCGTGCGCTCAGGGCTCGCCTGGAAACCACCGTGTTCTACCGCGTAGTAGTAACAGCCCTGCGGATGCCACTTGAGGTAGTAGCCGAGGTAGTGCACCTCGATCTTCTTGGCCGTGACGATCTCGGGATTGATCGGCATGTACGGTTCGAGGTCGTTAAGGCTCAGGCCGTACTTCTCCGTCAGGTCCTTCACCGAGGTGCCGCCGAAGTAGACCTTCGACTGGTCGCCGGTGGCGAAGTAGGCGAAGTCGCGTTTGGCGCTGTTGGTGTCAGCGAGGGGGTTGCCGTACTCGGCTTCGTTCTCGCCATAGAAGATCAGCGGGATGTCGAAACGTGCCGCGAGCTTCGGCGCCAGGAACTTCTGCCCGAGCATGAAGGGCTGGAAGGGATGGAAGAGATTCTGCACCGCAAGGCGCGTGACCAGACGGTGCACCCGACCATTGGGGGTCATCAGCAGGTTGTCGAAACCCGCATGGATCCACGCCTGATGATTCTTCCAGCCCCAGTCGGTGTACTGGTGCGGTGCCCAGGTGCAGGTGAGTGGATGCATGCCGTACTTGTACTTCAGCACGTGCGCCTGGTAGAAGCTGTCTTTGCCGCCGGAGCCCGGCACCAAACAGTCGTACTGGCCATCAGCGCGGCGGTATTTGTCGCACAAGACTTTCAGTTCCCGTTCACGCAGATCCCAATCGATGGTCTTGAGCTTCTGCTCGGTCACGCGGCAGGCGTCGCAGATGCCCTGATCATCCATCTTGATGGTGGTCTTGGTGCTGGCCTTGGTGTGCTGGTACTCCACCGCGGAGTTGGGCCGCTGGTTGGAGATCACGCAGCGGGTGCAGAACTTCACCTCGCGCGGTAGGCCGTATTTGACTGCCAGATCAGCGTCGGAACTCATGGAACCTCCAAGGGTGACGGGGCGACGAGGAACGCGCGCAACATCGCGAGTCCGGCGGCGCCGCTTTTTTCAGGGTGGTATTGAAAACCGGTGACGGAACCCATCGACACGGCGGCGGTCAGGCGGTGCGCGCCATAGGCGGCGACGGCCAGCAGGTGCGCCGCATCGCGCGGCTTGGCCGCGAAGGAATGGACGAAGTAGGCAAACGTGCCGGCGGGTGTGCTGCTCAACAGCGAACCATCCCAGGCCTCAGCGCGCGCCGGTTGCACGCGGTTCCAGCCGACGTGCGGCACCTTCACGCCTGCGGCGGGGATGCGTTCAACGCGGCCGGGAATGATGCCGAGTCCCGCATGGGTACCGAACTCGTCGCTCTCATCGAACAGCAACTGCATGCCGAGGCAGATGCCGATGAACGGTCGACCGCTGGCGGCAAAGGCCCGCAGCGCCTGGACCTGACCGCGTTCCGTGAGGTTGCGCATGCCGTCGGCGAACGCGCCGACACCCGGTAAAATCAAGCGTTCTGCGTTGGCGATGGCCTTACCGTCCTCGGCGTAATCGACCTGCGCACCAAGGTGCGTCAGCGCATTGGCGACGCTGTGCAGGTTGCCAAGGCCGTAGTCGACGATGGTGACGCGTGCGCTCATGGTCGGACCTCGACGCCCGCGGACGCCAACCCCTGCTTGAGCTCGCCGACGGTGCCGTGTTTGTAGTGCAGCCACGAAGCAATCGCTACGCCGTCGACGCCCAGATTGGCAACTTCCGCCACGTGGGCGGCGGAACCGGCGCCACCATGCGCCACTACCGGCACGCCGACGGTGGCGGCCAGGCGTTTGATGAACTCAAGGTCGAAACCTTTTTTGGTGCCGTCGCGGTCCACCGAGGTCAGCAGCAGTTCACCCGCGCCCAGATCGACGACGCGGCGCGCCCAGTCATAGGCATCGAGCCCGGTGTGTTCGCGGCCGTTGTCGGTGAATGCTTTCCACGCGCCGCTTGGCTGGCGGATGGTCTCGATCGCCACCACCACGCACTGCGAGCCGAAGGTCGACGCGGCCTCGCTGATCAGTTCCGGCCGCGCAACCGCCGCGGTATTGAGACAGACCTTGTCGGCACCCGCGCGCAGCAGCGCCTGGATGTCGGTCACCGAGCGGATGCCGCCGCCAACGGTCAGCGGGATGAAGATGCGTTCTGCGGTCTTGCGCACCAGCTCCGTCAGCGAATTGCGTCCATACAAGCTCGCGACGATGTCCTGGTACATCAACTCGTCGGCGCCCTGCTCAAAGTAGCGCTGGGCATGATCCGCCGGATCGCCGATGACGCGCAGGCCTTCTAGTCGAATGCCCTTCACCAGATTCGGCGCTTTGATGTCGAGGCGCGGGATCACGCGTAGCGGCGAGGTGCGGACGAAGGGCGTGGCAGCAGGAGCGGAAGGAACCGGAGACGTGCTCATCACATCTTCCCGTCGAGGCTCTTGCCGGTTTCGCGGTGGATGAAACCTGGGACGACGGCGGCGAGGGCCTTGGCGATGTCGGCTTTGCTCGGGATATCCTGGGGATTCCGCGCATGCACGGCGCGTTTGATCACCGCGAGCAGATCCCTGAGGGCGGATACACCGACCTGCATCGGGGCTTTGATGGTGGCGAGGCGGGCGAAGCCATTCGGGTGGGCGATATCCTGTTCGCCGCGGGCGACGAACTCCTCAAACTCTTTTTCGCCGCTGGTGTCGGAGGTGGTCACCAACACCGGATAATGCCCGCGCGCCCGTTCAGCGGCCACGGCGGCCATCGCCTTGGTTGGATCGCTGAAAATCGTTGGTTTGAGCCCCATGTCCGCCAACGTCGCGGTGGCGATGTCGACGAACGACGCCATGTCCTTGGCCGGATCCAGACGTGGAATCACCACCAGCCCACGCGGTGTTGCCGCACCAGCGAGTAGGCACAGCTGTCCGGCTTCTGACGGCGTAACCAGGTAGCGGCGGATGTCGCCCGGCGCCGCCAACGGCTGGTTCTTTTCCAAACGCTGGAGGAACGCCCACGGCAGGCTGCCATCGCTGAACGCGACGTTGGCGAAACGCGCGGTGGTCACGTGCGCGAGCGGTAGCATATCGCCAGAGAGTTCCTCGCCGATGGTGTGCGCACTTTGCGAGTGGGCCCACAGCAGCATTTCCATCGCGCGTTTAGATGCACCCATGATGCCAACCGGATTCGCCGCCTTGTCGGTGGAGACGAAGAAGATCTGTGCGCGGGAGTTTCCTTTTTTGCGCCGCACGGCCGCGAGGAACTGATCCGTCTTGAGCAGGTTGACCTCCAGCATGCGTACGGTGGAGAGGTGATCGCGTTCCGAACGCACGTGTTTCAGCGCAGCGAAGGAGAAGATGGTGTCGAACGGCTTCTGCTCATCGAGAAACATCGCCGTCAGCGCCGAGCCGTAGTCGAGCGGCTGAACGATCAGCTCACCAGTGAACGGCTCGGGCAGATTGCGGATCGAGCGCACCAGCTCGGCGAGGTTGTTCTCATTCGGATCAAGCACCGCCACGGCCGCGGGTTTGGCGACCGTGAGCAGCTCAATCAGTGTCGCTGAGCCGATGGAACCGGCGGCGCCGACCAACAGCACGCGTTTGCCGTTCAGGTGGTCCTTCAGCTCGGCGGTCGCCTTGGCCACGTCGGCAGCGAACAGGCTTTCGCGTCGGCCGGTGACAGCCTGCGCGATACGTTCGATGCGGGGGGTGAGGCAGAGGGGCACGTGCCATCCTTGGTCGGTGCGGGGTCGAACCGGACAAGTCTACCTCAAGAAATGACGAAGTTTGCCACGTGGTGCGTAGCAAAGCCCGTCATCCGCTGGGCAGACCAGTCCTTGAGGGGTCATCAACGCATCGCCCGTGCCGACCGAGGGTGGCCCGGAGGTGGTGCTTCATGGCTGATCCCGAGGCCGTCACAGCGTGCCACTGCCGCGCCACAGGCGACGTGTTACGTCGGCCTTTTGCCCACATCCAGCACGGCCATCACCCCACCAGCCGATCACTGATGCCCGTCGCACCGCCAACGCCAGAGCACCTCCTCGGTATCATCACCCGTCCCAGCGCGAACTCAGATGTTGCTGTGACGACGACCGGCGGAAGTATCCGCCGGCATGCGCAGCCATTTTTACGGCCATAGTTTTTTCCCGTTAACGCTGCGCATCCCGTTATCAGCACCAGCAGTTGCATGTCATAAGACTGAGCAAGCAACCTGTCACAGCCCCACCAACCAACCGTTTCGCCGTGCGTGCCTGATGAGTGAGTTCCCCTCGTCATCATCAGACGCCGCTGAGTTCACGATCCCTGGAGCCCATCATGTCAGGCAACGCCGCCCCCTCTGCCGCCCAATCCAACGGAATCAGCGATAAGGAACTTATCGCCCAGGCGCAGCAGGCCTTCGAAAACATCCGCGGCGAACTGGCCAAGGTCATCGTCGGTCAGGACCAGGCGATCGAAGAGCTGATCATCGCGATCTTCGCGCGTGGTCACTGCATGCTCGAAGGTGTGCCTGGTCTGGCCAAGACCTTGCTGATCTCGACGCTCGCCAAAGCGCTGCACCTGTCGTTCAAACGCGTGCAGTTCACGCCCGACTTGATGCCCTCCGACATCGTCGGCACCGAAGTGCTGCAAGAGGACCCCGTCACCAAGGCGCGCGTCTTCAAGTTCCTTAAGGGCCCGATCTTCGCCAACATCGTGCTGGCTGACGAAATCAACCGTACGCCGCCGAAAACCCAGGCCGCGCTGCTTGAAGCGATGCAGGAAAAGAAGGTCTCCATCGGCAACGAGGAGTACAAGCTCGACCAGCCCTTTTTCGTTCTCGCGACCCAGAATCCCATCGACCAGGAAGGCACCTACCCGCTTCCTGAAGCCCAGCTCGACCGCTTCCTGTTCAAGATCTTCGTCGGTTACCCGACGGATGAAGAAGAGCTGGAAGTCATGCGTCGCGTCGCCAGCCCGGCGATGGCCAACGCTGAGAAGAGCGTGCGCCAGGTGCTGAACGGCGAACAGATCCAGGCCTTCCAGCAACTGGTGCTGCGCGTCCCGGTGGCCGATCACGTCCTGCACTACGCCAAGGCGCTGGTGCGTGCGACCCGTCCGAAAGAAGCTGACGCGCCGGACTTCATCAAGGAATGGATCTCGTGGGGCGCTGGTCCCCGCGCGTCGATCAACCTGATCATCGCCGCCAAGGCGCGCGCCGTGTTGTACGGCCAATTCCACGTCACCTGCGAAGACATCGATGCGGTCGCTAAGCCGGTGCTGCGTCATCGCATCGCCTGCAGCTACACCGCGACGGCGGAAGACATCACCACCGAACACGTGGTGGAGAAACTCATCGAGTCGATTCCCAAGGACGAGAAAAAGCCCGCTGCGCGGAAGTAAGTCTGCGTTCGGCGGTGGTTGGTTCTCCCTCCTTTCATCCTTGGTGTGATTCCATGTCCGATGTCCGACGTCCGATGTCCGATGTCTTCTGCTGCGCAGGTTCCCTGCATGGCTGGCGCATCCGCACATCACGAATGGCGTTCGTACAAAAGACATCGGACATCGGACATCGGACATCGGACGTCTAATGGCCTCTACCTACCTTGATCCTCAAGTCCTCGCGAAAGTCGGCAAACTCGACCTTAAGGCGAAGTATGTCGTCGAGGGCTTCATCTCCGGCATGCACCGTAGTCCGTTCAAGGGCTTCAGCGTTGAGTTCGCGCAACACCGTGGCTACGTGGCGGGTGACGACCTCAAGCACCTCGACTGGAAGGTCTACGCCAAGAGCGAGCGCCTGAGCATCAAGCAGTACGAGGCCGAGACCAATCTCGTCACCACGCTGCTGCTGGATGCCAGCGAATCGATGGCGTACACCTCGCCGAACCGCAAAGGGCTGGCGAGCGACAAGCTGGAATATGCCAAGCTCATCATCGCGGCGCTCAGCTACATCGTGCTCGGCCAGAGCGACGCCGTGGCGCTGGGCATCTTCGACGAAAAGCTGCGCGAGTTCATCCCGCGATCGACGCGTAAGGTGCACCTTAACCGCATCTGCGCGGCGCTGGAAAATATCGAGCCACAGAACAAGACCGGTGTGGGTGATGTCCTGCACACCGTCGCGCAACGCGTTGGCCGCCGTGGGGTCACGGTGATCGTCAGCGACCTGTTCGA
>Ga0105049_10003660_pt1 | contig 18136 bp, 11 predicted proteins | sample MAT06_FD_78087 | JGI IMG/M metagenome (GOLD analysis project Ga0105049, IMG submission 78087) | Freshwater microbial communities from Lake Fryxell liftoff mats and glacier meltwater in Antarctica - MAT-06 | ecosystem: Environmental > Aquatic > Freshwater > Ice > Liftoff microbial mat | place...
AAGCATCCGCGTAGACCCGCCCAAAAAAGGTAAAGGGCTGGGGCTAAAAAGCCTGCTCAACTTCCGCTGGGAACTCACCATCGGGGGGCAGCAACTGAGCAAAGCCGAATTTGATCGTCTCGTGGCGCTGCAAATGCCCTTGGTCGAAATTAATGGCGAATGGGTCGAGCTACGCCCCCAAGACATCCGCGCCGCCCAAACCTTCTTCGACAGCCGCAAAGACCAAACCAGCCTCTCCCTCGAAGATGCCCTCCGCATCAGCACCGGCGATACCCAGGTCATCGACAAGCTCCCCGTCCTCAGCTTCGAAGCTTCCGGTGCCCTCGAAGAACTGATCAACACCCTCACCACAGGCAACCAAACCCTCGAAACCATCCCCACCCCCGCTGGGTTTAAGGGAACCCTGCGCCCCTACCAAGAACGCGGGGTGTCGTGGCTCACCTTCCTGCAACGCTGGGGCCTAGGAGCCTGCCTCGCCGATGACATGGGGCTGGGCAAAACCATCGAGTTCATTGCCTTTTTGCTACACCTCAAAGAAAAGCAGCAGCTCACCCACCCCACCCTGCTCGTCTGCCCCACATCAGTGCTAGGCAACTGGGAGCGTGAGGTCAAGCGCTTTGCCCCCGACCTCACGGTGATGGTGCACCACGGCGATAAGCGATCCCAAGGGCGCGACTTTCTGCGTCAAGTGCGGAGCCATGATCTCATCGTCACGAGCTATGCCTTGCTCTACCGCGATGAGGCCGATCTCAAGCAAGTAGACTGGCAAGGCATTGTGCTAGACGAAGCCCAAAACATCAAAAACCCTGAGGCTCGACAATCGCAGGTAGTGCGCCAACTAGAGGCCGACTTCCGCATCGCCATGACGGGCACCCCCGTCGAAAACCGCCTGTCAGAACTCTGGTCGATTATGGATTTTCTCAACCCTGGCTACCTCGGCCCCCGCAACTTTTTCCAACGTCGCTTTGCCGTGCCCATTGAGCGCTATGGCGATACCGATTCGTTGCGCACCCTGCGATCCTTGGTTCAACCCTTCATCCTTCGCCGCCTCAAAACCGATCGCAGCATCATCCAAGACCTCCCCGAAAAACAGGAGATGACCGTTTACTGCGGCCTCACCGCCGACCAAGCCTCCCTCTATCAAGCGTTGGTCGATCAATCCCTCGCCCAAATTGATTCGGCAGATGGCATCCAACGGCGTGGCATGATTTTGGCATTGCTCACCCGCCTCAAGCAACTCTGCAACCATCCCCTCTTGCTCAAGGAAGACCCAGAGGGTACTGCCGAAAAACCGAGCGCAGCCAAAGACCTAGAGGTTGCACAATTGGCAAACTCTGGGAAACTGCGCCGCCTCGAAGAAATGTTAGAAGAACTGCTAGCAGAGGGCGATCGCGCCCTCATCTTTACCCAGTTCGCCACCTGGGGCAAATGGCTTCAATCGTACCTCGCGCAGCAGTTTAACCGCGACGTCCTCTTTCTCTATGGCGGCAGTAGCAAAAAACAACGAGAAGCCATGGTTGACCGTTTCCAAAATGATCCCCAAGGCCCCCGCATCTTCATTCTCTCCCTGAAGGCTGGGGGCGTAGGTCTCAACCTCACCCGCGCCAACCACGTCTTCCACTTCGACCGCTGGTGGAACCCCGCCGTCGAAAACCAAGCCACCGATCGCGCCTTCCGCATCGGCCAAACCCGCAACGTCCAAGTTCACAAGTTTGTCTGCACCGGCACCCTCGAAGAACGGATCCACGAACTGATCGAAAGCAAAAAAGCCCTCGCCGAACAAATCGTCGGCACCGGCGAAAACTGGCTCACCGAACTCAACTCCGACCAACTCCGCGACCTCCTCCTCCTCGATCGCAGCGCCGTCATCGACGAGTCATAACAACACACTCTCTCCCGCTTCTACGTCACACAGCAAATCTGGCTACAGAATAGATCTGGCTAAGGATTATAGATCTGGCTACAAAACATCACCCATTGATACTGCAACGCCAAAATTTAGATGATTGCAACTCATTCGATAAAGCATGAGGCAATCCATCCATATTGGTTGGGTGCTGGCACATAGGTATAGGCTTCCAGAGAATGCGTCAGGGGAGACTCGTTAATCACCTCATACCAAAGAATGCCATCCCTATGGTTCGTTACCCCTGTTAAGACAACCCATTCTCCTGGTAACACAGCCCCCTTAATGGCATGGGGGGTCATGGCTGGATAATCCCGAAAGTTTGCCCCCTCATAGCGCACACCATGACACCGATCAATTCGTACGCGTTTATTTAAATCGGCATCCTTACAATTGGGCGGAAATGCATTTCTATCAGGTGGGTTGGGCGGAGGTATCTGGGGATTAATAAAATCATCTTCATTTCCAGAACCCTGGCTTCCATCTATTTTTTCTATAATCGGCCTAGGTGGAAAAGCTTCGGCATCCTTGTTTAAATCAATCACGCCTGTTAGCTCTAAAGCAAGGGTGATAGTAACGCTAATCGAGATCGTTACGACTGTCAGAATAGGATTGTCATTTTTGGGTGGTGGATTCTTTTTGGTCGGTAACAAATGTACTTCGAGGTGATTATCGTAGTTAAGATCCATGGCTGTAACTCCTGAAATACTTACAGATAAATAGTTGGCAGCACTCAGAACGTAATGAAGGCTGACTCTAGCGATGAACACAAAATTGGTCTGCGCAAGATAGTCCAGATAAAAAATAGTCCAGATAAAAGATAGTCCAGATGAAAATAACTCTGAAAATGAAGGCTCTGAAGAGGGCTTTAGGACTTCTGAAGAGGCTTGACTAACCAAGTATTGTTTTTGCGCTGAAGGGGTTCAACAAGGGTGTTGACTGGGATGCATGAATCGTTAGCCGAATAGGCATACCAATAGGTGCCCTGATAGTAAATTCGACCTCGAAGATTGGGGCGAATTTCATCAGAAACGATGGCAAAATCTCCTCCCGAGAAGAAGAGTTTTGACTGGGATGCAGTCACGTAGGGTGATATTTCTTTCTGATTTGAATGACCGATGTGTGATGTTTTCACGGTGACATTCTCCTAGTTGCGAGGTCTTTTGAAAGATGCTTAGGGATCGCCATATCTCAATATTGACCAAGCTTTTAGGTTTTGCCAGTTTATTAGTCAGCCACTTTTTAATGACCTTGCTGATAAGAACTAAGCCTATATCGGGCTAGAAAATGATAGTTTCGTCAGATTTTGTCAGGGTTAGTCAGTTGTGCCCTAGAAAACAGATTGGAAAAAGTCATTAAAAGTCAGCAAAAGTCAGTTTTCGTGCAGTACACTGCCTGAAAAGTCAGGACGTAACCGCTGGGGCAGCATGGGTGCAGATGATGATGCGAGGGATAGATCAACGTTTAGGGTTGATTCTGAAGACAGCGATACCAGCAAAATGTGTGAGTGGGTGGAGCAAGCGCTGCTCCGGCAAGATGGCAAGAGCTTGCCCAATGCCCAAAGAGCCGTTTTGTATGGGCTACTCACGCAACCAAGTTGGAGCTACGAGCAGCTAGCTACAGGCCTAGAAGAATTCGGGTTGGGCAGATATAAGCCTCAAACCCTTAAAAATGATGCGTATAACCTCTTTAAGCGCCTATCTGATGTCGTTGGCTACAAGGTCAGGAAGACTAATTTGCAGCGGGCTGTGGTGGGTTGGCATCAGAAACAGAAGGATTCGGCACCGGTTGGTCAGTTGGTGAGAACTGTCGGATTAGAGTTGCAAACGTCTGGCAGTTTTTTGAATCTAGACTGTTGGCAGGAAGACCTGGCTCAGTTGGTGCGCTTGGTGCAGGAAGGTCGGCGGGTGTTGGGGATTAGTGGGGCACCGCGCATTGGAAAAACCTACTTTGTTCATGCATTGTGCGATCGCCTTCAGCCCCTCTTTGAAGCCCCGCCCATTCGGTGTGTAGCGACTGATATATCAACCCCATCTGCTCTGTATCAAGCAGCAATGCGGCAACTGGGGGAAGTACCGAGTCATGAACCTGCAATCCCAGCCTTGATGGAGCTATTTCGATCGCGACGGCTGTTGTTTGTCATAGATGGAACAGAGGTGCTTTTTCAGCCCCAACAGTTTGCGGGGCGATTTAAGGATGTGCATCAGGACTTATCGGCTCAGGACGTGTCTGTGGGAAAAGCACCTAATTTTGAGCCATGGTTGAGGCAGTTGCTTTCCGTTCCGACTCACCAAAGTTGTTTGCTGTGGGTGGGGCGAGAACTCCCGGTCTTTTTTGAATACGCCCGAGGCGTTTTGGCTTTGCATCGTGTTAAGCCATTACAACCTCCAGATGCGTTAGCGCTCTTGGAATCTCAAAATGTTCTACTAAGATTTCCTGAAACCTTAGAAAAATTGTTGAAATTTTGTGGGGGAAACCCAGCTTGGTTGCTGATGGCGATCGCCCAAATCAAGGATTTATATGAGGGCGATAGTATCCAATTTCTAGCTAACCCATCCTTAGCAGACGAAACGCTCGAGATCCTGGAGCTAGTGTTGAATCGGTTATCGAAGGTTGAGCAGGGGTTACTCATTTGGCTGTTGCTTCAGCCTCTGACTCACGACCAACTTTTAGCCCTACAACTTTCAGAAATTTCGTTAGAGGAGCGGCGCAAAGCATTATTCTCATTGCAGCAGCGGGGGCTCATCCAAAAGATTGGCAAGGGGGAACACTATCACGTTGACCCACCCCTTTTAGGGCATGTTTTAGCCCAGCAGATAGTGGCGGCGGCTGAAGCCGAAATTGTTGCGGGTGCCCCCTACCAGTTAGGGCATTATCCATGGGTAAATACTGCTGCACCGCCGCACTTACAAACCTGGCAGCAAACGCATTTGTTAGGGGCGATCGCCCATCGCTTTCATAATCATTACTCTTTCCGCCAAGAGCAGATCGCCTACTTACAACCCTGTTTAGAGGCCGTGCAACAGCTGCGATCCCCTAACCAGGGTTACGCGGCAGGTAATCTGTTTAATCTGGCAACAGCGCTGCATATTCCCCTGACAGAGTTAGACTTTGACGGCCTCACCCTCTGCGATGCTGATTTGCGCCAGGTAGCTTGGAACCAAGCCACTCTGTCACATTGCACGTTGCAGCAACCCCAACTCCCTACAAACCTACTCGATGGGCCAGTGGCAGCCTTGTCTCCTGATGGCACCCTCATCGCTGCCGCCGATCATGAGGGGCATTTACTACGCTGGCAACAACAAGATGGCCAGGTTCAACTCCATGGGGTTCACATCCTAGACTTTGCCATTGATCTGCTCATCTGCCCAGAGAATGACACCTTATTATTTGTGGCAAACCAAGCCGTTTATTTGTGGTTTAGCGAAGAACCTCAACCCCAAAAACTAACCGACTTACCAGAACCTGCTATTTGTCTCACCCAAAGTTTGTTAGGAATGATTGCGATTGGCATGAGCAATGGCCAAATTGGGTTGTTAGATCCTAATCTCGCCACTCTCAAAATATTGGAGGCGCATCAAGCAGATGTTTGCAATGTGGCCTTTAGCCCCGATGGATTGCAATTAGCCAGTGTTGATGACGATAATCGCGTGGTGCAATGGCAAATACCCACCAAGGTTAACAACAACCCAACCTGGAAAGAGTTACCAACCCGATCAGCTATGTGCTTTGCAGTCAGTTGGCAGCATGACAAGCTCCTGCGGGCAGAGAGTAGTGACTACCAGGTGCGGGTTCGGGTTGGAGACGCTTGTTTAAAAGAGGTGGCGATCGCAGATGAAATCATGATGACGCTCCAATTTAGTGCCGATGGTCGTTATCTGCTTGGCATCATGAAGGGCGATCGCATCTTTCACTGGGCATGGCGATCTCAATCACCAATCATCCTAGATTTAGACGCCCTGGCGCACGCTCACTTAGCAACCACATTAGAGGCGCGATGGGTTTTGATCACATCTCCCAAACAACTCCAGTTGATGGATGTAGAGCGCCAAGAACTGGTTTGGGAAGCCCGTGCGGCCAGTCACGATGCGGCAGGGACGACCTTCAGAAAGGTTGCAGGATTATCTTCTGTTGAGCGAGAACTGTTAGCCTCTCTAGGAATAGAGCTATCTAACTGACCTCCTTACAGCCACCCAGTTGACTCGTAGAAATAGTCGCAGGTAGGTCGCATGTAGACAGTTGTGCTACTAGCACAACCTGCATAGGTCCGTATGCCCCCCATGATATTTGTATTTGAAAGTATTTTATAGTGAGAGTAGTATTTTCTCGAAAGTGTCTTGTGGATCTATAAAAACAATAGATATTGATCTCAGATATTGATCTCGGATTCAGATCTCGGATTCAGATCTCGGATTCAATCAGTTCCCGCGATGCTAACCGCTATTTGTCATCGTTCTGAATCTATTTAGTGTTCAAGTCTAAATTTAGCGTTCAGGTCTAACACTCAGCTCAGATCATAGCCATCATCCATGTCTCCTTGGGGTGCTCAAGGAGGCTTCCATCTACCCTCTCAGCCCGCCCCCACAGCGAATCAGGAATGGATTTTATGTCTTCTTTTTATGACTCAAAAAGTGGCTATGCCACTAGCCCCGATACATTGGAGCAATGGACGGTTTATACCTACATTAGAAGTTTGGCGCAGCTATCTGCAGAAGATGCTGTAGCCGCCTTTTATCAGCTCCTCTGGCAGGGTAATGCCTATCCGAGGGATGACGTTAAGGGGGCGTTGCAGAAAGTTGTAGCGGCACCTCACTTCAAAGAACATCAGCTAAAAATCATCAATCGCTGTTATTACACATTGGTCAACCGCTGGCATCTTGATGGTACCCAAGATCGGGCGATCGCCAAGCTCATTTTGTGGCTCGATCATATCCCTTCTGAGCGCGGCCAAAATGCGGTGACACGCACTCTCCGCGATGCCCTTCGGGTTTATCAAGAAAGTGATTACTATGGTGTATTGCGCAAAAACTTGTATTTACTAGAAGGCTGGAATCCTGAACAGGAAGGTCATCTGGGCGATCGCCCCTTTGGTGACCTGCTGCCAGAATATTTCTTCCTCTATGAGGCTGGCACCCGAACCAGCGATATTGAAAATGCAGCCGAACCACTCAGTGATGGCATCATCTACAAAAGAAATCAAAAGATTTTTCAATATCGTCAAGATCTGAGTCGGTTTTGTGAAAGCTATACTCCGCAGAGCTTAGGGCCGTTGCCCAATCCAACCCAACAGCTAACCCCTGAACAGCTTTGCTGCGCGATTAAATTGTATAGCCCCCGGAGAGAAGGAAGCTTCAGACTGCAAGCAGATCAATTTAAACGAACGGTAAAAAAACTGCGAACGGTTGGGGAATGGAAGGAAGTCATTCAGCACCATGCTATGCAGCCCATCCAACAGCTCAGCCCAAATCTTCAACGCTTGTTTCGGCGCGAGTTTTCTCAAGCCCTCAATGAATTTGATGATGGCTTGACCATGACCCGAACCATTGAAATTCAAATCTTTAGCCGCTTGTTAAATGCCATTGCCAGGGATGATGATACGAGGCAAGAGGGAACCCAATTTTCACGATTCTTTACTGCTGCAGGGCCTGCCGTTATCACCAGCCTTCTCCTCAATCTAGTTCTGTCTTGTCGGATGGTGCGGTTTGAGTTAGAAAAACGGTTTACTGACCTGCACCATAAGTTTGCAAAAGCCAGTCAAGCCACGGTGCAATGGTTAGTAGAAGCTTTTGATCATATGAATGTCGCCTTGGCTCTCAATGCCCGCTATCTCACCTACTTTTCTCTGGATTCTCAGGGAGATTCTAGCATTCCAAATTCGGTGTAAGGCTATTTTCATCCATTAGATATCCACCCAGATCTTTCGGGTCATTCAATCCACGAACTTGTTCACGATCAAGACTTCTTCCGTTCTATTTTAGGGGAATGATGGAATGCAATAATGACGTTGAGAAAGGGGATTTGATCACACTCAAAAAGATAGAGATATTAGCAATTGGGCGGATGTCTGGATGAATCATGTGCCCAATTGTTGGAAAAGATAGCCAATGATGGCTCCCCCCAGCACTAGCCAAGCGGAGTTGAGTTTGGTGCGAAAGGTGAGGACTAAGCTGACCAAGGCGACGGCAATAGTGAGCCAGTCGATTAAGGCTGACTGGCCTAGTTGGACGGTGACGACGGCGATCAAGCCCAGAGAGGCGGCATTTACCCCGTCGAGGAAGGCGCTGGCCCAGGGCGATCGCCGTAGTTGGCTGGCTAATGGGCTAATGAGGCCAACCAATAAAAATGAGGGGAGGAAAATGCCGATGGTGGCGACGATCGCCCCTAAATTTCCAGCCATCAGGTAGCCCACAAAGGTGGCGGTGGTAAAGATCGGGCCAGGGGTAAACTGCCCAATGGCAACGGCATCTAGCAATTGTTGAGAGGTGATCCAGCCCATCCGGTCTACTAAGTCGCGCTGCAAAAACGCCAGCAACACATAGCCACTGCCGTAGAGCACTGAGCCAACTTTGAGGAAAAACAGAAAGGTTTGCCCTAGGGTGGCGGGCGTTGTGGACAGGGGGATCGTCGTGGGGTTGCTCATTTGAGCGACGAGACCAGAGAGGGGAAACAACAGCGCTGAGGTCGTTTGACCCCGCCACAGATTTTTGAACAACATGACCCCAACCCCGGCCAACCCCAGCAGCAGAATTTCATTGAGACCCAGGGAAAAAAGAACGATAACGGCGATCGCCACTAGGGCTGTAGGCCGATCTTTCAGCGCTTTTTTACCCAGCTTCCAAAGGGCTTGTATCACGATGGCAATAATCACCGGCTTGATGCCATAGAGCAGCCATCCGACCTGGGGCACCGTTTGAAATTGGGTGTAGAGTGCGGCCAACACCCAGACGATGCCCATGGCGGGCAAGATGAAGCAGGTTCCGGCGATCGCCAACCCTGGCCAGCCGCCGCGATCATAGCCGATGTAGATGGCTAGCTCCGTCGAGTTGGGGCCGGGGATCAAGTTCGTCACCCCCAGCAAATCTAACAACCGCTCTCGACTCATCCATTGCCGCCGATTAACCACCTCGTCATCCATCATGGCGATGTGAGCCACGGGGCCACCAAAGGCCATCACCCCCAACCGCAAAAAGACGGTGGCAATCTCGCGCCACCGTTGTGGTCGGTCGGCGGGTGCTAGCTCGCGGTAGGAGAGGCTCTCTGGGGTTTGGGGTTGGCTAGAAGGAAGGGTCATGGGTGCTGTCAAAAACTTACTAGATCGGGCAGTTACTCCCATTGCATCCTACTAGGCCACTCTAAATTTAGACGGCATACTGAAACACAATCCAGAGGAAAATAAGAGGCGTAGAAAGCCACCGCCGGGATCGCTAACATCTGGTCGTTAGGATAGCCGTTTAGGACGGAGTTTAGGTACAGATATAGCTATAGTCACGGAATTTAGGATATATCAGTGTCATTCCCGTGAAAACGGGAATCCATGGGTTGCACGACTCTCAAGATGGATTCCCGCCTGCGCGGGAATGACAGATAAATGTCCTATGGATCATGGCTACGACTATATTTAGGACGGCAGTTGTAGGACGGCAGTTGTAGGACGGCAGTTGTAGGACGGCAATTGTAGGACGGCAATTGTAGGACGGCGGCGATCGCCCCAATCGGCGTTTTACCCCCCTTGATGCAGCCCTTGCCCAGGTATCCTGGAATAAAGTGGAAAGCGCATCACCGATGGAGGATGGCTCCCCAGATACAACTGGGCAGGCTTGTGCTGGCGGTTAACGGCAAGGTCTAGAGCAAGGTCTAAGCAGGTAGGGCAGATTGCAGGGGGAAGCCAAGATGAATCAGTATTTTGCAACGGTGGCTAATGGGTTAGAGCCGCTGCTCGTGGAGGAGTTGGAGCGGCTGGGGGCGCATTCTGTGGAGCCGGGTTTTTGTGGGGCGGCGTTTGAGGGCGATCGCCCCTTGCTCTATCGCGTCAACCTCTGGGCCCGGCTCCCCTTCCGCATTTTGGTGAAGCTGCACGAGTTTCCCTGCCAAAGTGCCGATGATTTATATCGGGGCATCCAGTCGATCGATTGGGCAGAGTACCTAACCCCTGATTTGACGCTGGCGGTGAACGCGACGGGCAAAACCGAGCAGCTCAACCATACTCATTTCACGGCGCTACAGGTGAAAAATGCCATTGTCGATCAGCAGCAAGAACAGGTGGGCGATCGCTCCAATGTCGAGCTGCAAGACCCTGACTTACGGATCAATGTACACCTCGACCAAGGCCATTGCACCGTGAGCCTCGACAGCTCTGGTAACAGCTTGCACCGCCGAGGCTACCGCCCAGCGGTCGGGGCGGCTCCGATCAAAGAATCCCTGGCTGCCGCCTTGATCCAACTTTCAGGTTGGCAACCTGATCAGATGTTTTATGACCCGCTCTGTGGCTCGGGCACCTTGCCCCTAGAAGCCTGTTTGAAATCGCTGAACATCGCACCGGGGCTATTTCGAGAGCGGTTTGGCTTTGAAACCTGGCTCGACTTTGACCTTGATCTGTTAGAAAGTCTGCTGCAAGAGGCAGAAGAGAGTAAACAAGAAAAGCTAGCCGCCCCCATTTGGGGGAGTGACCAAAATAGCGAGGTGGTTGAACAGGCGATCGCCAATGCCAAGCGGTGCGATGTCGCTGACCAGGTTTGGTTTTCGCAGATAGATTTGGCCGATGTCGTCGCCCCAGGGGATAGCGGTGTGGTGTTTTGCAACCCGCCCTATGGCGAACGGCTGGGGCGAGACAGCGACCTCGGCGCGTTTTATCAAAAACTGGGCACGGTCTTAAAGCAACAATTTAAAGGCTGGACGGCCTTTGTCTTGAGCGGCAATAAAGAACTGGCGCGGGCGATCGGGCTAAGATCAAGCCAACGATTCCCGGTTTATAATGGAACGTTGCCCTGCCAATTAATGAAATACGAGCTGTATTAAGGGGTGACCCCAGCCCCCACCGCCAGCGGCTCAATCCTGCAAGCCTGACATCGACCATGCTCCGACTCACCGAAGTAAAACTGCCACTCGATCATCCTGAAGAGGCTTTGACCGCAGCAATTCTCAAAAAGCTGCACATTACCCCTGCCGAGTTACGGCACTACTCTATCTTTAAGCGGAGCTATGACGCCCGCAAAAAAGGGGCGGTCATGTTTGTCTATATTTTGGATGTCGAAACCACCCAAGAAAAGCGCCTACTCCAGCGCTTCAAGAAAGATCCCCAGGTTATTCCAACGCCAGACACCCGCTATCGCTTCGTGGCGCAGGTAGCGGATGGCACCGCCCCCGCCCATCGCCCCATCGTGATTGGTGCAGGGCCGTGTGGCATTTTTGCAGGGCTATTGCTAGCCCAGATGGGGTTGCGTCCGATTATTTTAGAGCGCGGCAAGCCCGTGCATGAGCGATCGGTCGATACCTTTGGCTTTTGGAGCAAGCGCAAGTTTAACCCAGAATCAAACGCCCAATTTGGGGAAGGCGGGGCAGGCACTTTCTCCGATGGCAAGCTTTATAGCCGCGTCAAAGATGCCAATCACCATGGGCGCAAAGTGCTCGAAGAGTTCGTAAAGGCAGGAGCAGCCCCCGAAATTCTCTATGTCAACAAGCCCCATATTGGCACCTATCGCCTAGTCAAAATTGTTGAGACGATGCGCCGCACCATCGAGTCGTTAGGGGGCGAGTTTCGGTTTGAAAGCCGGGTCGCCCAGATTGATATTGCCGCAACGGGAGACACTCGCCAAGTACGCGGTGTGATTTTGGTAGATGGCTCCTATCTCCGCAGTGACCATGTGGTTTTGGCGGTGGGGCATAGCGCCCGCGATACCTTTGAGATGCTGCATCAACAGGGGGTTTACATTGAGCCAAAGCCGTTTTCGGTGGGGTTTCGGATTGAGCATCCCCAGGCGGTGATTGATCAATGCCGCTTGGGGTCGCAGGCTGGGCATCCGATGCTCGGAGCCGCCGATTATCAGGTGGTTCACCATTGCGCTAATGGGCGATCGGTCTATAGCTTTTGCATGTGTCCAGGGGGGCAGGTGGTGGCGGCGACCTCCGAGGTGGGGCGGGTGGTGACCAATGGCATGAGCCAGTATGAGCGCAGCGGCAAAAATGCCAATAGCGGCATCGTCGTTGGCATTACCCCAGACGATTATCCCGATGGCCCGTTGGGAGGCATTGCGTTGCAACGGGCCTGCGAAGAACGGGCGTTTGAGTTGGGCGATCGCACCTACGCAGCCCCAGCCCAGTTAGTCGGCGACTTCCTCGCTCAGCGCCCGTCCACGACCCTCGGCAGCGTCAAACCATCCTACCGACCGGGGGTTCATCTCTGCGACCTCAGCTCTAGCTTGCCCGATTATGCGATCGCCGCCATCCGCGAAGCCATCCCGGCCTTCGACCAGCAAATCAAAGGGTTTGCGATGCCCGATGCGGTGCTCACCGGGGTCGAAACCCGCACCTCTTCCCCCATTCGCATTAAGCGCGATGACACCTATCAAAGCCTGAATACGGTGGGGCTTTACCCAGCGGGCGAAGGAGCCGGATATGCCGGGGGCATTCTCTCGGCAGGCATCGACGGCATCAAGGTAGCAGAGGCCGTTGCCCTAGCTATGCTACAGACGGCTCCTAATGGAATGCCACAAACCGTATGACGCGAGTAGTCGTTGCATGATCAATCTCCAACGGTATGAATGTGTTTTCGATCAACTGACATTCCCCCAAAAGCTCCACGACGACCCATGAGAGTCATCGCATTTTTGAGGAGATTTGGGCAGGGATAGAGGGGGCGATCGCCCTCTCTATCCCTGCAATGGCTCAGCCTGCCAATCCTTCTAGAGGCAGTGCAAATGCATTTCAACGGTTTTGAGCAGGTAGCCAAAACCCAAACTTCTAAAGCACGATCAAGGTCGAGGTTATTTCCTCAGACCACGATCGACAGCCAATTTTGCAGCGTTAAATTCCTTAAACTCTTCCTGGCCGTGCGCCTAAAATTCCTGGGTTAGGAAGCCCCTAAGCATTAGCCAAAATCTTGGTCTGCGCCAAAAAAACTTATCAAGCCGCAGAAGTTTTACAAGACTTTACCTAACAGACTGTCTGAGTCTTGTTTAAGACCTGTCCAAGCTATTCCAGGCATCCCGCCTTTCTTATAAATATGAGTTGCGCCTAAGGCGCAGCAGCAGCCCCAGCCCGAAAAGCAGGCTGGTTAGTGTGGTGAAGGTTAGCTGCTGGCTTTGCATGAACGAAAAATAAGGGAGCGCTAGCTGACAAAGGCGCTTAGGATACTAGCCAGGAGGGCTAGGTAGCGTCAAGGCCACCCGACCCTTGGCCGAGGCTCCTCAGCTTTGGGGGCGATCGCCTACACTAAAAAAATACGCCAGAAATACGCTTCCCATTTAAACCCATGGTCTCCCCTTCCATCCGCTGGACCACCCGAGATCTCGATGCCATGCCCGACGATGGCGGCTGGAAACGCTATGAAATCATTGATGGAGATCTGTTTGTGACCCGTGCCCCCCACATTCGCCATCAAAGTGCCGCCGGGAAATTACAGGTTCGCCTAGAAAATTGGTCAGAAATGACGGGTCGGGGCAGCGCCTTCCAAACCCCTGGCGTGATTTTCACCCCCACCGATGCGGTCATTCCTGATGTGGTGTGGATCAGTCAAGACCGCCTCGCCAACGGAGTCGATGCCGCCGGACACCTGATCGTAGCCCCAGAGTTGATGATCGAAGTCCTTTCTCCTGGCGACCTCAACGAGCAGCGCGACAAAGAAGTGAAGCTGAAGCTCTACTCCCTCCACGGCGTACAGGAATATTGGATCGCCAACTGGCAGCTCAAAAATCTAGAAATTTATCGCCGCACCAACGCCCAACTTCACCTCATCGCAACCCTGCTCGAAGCCGACACCCTCACCTCACCCCTGCTTCCGGGTTTCAGCACCCCAATCGCCCAAATCTTTCAATAATCACTGCCTTAAACAGTTCCCTCGCGGGCGTTGCCCATAGGGTCTTCCTTCAGCCGATCGCCTGCAGCATTTTAAAGAGACGGTAATTCTAACTTTCAGATAGATCCAATAGTTCTAATGCCATAGAATCAAAAAGACCCCAAGAATCGCAATTTTACAAAGGCTTGTTTCATTGAGGTTGACAATTAGAGACGACCTGCTGACTGAGAAGCTTATAAAAAGTAGGAGTTTAGGAAGAATGGTAGCGGTGGGGGTTTTACACTCTTTAACTGGCCCGATGGGTCTGAGCGAATTACCCTTACGGGATGCAGCCCTGATGGCGATCGCCGAAATCAATCAAGCTGGAGGTATTCTAGATGAGCAGATTCAGCCCATCGTTGCCGATGGGGCTTCGCTATCTACAATCTTCGCCAAGCAGGCACAGAAACTCTTAGAACAAGAATCAGTCGTCACAATTTTTGGATGTTGGACATCGGCCAGTCGCAAGGCTATTTTGCCAGTTTTAGAAGAATTTAATGCACTACTTTGGTATCCCGTTCAATACGAAGGATTAGAGCAGTCATCCCATGTTTTTTATACAGGCTCTTGTCTCAATCAGCAGGTAGAACCCGCCGTAAAATGGCTCGTCGAACAGCAAAAAAAACGATTCTATCTCTTAGGTTCTGACTATATTTTTCCGTGGGCTGCTAATAAGTTTATCAAAGCTCAGCTCAAGCAACTAGGGGCTGTTGTTGTTGGCGAAAGCTATGTTGCACTGGAGACTCAGGATTTTGCAGATACGATTACCCAGATTCAAATAATCCAGCCTGATGTCGTCTTTAATACCCTCAATGGCACTAGTAATCTGAGCTTCTATCAGCAATATAAAGAAGCTGGGATTTCATCAGATAAAATCCCAGTTATGGCGGTCAGTATTGCCGAAGTTGAGATCCAGACGATTGGAGAAGCCGCAGTGGGGCATTATGCTAGCTGGAGCTATTTTCAGAGTTTAGATCTGCCTGAAAATCATAGGTTTGTCCGAAATTTTCAGTGCCAATATGGGGCACACCAAGTTACAAGCGATCCGATCGCCGCTGCTTATTTTCAGGTGTATTTGTGGAAGCAAGCCGTTGAGCAGGCCGGATCTTTTGAAAGCGATCGCGTTCGTAAGGCCGCCTATGGACAAGTCATTGCATCTCCTGGTGGCTCTATCAAATTAGAGTCAAACCATCATGTCTGGAAGCCTTGTAGAATCGGCCAAGTTTTATCGGGGGGGCAATTTCAAATCATTTTTGAAACCCCATCTGCGATTAAACCATTACCTTGGTTGGGTGTAGAAGAAGTTGATTTTGCCAATGCGGATGTTGTCATTCAACTCCTCGCAGAAGTGTCCCAATGGATTCAAAAAGCCCAGCAGTTAGAGATTGCAATGGCCCAACTCCGCACCGAAATGGAAGAACGCCAACGAGCAGAAGCAGCTTTGCGAGAGAGCCAAGCCCAACTTGCACAGATGCAAGCCGAACTGGCTGTTACTCGCCGTCTCCAGGAAATGTTATTACCCAAAGACCAAGAACTTCACCAGATTCAAAATCTCGACATTGCCGGATTTATGGAGCCTGCGGAAGAGGTAGGCGGAGATTATTATGATGTGCTGCAATATGACGGGCGCGTCAAAATTGGCATTGGTGATGTTACAGGGCATGGGCTAGAGAGCGGCATGGTGATGCTGATGGTGCAAACAGCCGTGCGCACATTACTAGCCATCGATGAAAGGGATCCCAAGCGATTCTTAAACGTGCTTAATCGCATTGTGTATGACAACATACAGCGGATGCAGTCTCACAAAAATATGACGCTGGTGCTGTTAGATTACCGTGAAGGATTACTCACGTTGAGCGGGCAGCATGAAGAGATGATTGTTGTGCGCGTTAACGGTGAAATTGAACGGATAGACACATTTGATTTAGGATTTCCAATTGGCCTAGAACCCGATATTACTGCGTTTATTAATCAAGCCTATGTGCAATTAAAGATAGGTGATGTAGTTGTTTTGTATAGCGATGGTGTGACGGAAGCTGAGAATTTTTTGAGGAAGCATTATGGGTTAGAGCGCCTATGTAGGGTAGCCCAACAGCATCGAGAACAACCCGCAGCCAACATCCGAGAAGCCATTATTCAGGATCTTCAAAATTATATTGGAGAACACAAAGTCTACGATGACATCACATTACTGGTTTTAAAACAGCGCTAAAGAATCTCCTATGGAAGAACCATGACGGAGACTCATTAAGGAATTTATGAGAAATCTAGAAATGAAACTGCGCCTCAACACCCAGATATAGCCATAGTCACAAAGGTTAGGACATACCCGCGTCATTCCCGTGAAAACGGAAATTCATGGGTTGCATGACTCTCAAGATGGATTCCTACCTGCGCGGGAATGACAGGTAAATGCCCTTATGGATCATGGTTACAGCTATAAAACCTAGGCAGATCGGCCAAATATCTTCAAACATCTCTAGATTTCAGCCCGAATTGTAAATGAGTAGTCGCCCCCCGGTTCAAGTTGATAGTCGCAGCGTTCGAGGAATCGCGCTAGGGGGTCTCGGATGAGGGCACGGCCTAGGGAGGGTTCGACGACCAGTTCTCCCTGGCGGAAGCGCCACTGGAACTGCCATTCATAATCATTGGCGCGAACTTCTCCCTCAATTCTGCCTTGGGGCCAGGATTGATGCGTAATGCGGACGTGGGCAGTGGTTTCTGGTAGGCGTCTGGGACTCACGAAGTAGCTTAAACCCTATAACAATGAGCAGTGAAGATGGCTGGATGTTGACCGGTTCAGAGCAATCATCTATTCAAGGATGAGATTTTTTAGCTTACTGTTTTCTAGGGGAATGGCAGATCGGTAACAGGTTTATCCCTGAGAAGGAACTTAAAACATGCTTATGTGTTGGGTCGTGAGTCAAAAGCAATTAAGACTAAACAGCCAAGGTTTTAACTGGATAGGGAGAGGAAGACCTCTACAACAGCTTGATTCTGAGGAACGCAGGAATTGATCAGGGGTGAACCAAGTCAGGCTGGCGATCGCCCTTCTGGGTCACCAATGCCTCGCCCAGCCCAAAAGATAGCCGCATGACCCACCGCCGCACGCGCGTCAACCCAGCTTCATTTGCTTTCCGCGCTTTTCTGATCATCCCTTCCTGATCATCCCTTCCTGACTATCCCTTCCTTATTGATGAACCAATTTTGCATGGGATTCAAGGGCAAGCCAGCATTACGTGAGGATTTCTTGGCATTAGCACCGCTCTACCCATGAGCACCACTCCACTAATCAGACGGCAGGCTCACAGAGCGGTTGTTATACAAACTCATGGCTTTCTCAACGCCTTGCTTTAGGCTCAGCTCAACGGCATCGACAGAAAGCTGAAGCACGTCTTCGAGTAGCTTCGCTTCTGCACCAGAGAAACGACCGAGTACATGGGAGATAGTGCTTTTATCAGGGGTCGCCGTAGTTTTGGGGCTACCGATACCAATGCGCAGACGCGGAAAATTTTGGGTGCCAAGATGGGCGATCGCCGACTTCATCCCATTATGCCCACCCGCCGAACCTGATAGCCGCATCCGCAACTTACCCAAGGGCAAATCCATATCGTCGTAGACCACCAGCACCGATTCTGGCGGCAGTTTATACCAATCCACTGCCGCTCGGATCGATTGCCCTGAGAGATTCATATAGGTGAGAGGCTTGAGCAGTCGCAGCTTTTGGCCGGGGCGCGCAAACCCTTCCCCAAATTGCCCCTGAAACTTGCGATTTTCCACCAAAGACACCGACCACAGGGTTGCCAATCGATCGACCAAATCGAACCCGATGTTGTGGCGGGTTTTCTCATATTTGGATCCTGGGTTCCCCAACCCCACAATCATTTGCGGGATGACTAAGGACGGAGTAACGGCAGTAGCAGAGGTCATCCGATTGAATCGTGGTAATAGGCAACAGGAGCAATATCGGGAGAGAAATTAGGCTTGAGAAGGGGATTCAATCGGATCCTCAATGGTCGGAGTCACAATATCTGATTCCACCGCATCCACTGCTGGATCTGATTCCACCGATTCCGCCGCATCCACTGTATCCTCTGCTGGATCTGCTGCATCTGCATCTGCATCTGCATCTGCATCTGCATCTGCATCTGCATCTGCATCTGCATCTGCATCTGCATCTG
>Ga0105049_10003661_pt1 | contig 18134 bp, 12 predicted proteins | sample MAT06_FD_78087 | JGI IMG/M metagenome (GOLD analysis project Ga0105049, IMG submission 78087) | Freshwater microbial communities from Lake Fryxell liftoff mats and glacier meltwater in Antarctica - MAT-06 | ecosystem: Environmental > Aquatic > Freshwater > Ice > Liftoff microbial mat | place...
AGCACGCTGAGCAACCCGAATAGTTTTCTATTCATCGCGTTTCTCCTTCGGTTCTTAGACTCTTAAAAAGTAATGGGTGATGGATCGACAACAAATCGACAACAGTATGTTAACCCCAGTCGGGAGATAACCAAGTGCGTAACTTCTACTATACATAAAATCTACAGGTAATTAGGCGGTTTGCCGCTGTACAATCGTGAGCGGGAAGTGTACATGTTGCACCGCACGTAGGGGATCTGCCATGCGGCTCAACAACAGTTCTACCGCCACCCGGCCCGATTCGTCTAGGGATTGGCGAATGGTGGTTAGCCCGATATAATCTGCGATATCAAGATCATCGAAGCCGAGGACCGTCACATCATTCGGCGTCGTCAGGCCCATCTCGCGGATTGCCTTTAAGACACCAATCGCGACTAGATCACTGGCGGCAAAAATGGCAGTCGGGCGCTCGGCAAGCGAAAGCAGTACTTTCGCCTGGGCATAAGCGGCTTCCATATCATTGTGGGCGTTGCGTACATAGCTATCGAGCAGTGGGAGCGCTGCTTCGCGTAAACGATTGCGAAAACCGCCAAGACGCATAGCACTGGTTGGCAGCGTACAGCCGGGAATTTCGGTGTCAATGCCGACAAAAGCAATTCGAACGTGTCCAAGACCGAGAAAATAGTCAGCTGCCAAACGGCCACCTTGCTCATTATCGATCTCAACCCCACTAAAAGCTGTATGATGCGACTCAATTAATACAGTGGGTAGCTGATTGTGCAGAAGCCGTTGGGCGGCACTGCTATCCACTTGCAGCGACATAATGATCAGGCCATCAATGCGGTGTGCAACCGGTAAACTTTCCAGTTGCGTCTGATAGTGGCGGGCTGAATCGACACTATAGACCACCAATTCATATTCCGAACCATGAAGGGCACTGGCCACGCCACGCAACCGTTGCACGAATGACGGATAGGTAAAAAAAGGGGCCAGAACCCCAATACGATAGGTGTTACGGCGGGCACGGGCACTGGCCTCTGCTTTGGGCACAAACTTCAACAGATCAATCGCCTGCAAAACACGTTGCCGCGTTTGGTCATTGACGCGATGCGGTACATTCAGGACGCGCGATACGGTTGCAATGCTGACGCCAGCTTCTTTCGCCACATCGTAGATCGTTGCGTTCGCCATGTTTCTCACCTGTCCATAGTGGCAATAACGCAAGAAATGCGCGTTGATATAGGATTGCTTTTCGGCTCTAGCTATAAATAGTTGAATTTATGAGATTTTAGGGAAATGGAAATAACTTACATGAAAGCACTTACATTACGAGTTTAGCATAATGATTTTGGGTTGTCAAGAGCCAATTGGGCGCAGATGAGAGCAGATCTCGTTTGGTTGCAGCAAATGGAGTGGGCGAGGTTGTGCGCTTGTCAGGGCCGAAGTTCGCGTTGCGGTGTTCGTTGATAACTTGGCGGCTTCAGCCCTGACACTTTATCTGAGGTGCATCGCTAGATTATCCGAAAAGTGATTGACGTCGATCCCCGCAGCGGCCAGCGCGCGCATAAACTCGGTAATTTCTAGCGCGCCATTGACACCACCAATAATCGTAACCTGTTCCGCTTCAAATGCGGCCCAACGGTCGCGGCCCACGACCGGCTGCTGCTGTTCGACGTAGTGCAGCAGGGCAATCATATCATCGACCGCGCTCAACGCTTCATAGATATAGACATAATGCCGCGTATCGAGTTGGGGTGGCTGTACACTCCCCGCAGGTTCGTCATCTGGCATGAACACCGGCGGCGCGGTGGGTTGGGTGATTGGCTGGACCAAGGTGGGGCCAAGCGGCAAGGTTTGCTTGCGAAAGTGTACCCATACGGCTTCCAATCCCGTGAGATCGACCGCGGTCCACAAGCCAATGCCTTCTGGCTCGATCATATAGTGGCCAGGCCCAAGCGGACTAAATTCCAGCACATAGGGGCCATATTCGGGTTTGCTTCCCGTGCGGCGCATCATGCCTTCCCAGTCTTCTTTCCAGATGTGGACTGGCAACTCCTGCATCCCTTCCACCTCGACGCGCACAACGCTATAGCCAGGCATGGAACCCGCACTATTCGCTTCGGTTTCCCAGATTGGTGACAATTCGGCAAAGATCACCTCTAGCCCACCGGTACCATCGACCGCCAGATTCGCCTGTTCGTAGCCAAGCTCGGCGCTTAACGAATAGACACCCGCAGGCAAGCCGCGGAAATGGAAACGTTCATCGGCATCAATGATCTGTTGCTGTTCATTGCCGACCCCATCGAGCAAGCGGATGGTCATGCCCGCCGCCTTGGGTGCAATGCCCGTGATCAGGCTGCGCTGCGCGCTCGTAGGTTCGACCGTTTCGCGCTGTACAACCGGCATACGCAGTTCAATTTTGATATGATTGACGCCATCGAGCGCAATATCCGATTGACTGGTCGTCTCTTCGTAGCCAGCAACCGCCACGGTATACCGCCCTGCCGCCAACTCTATAAATAGAAATTCGCCCTGTGCATCCAAGGCCTGCTCCTGCCGATTGCCAACGCTATCGAGCAAGCAGACGCGATAGGGCGTACGGGCTGCGGCCCCGCCGATCACGCGGCCTGCGATCTGCGCAGCTTGGGCAGGCGAAGGCGTGTGAAGGTCGGTGTAGACAAACTCGACGAGCAAGGTGCGTTTTTTGTCGACATGCACGCGCGCTTCTAATTGTGTCCGTGTACCGTCTTCGTCTGGCACATGATCAACCGACACGATGTAATGCCCCGGATCCAGGGGGCCAAGCGCACAGCCAGAGTCCCCCAATTCCGGAGTTGTACCGGTATAGACGGCCTCACTGCTCCATTCGCCGGCGTGAATGCGCACGGGTAGATCGCGCTGGCCATCGACCACACAATAGACCAAGTTCGGATTCAACCCTTCCGGTGCCGTGCGGATGGTGTAGCCCCACCCAGTTACCGCCAATTCGACTTGCCGCTGATTAAGGCCATCGAGCACAATGCGGTCGATACGACTGCCCTGCGGATTGACACGCAGGCTGTATTCGCCAGGCGGCAGATCCACAAAGCGAAAGCTGCCATCATTGCGCGCCATGGTTACCCACTCTTCGCCATCGCTAGCGCGCACCAAGAGAAGAACGGCTCCCGAACCACCTCGCACCGTACCCTCGACGCGACTCTGATTCATCGCCGAGCCGGCCGGTGTCAGATCAAAGTTGACGACCATTTCCTTTTGCCCAACACTCAGCTCGACCGCTTCCTCCACTTCGGTGCCGGGAATGCGCAACAGATAGGCGCCTGGGCCGAGATCCGCGATGACATAGTGACTATTGGCATCCAGCGCAACGCGCGCTTTTTCCTGGCCATTTTTTTCCAACACAATTGTGCGGTATTCCCCAGCCTGGGCAACGGTCCCCTGGAGCGTGATCAGATCTTCGGCCACATCACCGCGCCATTTGCGCGCGATCTTGGGTTCGGCTTTCAGCGCATAGACAACGGGCAAGACGCCGCCTGCCCAGCGATCGCTATACCAGGCATGGGTCTCCCACCAACTGCTGGTGCTGCCAAGCTGGGCATTTGCCAACAGCCAAAAGGCTGTGCAAAAATAATAGTCGGGCGCGTCGGCGAAGCGTTGACTGGTACCCATCATGACACGGCAAGCTTCCAGCGTTTGTGCCATGTGCAGATCGGGGCTGGTAGCCGGATAACGTGGATCGACATCTTCGCTGACCAGGTAGCCACCTTCGGTCGAGAGAATGGGCAGGCTATAGCCCAGATGTTTGCGATTGAGGGCATCGAAATATTCATAGGCCAGCCAACAGGTGGGGTCATCCATGGTGGTCGCGCCGGGGTTGCTGCGATCGCGCCGCAATCGATTGATTTCTTCCAGCGAGCGACCGCGCCAGGCATTTTCGCCCCAGCTTTCTTCTTCAATCGTCTGGTAGAAGCGATAGGTATAGGCCGCACCTTCTTGGTTGCCAATATCATAGGGATAATCCAGCGGGCGATTGCGCGAATAATTGTGGATCGCCTGCCACACCGGCCCAGCAAAGAGATCCTTGCGCCCAGCCGCCACAATTTTCCCCACCAAATCCCAGCGGCTTCCATTCGATATGGCGGGCAACGCGGGCATGCCGCCGCGCTCAAGAATGATCTCCAGATTGGCGATGGTGTTTTCGACCACCAGGGCAATACCGTTGGCCGGCATACGGCCACCCTTCCATTCGGCATCGCGATCTGGCTCACTGTTAAATTCAAAGTAGCGAATCCCCGCGCGCAGGAAAGCATCGATCTGCACGACTTCTTTGACATCCAACCGGCTGGGATTGGGCGTGGGGCGATAGATGCGCACAATTGGCATGAAGCCTTCGCTCAAGAGCAATTCGGCAAAATCCAGCGCACCGTCATGGTTGTAGATTTTCACCCACTTGATGCCCAGCGCTTTCATTTCGGGAATCCAAAAGTCCCGGATCTTGCGCATACCAATCGCGGTTGCGTAGCCGGTTGACCAGTGAATGCCAATCCCCGTATCGTTAGCCGGTCTGGGATATTCGTATAGCTGCATGCCTATTCTCATTCTTCAGTCTGATAAACAATCTTTACTAGATTCTGTTGCACGGGGTACAGCGGTTTGCTACCGTTGCTGATTATACCAAACCCTGGGCGTAACGCCGATTTTATGTTTTAGATGAACGTACCTCTGTTGTGGGTCACCGTGGCGCACAAAGTCCCAAGCCGATTTGGGAAAATTGGCTAGATAGCAGAAATATCCAAAAGCAGTTTTGCTCTCTGCCGGCAAATACGGTATTGTTACAATGTTAAAGCAAAGGGAAACCAAAATGCTTGCACAATCATTCTTTCACATTAAAATTGTCTGAAAAGGCTAGGCTTTTGTACGCGCTCGTACACTCTTTTTGCGAAAGATCGCCTATGTTGTAACCGTCGTGCCTTATTCATCGGTGGAAGAAACCAAGGATTTACCTAAACCGATCTTCGCTACCTCGGGGAAGTGGTCAAGCAACTCACGGCAATTTTGCTGCGTGCTTGGCAATTGCCGCGCACTGGGCGCGACAGGAGTGCGGATCGGCACGCCATAAAATCATAGTTTGGGGGCGCTCATGCAAATCGTCCAAACGGTTGCGAATCAGATTTCTGCTAATGTACAAAAAGTAATTATCGGCAAGCAAGCCGAAATTCGGCTTACGCTGCTGGCTTTGCTGTGTGAAGGCCATCTTTTGATTGAAGATGTGCCGGGCGTCGGCAAAACTATGTTGACGCGCGCGATTGCGCGCAGCATTGGCTCGACCTTTCGCCGCATTCAGTTCACACCGGACATGCTCCCCAGTGATGTGACTGGGGTCAATATCTACAATCAAAAGACCCAAGAATTTGAATTTCGGCCTGGCCCCATTATGGCCCAGATTGTGTTGACAGACGAGATCAATCGCGCTACACCCAAGACCCAATCAGCGTTGCTAGAAGCCATGGAAGAGCGCCAGATTACGGTGGACGGGGTGACGTATCCGATGGCGCGGCCCTTTATGGTCTTGGCTACGCAAAATCCGATTGAATATGAAGGTACATTTCCCTTGCCCGAAGCGCAAATTGACCGCTTTATGATGCGCATTCGCCTGGGCTATCCGCTTAAAAATCATGAAGTTGATATGCTCAATCGCCAATCCGAACATCACCCGATTCAGGATGTGACGCAGGTCGTCCCGGTCGAAGAGTTGGTCGAAGCCCAACGCGCGGTGCGCACCGTTTATGTCGATAATCTGGTCAAAGAATATATTGTGGATCTGGTGGCTACCACGCGCGATCACCCGGACATTTATCTAGGAGCCAGCCCACGTGGGAGCCTGGCGCTGTTTGCCGCAACACGCGCCTATGCTGCCATGGAGGGGCGCGATTATGTGTTGCCCGACGATGTGAAACTACTGGCCGAGGCTACCCTTTCGCATCGCTTGATTGTCAGCCCGTCGGCCCGTATCAAGAATGTAACGGCCCGTCAAGTGATCGAAGATGCGCTCCGGCATACAATTGTGCCGGGAGCCCGTAGCCGAGTGCGATAGTAGAATTTGGTAGCAAGCGGCAATCGTTTGTATGGGTCGATATACAGTGGCCCGCTTGACTGCCATGGTAGCTACCGCCTGTTGTACGAGAAGGATTCTATGTCGTCACGCCTGATTTTTCTGCTCGCCGCACTGATTACCACCTGGGTGCTGGCTTTTAACAGTGGGCGCGATCTTGCCTTCAATATCGCCTACTTGATCTCTGGTGTGTTGCTCCTGAGCTATGGCTGGGGCATGAACAGTATTCGCGGCCTGGCCCTGCGCCGTTACACGCGTACACGGCGTAGCCAGGTGGGGCAATATGCCGAAGAGCAATTCGAAGTCAATAATCGCAGCATTTGGCCCAAGCTGTGGATCGAGATCGAAGATCATTCAACCTTGCCTTGGCACCCTGCCAGCCGCGTGATCAGCAGCCTGGGCCGCCAGAGCAGCCAGCGCTGGCAAGTGCGCACCATGTGTACGCAGCGCGGGCGCTTTCGCCTGGGGCCCCTGACACTGCACAGTGGCGATCCGCTGGGTATTTTCAGTGTGAAGCAGGAATTGGGCGATACCTCGCAACTGATCGTCTACCCGATGGTCATCGATCTACCGTCCTTTGAGCCTTCGATTGCTGACTTATCGGGTGGTGAGGCGCGCCATCGGCGGACGCATCAGATCACCAGCAATGTGGCTGGCGTGCGCGAATATGTGCATGGCGACAGTTTGAATCGTATCCACTGGCCGACTACGGCGCGCTCACGCCGCTTTATGGTCAAAGAGTTTGAACTTGACCCCACCGCCGATGTTTGGCTCTATTTGGACTTGAACGGGCAGACAGAAGCCGCTTTGGCCTGGACCCCAGCCCCGCCGGAAGTGGGATTGTTTGCCCTGCGCGAGCGCAAACGCCAAGAGAAAGTGTTCGAATTGCCCCCGGTTACGACTGAATATGCCGTGACGGTGACAGCTAGTCTGGCACGCTATTTTGTCATGAATAACCGGGCGATTGGGGTGAGCAGTTGGGGCCATGCGCGCGAATACATTCAGTCGGATCGCGGTGAGCGCCAACTCAACAAAATTCTGGAAGCCTTGGCTGTGGTAGAAGCCGATGGCTCGCTGCCCTTTGCCCACCTGATCACCACCGATGGCATTCGCTTAAACCGCAATGATACCTTGATTGCGATCAGCGCTGACCCCAATCGCGAATGGGCTCTGGCGTTGCAACAGATTCAGCGCCGTGGTGTCAACAGCGTAGCGATTGTGATTGATGGCAGCACCTTTGGTGGCACGCAGCCCTATGCGCCATTGTATGTAGAGTTGGAAGCGGCCAACATCCCGACCTATGTGGTGCATCGCAATGACGCAATTGATCAGGCATTGGCCCAACCAACCCGTATCTCCGCACGCCAAACCAACGGCAATTATTGGCGTTAAAGCTTGGCAAGCAACAAGGCTGCGGCCTGCTTTTGTTGTAATTCCGTAATCCCTTTCTCGGCTAACAGTAGCATCTCATTCAATGCTGCGCGCGAAAAAGGTTGCTTTTCCGCCGTGCCTTGGATCTCCACAAACTCACCCTTGCCTGTCATCACTACATTCATATCCACATCGGCTGCCAGATCCAGTGCATAATCTAGATCCAGCATCGGCTTGCCACCCACTACACCTACGCTGACAGCCGCCAGTGAATCGAGCAACACCCCATTTGGGATCAGATTTTTCTTTTCGAGCTTTCGAATGGCAATGGCTAGCGCAACATAGCCGCCGGTGATGGCGGCCGTGCGTGTGCCGCCATCTGCTTGCAACACATCACAGTCAATGATAATTTGGCGCTCGCCCAGCAACTGGAGATCGACAATGCTGCGCAGGCTACGCCCAATCAGGCGTTGAATCTCTTGGGTGCGCCCTTTGGGTGTTCCGATTTCGCGATTATTGCGCGTCGATGTGCTGCGTGGCAACATGCCATATTCAGCTGTGACCCAGCCATGCCGCTTGTTTGAATATTTGATCCAGCCTGGCAATGTATCCTGCACCGTCGCGTTGCAGAGCACGCGCGTATTGCCCGCCGAGATCAAAACGGAGCCTTCGGCGTGGATCGTGTAATCCAGATCAAACGAAACCGGACGCAATTCATCAAATGCACGGATGGGTGAGGACACGGAAACCTCTTTCTGAATAGATACACACTAGCACATCAATGAGCATAGCGCACGCATACAAATGGTGCGTTTCCCTGCTCATCGCTGGCAGTGCTTGGCAGAAAACAACAAACAAAAAGACCCTTCCACGAGGGAAGGGTCTTCTGAGGTGGAGCTAAAGGGACTTGAACCCTTGACCTCTACAATGCCATTGTAGCGCTCTCCCAACTGAGCTATAGCCCCAAAAAGTACGCAGAATATGCGATTTATCTTTCGGGTAATATGATCAACAATTTAATGCAGCAACCGCTGAATCCTGTTCAGCCAGCGCAAGTTGACAGTCCCTAATTCTACCAGAAATTGTGTTTCTGTCAAATCTCATCTGCTGAGTTTCGATTATTGATTTTTAAATCTACCTATCATTCGGTGATGAAGTGATAGCCTGCGAGTGGAGCTGTGGGGATTTGAACCCCAGACCTCTACAGTGCGATTGTAGCGCTCTCCCAACTGAGCTACAGCCCCGCATGACTCTGGGGAGTATACCAGAACCGGCTTGATCCGTCAAATCGACGGTGATTTATAGACAAACTATGGCGTTTTATGTGGATAACATATAACAACTCCTGGCTTAGTCTGCTACATTCATTGAATTTTGGTCTGAATCGGATGTCATACGGGTCCAGCACAATTGATCAACGTTTAATAAACTATAGCCATCTATGATTCTCTTCAGATAGCATGTTGCTCAGTTGATTGAGCACACAAAACGAGGAGAAAGGTACAATGAAAAAGCTCAAGGGAAAAGTTCTTACCATTCTGATAACAGTCTTGCTAATGAGCGCCGTATACACTAGCGTGGTGATGGCGGTTGGCAATTCGTTGCTCATCAATGCCAAACCGAATCTGGAGCATGTGCGCGATTATGCCGCTGCTGCTTCGTCTGCTGCCGTCACCTATGCCGTGGATGGTGGTTTACTCTACGCTGGTCAACCCAATCATTGGGTGCAACGACCAACGCCGCCGGATGTGATTGTTGGCGCAGTTACCGTTGATCCACAGGATCCGCAACGAGTGTACATTGGGGCCGCCAATGAACTGGCGGTCTACTGGTCCGAAGATGGCGGCAATGCTTGGCGGCGTGTACCGCTAACGGATCAATATATTGGGGGTGTCACCGATGTGGCGTTGAATGGTACACAGCGCACGCTCTATGTCGCGACCGATACGGCGGGTATTTTCCGCCTGCGTGACGTGGGCTCTAGCATGATTTTGAGCGGGCACACCTATCTGGATCAGGCTGTGCTTGAGATTGTCAGTGATCAGGCGGGCGCTGGATTGGCCTTTGCACGCACGCAATGGCGCGTCTACCGCGCCATCGATAATGGTATGCAATGGATGGGGCTCGACACGTTGACCAGCGCGCCGACCACGCTGGCCATCACCGGCGATACGCCAGCCACGGTCTATGTCGGCACAGTTGACCGTGGTCTGTTGAAAAGCCAGGATGGCTTTACGTGGGAAATTGTCAACGCCGGTTTCCTACAGACGGCGGGGACGCGCTTGCAAATTGATGCGCTGGCCGTTGATCCGGCACAACCTGGCGTGCTCTATGTCGCAACCAGTTATTTGTTTGGACACACCGAGGTGCATCAAACACCTGCGGGGGTTGCCATGAGCACGGACAATGCGGCGCATTGGTCGCCGCTGGCCGCCAATCTGGCTGCGCCGATTGCGCGTCTCTTGCCTGTTAGCGGTGTCGAGGGTGCCGTTTATGCATTAACAACGTTGAGCCGCACCCCGCACCCGTTGGGGAATGCGTCCAGCATTGATACAACCATGCTGGCATCGGTCAACCCCCCAATGGCACAACCAGCGTATTCCTGGATGAGCACTTTGCTGGCCTGGTTGGCCGTTGTCGTTAGTGCGGCTAGTCTGCTTGTCTTTGTATTACGCAAAGTGTTACACAAACTATATCATGGCTCGGCCAGCGTGGTTGGTATTCACCTGCCCAAGATCGTGGAACGCATGTTGCAGGGCGTGTAGTTGGCGCTATCCACACCTTTGGTTCGCCGTCATTTGTTATCACCAGGATTCTCCTTGCATGATTTCTCCTCCAGATGAACGAAAAGCCGGCTGCAAAACAGCCGGCTTTTCGTTGCCTACGCGGCATAGAAAACACTCAAATTCCATTTGACAACTTGGGTTGAAACTGGTATAGTGGCACCACAATCGAATCGTGTACTCTTATCCAGAGAGGTGGAGGGATCGGCCCGATGAAGCCTCGGCAACCCGGCAATGAGACAGCAACGATGCTGCTCGAAGCGCCAGGGTGCCAAGTCCGACAGACAAGTTCTGGAAGATGAGAGAAGGCAACACGCCCCTTTCTGCTCATCCCTCTTCAGGGATCTTTTGTTGCAGATTCAATGGGTAACTTGAAGCCCTCTCATCGCCTAGATGAGAGGTTTTTTGTTGCTCGCGATCCCTATTTGCTGCATGTCGAAGCAAATATACCGGCTCATCTTTCGTCTATGCTGATCCCTGCAAATCCTGGTCTGCCATGCAGCGAGTGGCAACTCCAGGGTTCGATCCGTAGCCGGTTGAGCTGCGGTACCAGCATCCATATAGCGTTCGAAGTCATCTATCGTTTTGTTGTGGAACCAGTAATTTCAAATAAACGTTGTAATAAAATCAGGGGAGTGCCATCTCATGAGTGAATCACGGACATTTGGCTTTTCTACACGTCAGCTACATGCGGGTCAACAGGCCGACCCGACCACCGGTAGCCGCGCTGTGCCAATCTACCAGACCACCAGCTATCAATTTCGCGATACCGAACACGCTGCCAATCTCTTTGCGCTCAAAGAACTGGGCAATATCTATACGCGCATTATGAACCCCACTACCGATGTGTTGGAACAACGCATTGCGGTGCTGGAGGGAGGGGTAGCTGGCTTGGCGGCCAGCAGCGGACACGCGGCCCAGGCTATGGCAATTTTAACGCTCTGTGAAGCGGGCGATCATATTGTCAGCAGCAGTCATTTGTATGGTGGTACCTTTAACCAGTTTCATTATACGCTTCCCCGGATGGGCATCGAAGTTACTTTTGTGGATCCTAGCGATCCCGAGAACTTTGCCAAAGCAATTCAGCCCAACACCAAGATCATCTATGGCGAAACGCTGGGCAATCCCGATATTTTTGTCTTTCCCTTTGAAGAAGTTTCGGCCATTTGTAAAGCGCACAACATTCCTTTGATGATCGACAATACGTTTGCCACGCCCTATTTGTGTCGCCCAATCGAGTGGGGCGCGAATATTGTTCTGCATAGCACCACCAAGTTTATCGGCGGCCACGGCACCACTATCGGCGGGATGATTGTGGATGGCGGTAACTTTGATTGGACCAGCGGGCGCTTTGCCAATTTCACCACGCCCGATCCTAGCTATCATGGGTTGGCCTATGCCGATGTATTGGGCATGGGGCTGCCACCGTTTGCCATTAAGGCGCGTGTGCAGGTTTTGCGCGATATTGGTGCTTGCCAAGCACCCTTCAATAGCTGGACAACCATTCAAGGGGTGGAAACCTTGAGCCTGCGCATGGATCGCCATGTGGCCAATGCACAACAGGTAGCCGAATTCCTGTCTGCGCATGGCGAGGTAAGTTGGGTCACCTATCCGGGGTTGCCCGATCATCCGCACCATGCACGTGCCAAGCAGTATTTGCCCAAGGGTGCAGGTGCTATCCTCGGCTTTGGAATTAAGGGGGGTGTTGCGGCTGGTCAGAAATTCATCAACGGCCTGCAATTGTTCAGTCACCTGGCCAATGTGGGCGATGCCAAAAGCTTGGCCATTCACCCGGCCAGCACGACCCATAGCCAACTCAATGAGGACGAGATGGTCACCGCAGGTGTCAGTCCCGATTTCGTGCGCCTGAGTATCGGTCTGGAAGACATCGAAGACATTCTCTGGGATCTTGATCAAGCTCTGGCGGGTGCGACGAAGTAATAACTGGATGATAGGTAGAGACGCAACATCTTGCGTCTCTACCTATCATCCTTCAGTTCAATAGGAAACCCTATGACGATTACCCAAACCCAATCTTCCGATCCAACCTCCGTGGGCATTGTCCAGCCCGACTACTTTACCTTTGCCGAAGAAGAACCCTTTTGTCTGGAGAGCGGCGCAACCCTCGGCCCCGTGACAGTTGCCTACGAAACCTATGGCCGGTTGAATGCTGACCGCTCGAATGCGCTGTTGATTTGCCACGCGCTCAGTGGGAGCGCCCATGCCGCCGGTTATCACAGCGCCGAAGATCGCAAACCCGGCTGGTGGGACGAATGCATTGGCCCCGGCAAAGCGTTTGACACCAATCGCTTTTTTGTGATCTGCATCAACGTGCTGGGCAGTTGTTATGGCTCCACTGGCCCCGCCAGTATCAACCCTGCAACCGGTCTCGCCTATGGCCTGAGCTTCCCTGTGGTGACGATTGGCGATATGGTGCGCGCCCAACGCAAACTTATCGATCACCTGGGGATTGATCAATTGCTCTGTGTGGCTGGCGGTTCCATGGGGGGTATGCAGGTGCTCGAATGGGCCGCCCATCATGCCGACCGCGTCAAATCGGTGATGCCATTGGCCTCCACCGCCCATCACAGCCCCATGTTGATTGCCTTTGGCGAAGTCGGTCGCCAGGCGATTTACGCCGACCCCAACTGGAACAATGGCGACTATTATACAGCGGGCAAGAAACCCGATGCTGGTTTGGCGGTGGCGCGTATGGTGGGCCATATCACCTACTTGAGCGAAGCTTCCATGCACCAGAAATTTGGGCGACGCTTGCAGCAACTAGAACGCTACGGCTACGAATTTAATGCCGAATTCGAGATCGAGAGCTATCTAAAATACAATGGCAACAGCTTTACCCGCCGCTTTGACGCTAATAGTTATCTCTATATTACCAAGGCGATGGATTACTTTGATCTGGCACAGCCCAGCGGTTCCCTGGCTGCCTCCTTTGCTGCCGCGGAAGCGATAAAATTTCTGGTAGTTAGCTTTACCAGCGACTGGCTCTACCCCAGCTATCATAGCAAAGAGGTCGTCACCGCCCTGACGATTGCCGGTGCCGATGTTACCTATCTGGATATTCAAAGCTCATGGGGCCATGATGCCTTTTTGCTGGAAGTAGAGACGATGACGCGGCTACTGGGTAGTTTCTTGGATCGATTGGCGCGCGAGGAACAGGTGGCATTGCCGCTGGCAATGAGCGAAGCGGAAAGTAAAGCGCTTGCTACCCCGAGCGCCAACGGCCATGTCGATGATCCTGCGCTCTTAGCACGTTTCCGTAGCGCTGCCGAGGTGACCGTATGACACCTGCTACCTTGCAACCTGTCGCGTCTAGCACGCCTGCGCGCGCAGCCATGCATAATGTGCCCCTTGCCGCGCCTGTTGCGCTGCGCCCCGACCTGGCCGTCGTTGCCGAACTCATTCCGACTGAAGTCAAGGTATTGGATCTGGGGTGTGGTGACGGTGAATTGTTGGCCCATTTGGTGAATACCAAGCATGTCAAGGGGCGCGGGATCGAGTTGAGTGAACAAGGTGTATTGGCCTGTGTGCGGCGCGGACTTAGCGTGCGCCAAGGCAATTTGAACGAGGGCCTGGCCGACTATCCAGAACATAGCTTTGACTATGTCGTGCTCAGCCAAACATTGCCTTTTCTGAGCGATGCCAAGAAGATCCTGCTGGAGATGTTGCGGGTAGGCCAACGCGCCGTCGTGAGCATTCCCAACTGGGGCTATTGGCGTTGTCGGATAGAATTGCTAGCCAGCGGGCGTATGCCCCAAGCCCCAGATCTGCCGCAACCCTGGTATGAAGCGCCACGCTGGCAAGCCTTTACGATCACCGACTTTGCCCGCTGCTGTCGCGAGATCGACGTTACGATTTGTCAGGAAGTCTATCTGTCGCGCGGGCGGCGCATTGAGGTACGCAAATTTAAAAATCTTTTAGCCACCACTGCTGTCTTTACGCTGGAACGCAAGTAGCCAGGGCAGAGACGAGACAAGGAGACAGTTACTCTATGTCTCGTGTCTCGTCTCTCGTCTCTGCTGTCCCGGCTACCCTTGCACCTGCACCAAGTAGTAATCTTTTTTGCCGCGGCGTAGGACAAGGTAGCGCCCTTCAATGCTCATATCAAGCGTAATTGCTTGCTCGGCTTCTTGGACGCGCACGTTGTTGAGGTAGATGCCGCCACTGCTGATCAGGCGGCGCGCTTCCCCGCGCGACTTGGCCACCCCGGCACTTTCTAACAAGTGGGTAATGGGCATCCCACCATTGTCGAAATCGGCTTGGGTGACCTGGGACGACGGAGCATCCGCAAAGATTTCGCGAATTTCCACAGCACCGAGGCCGGCAATTTCCTCGCCAAAGAAGACTTTGGTTGCCTGTTCTGCCTTGGCTAAACCCGCTTCGCCATGGACCATACGGGTCACCTCTTGGGCGAGCCGCCGCTGTGCTTCACGCAGGTGTGGACGTTCGGTCACTGCCTGGCTGTATTCGGCAATTTCCAGTTGGCCTAAGAAGGTATAAAAACGCAGCATCTCGACTACATTCGCGTCGTCTATGTTGACAAAGAACTGATAGAAACGATAGGGTGACGTACGTCTGGGGTCGAGCCACACCGAGTCGCCATCGGCGGTTTTGCCAAATTTGGTGCCGTCGGCGCGTTTGATCAGCGGATAGACGATACCGTGGGCCGTCTGTGCGTGGACCTTGCGGATCAAGGTCACCCCGGCGGTAATATTGCCCCACTGATCGCTGCCGCCAGCTTGCAATTTGCAGCCGTAGTGATCATGCAGATAGAGATAATCATAGGCTTGCAGCAACATGTAGCTGAACTCGGTGTAGGAGAGCCCGTCTTCGCGATCCAGCCGCGACTGGACCGAGTCTTTGGCAGTCATGTAGTTGACGGTAAAATGCTTACCCACATCGCGCAGAAACGCGATCATCGAGATCTGGGACAGCCAATCCATGTTGTTGACCAGGCGCGCCGGATTGGTCTTCACCTCGAAATCCAAAATTGAGGCGAGTTGGCCCTTGATCTGCTCCACATTGTGCGCAATGATCTCCGCCGATAGCAAGTTGCGCTCTGCCGAACGCCCGCTGGGATCGCCGATCATGCCTGTGCCGCCACCGGCCAATGCAATGGGGTGATGACCGAAGCGTTGCAAGCGGGCCAGCCCTACCATGGGGACCAAATGCCCGACATGCAAACTGTCCGCGGTCGGGTCAAATCCATTATAGACGCTGACTTTTTCTTTTGTGAGCAGCTCTTCCAAGCTCTCTGTACTGTCATAGCGCAGATTGCGCCACTGCCATTCATTGAAAATATTATTCATAAGCTTCTTCGGTCTTTTGCCAGCAGGAGTGAGTGAACGAGGTAAGTATACGTAGGATCGGCCAAAATCGCAATCTTTGGTCTTTACCCAAAGCTATTTGAAAACAATCGTAGCGTCAATTTCTTGCCACATTGCGTGTACTTGTTGTTTGAGGAGGCTGTCTCTTGCCCTAATTTTGTTGATGGCTGCGAGTCGTGTGTCTTTGTCGGTGAGCTCAGTGAAGAGCGTGGGAAGCGCGTCCGCATTTTGGGTAGACCATAACCAATTGGCGCAGTCGTAATCCTCGAACAACATTTGATACTTATGACGCCACCCTGTCCCAATCACAGGCACATCTTGGGATAAGGCATTTGCTATCTCATGAGTGTGGGGTAGATACTTCTATATACCCTAGTTGCTTTTACTCTAGCTCGACAATCGCTTTCTGTCTATCCGCAGAAGCATGGAAAAATGTGTATTACAGTTAGGCCATAACGAAATTGATAAACTTATAGATAAAACCCTTAAAAGTCATAGATAGCGTCTCGTGTATTATCGAGTTTATTAGTATGACTTTTAAAAGGTTTGTCCATTAGCGGAATATCGCACTTGCGAAGGAGAAACTATGCAGAAAATTCAAACCCAAGGCGTCCATCACATCACCTTGATTGGCGCGGATCGGCAGACCTCGATTGATTTTTGGGAAGGGGTGCTAGGCATGCCTTTTATTTTTGAGCAGCCCAATCTCGATGTGCCCGCCGAAAGTCATCTCTACTTTGACCCCGGCGATGGTCGCCTGATCACGATTTTTACCAATGAAGATCGCCGGCCCAACCCAACGCACAATCCTGAGGGCATTGGCAATTTACACCATATTGCGTTTATCGTCTCCCACGCAACCTATACCCAAGTGGCCAAACGCTTGGATGCACGCGGCATTCATCATAGTGGCGAGCTCGATCGCGGCTTTATGGATTCGATCTATTTTCGCGATCCACTGGGCCAACTCTTGGAACTGGCTTGCTATAAATTTGTGCCGCCCGTCGGCGTAACGGCTGCCGAGGTCTTGCTCGAGGCGCATCAGATCCGCGTGGCGCGCGGTGCCTATAATATCAACGATGAACATTTGGCCGATGCGATTGAAGAAATTACGCAACGGCTAGCCCGCTCGCTTTCTACGGATCGCGCGCCGAAAGATCCGTATCATCGATAGAAGATAGGGCCCGTGAATAAAAAACAGCGCAAGTATGTACTTGCGCTGTTTTGAGCTAATTCAGAGCGGACTGCTGTTTAGAAACGGCGTCGATCACCACCACGGTCGCGGTCACCACCGCCACCGCCACGGCTACCACCGCCACCGCCACCGCCACGGCTACCGCCGCCGCCGAAGCCGCCGCGATCGCCACCACGGTCACCGCCGCCGCCGCCGAAGCCGCCACGACGTCCACCACCGCCGCCGCCACCACCGCCGTCAAACGAACGTTCGCGTGGGGGACGGGCTTCGTTGACACTGATGCTGCGTTGTTGGAATTCAGTGTTGTTGAAGCGTGTGATCGCGTCTTGGGCTGCTTGCGTTGTTTCCATTTCAACAAAGCCAAAACCTTTGGAACGGCCTGTGGCGCGATCCGTGATTACAGCTGCTGAAATTACTGGACCGGCCTGTGCAAACAGCGCACGCAAATCCTCGTCAGTCGTAGAATAGCTCAGATTGCCAACATAGAGTTTCTTAGTCATAGAATCCTTCCAATTTCAGAGTTGGTACAACGTGTTGTGTACCCATAATTATTGGCATACAAATCAATGTACGGTCGGGAATATCGCCAAATAGACAACTTATTGCTGGTTCACACCCTTGCTGTAAACCTTTCGCCGTCGTTTCAATTCTAAACTTAACACGCTGCCTTGTTTAACGAACGATATCCGGTTGATGGGGGGCCTATCAGAGGTGAACAAACTATCTGATAAATCCAAAACCTTTGCTCGCGTTGAACCACCTGGCGGTCCCTTGCACTCGATCTGACATGATATTGCTTGTGCGCTTTGCTTACATTACTCTTCCGTGAACAACATTACTATAACTGAATAAAAAAATGGCCGCCGGGTTTTTGGGCAGCCGCTTTAGCAAAAACCAAACAGAGTACTTTAATATACAGTTACTCACAATCATAACAGTCACTGATTGTTTTGTCAATCCCTCAAAAACTGAATTTTGGGGGCTAAATTTGAACCCTATTGGGTGAATTTGCGGATTTGCATAGGTGTAGAACACAGCATTCGGGCAAGAAGGTATTGTATTTATTTGACGATAGCTTAGCCTTGCCGAAACGCGCTCAGCGGCGGCGCGTGCGCAAGATGGCCAGTATAAATAGGGGCAACGTTGCCATACGTCGCCACCGCCAGGGCTGTTGTATAAGGCGATAGAGCCATTCAATGCCCCAACGCTGCATCCAACGTGGGGCGCGTGGCGTGATGCCAGCCACAAAATCGAATGCGCCCCCCACGCCCAGCGCAACCTTGATCGGTAGTTCATGTCGATGCTGGGCGATCCACAAATCTTGCTGTGGATGTCCATACGCCACAAAGAGG
>Ga0105049_10003662_pt1 | contig 18132 bp, 12 predicted proteins | sample MAT06_FD_78087 | JGI IMG/M metagenome (GOLD analysis project Ga0105049, IMG submission 78087) | Freshwater microbial communities from Lake Fryxell liftoff mats and glacier meltwater in Antarctica - MAT-06 | ecosystem: Environmental > Aquatic > Freshwater > Ice > Liftoff microbial mat | place...
CCAACCGGCGGATAATCTATGCCATCGCCGCCGCGCTCGTCGCGGGCGCCTTCACGTGGGGCGCCATCCAGTACACCCGCGGTGGCGCCTCGCCAATCGTGGGCACTGTTCTCGCCGCCGATGGTCGCCCTCAGGCGCTGGAAGGCACCAAGCTGCGCGCCCTCGCTTCCGCCGGGGAGATCCGTTCGACCGACGAGTTGCTGAAGACCCCCTCCGACAGCTACATGGAAGTGGCGACGGTGTCTGGCGACTCGCGATTCGAGATGAACCAGAACAGCGCCGTCCGCCTTGTCGAGGCTGGTGGCTCTTCACAGATCAACGTCGAGCGCGGCGAAGTGCTCGTGCGCGCGGTGGCCGGTCGCGACCTTCTCGTCACGACGCCGCAGTTCGACGTCCGTTCCGACTCCGGCGTATTCAGCGTCGCCCGCGGTGTCCGCGGGGCCGAGGTCGCCGTGGTCTCCGGCGCGGTCGAAATCCGCCAGGCGGGAACACGCCGCCAACTCCGCGCGGGGGAAAGCTTCTCCAGCACCGGCTCCACCCCTGTTTCCATCTCGCGCCGCGTGGTCTGGAGCCGTCATGCGGATGAGTATGCGGGCCTGATGCCGCCCGTCCAAGTGGATGCACCGGTTGCCGTGGCCGACGAAGTGCCCGTCGCGCCGCCCGCCGTTGGCACCGCCGCCAGCGCCGCGCTCGGGGAGGCTGCGCCCGCGATGGCGCCTGCCGTGCGCCGCGCCCACACAACCGCGTTCCTCCCCGCCGGCACGCTCTCCATCATCGAGTTCCCCAGCATAAAGAACCTGCTTGGCTCCACGGAATTCCACGATCTTTCCGAGGTCTTTCTCGGCGAGGAAAAGCTGGCCCTTGCGGAGTCCTCCACCCAGAACCTTCCCCTGACCGCGGGCGAGCGCGACGTATTCCTCGCGCGGGTTCGCGAAGTCCTGACCAACGAGGACCTGGAGCTTTTCCTCTCCTCGCTCGGCGGCTCGATCTCGCTTGGCATCGGAACGCGCGGCCCCGTCCTGATCGCTGAAATCACCGAGAATCAGGCGGCGCTATCCGCGCTTATTGGCAGCAAGGTTGACCCGTGGCTCGCGACGCTTGAAGCCGACGAGCGCAAGCGCCCGCAGGTTGGAATCGCCAATGGGATGCTGGTTCTGGCCACCAACGCCGACGACTTCGAGGAGTCGAGCCTGGCGGCTGGATCGTGGCTCCCCACGGAGTTCGGCAAGTCGCGCTTCCTTGCCGACGTGCGAGCCATGACCACTGGCAGCACCTTTACCGCCGCCTTGGACGCCCAGGCCCTCGTGCGTCGCGCCTCTGAAAATTCCCATGCATCGAGGTTCTTCGACCGCCTCGGGCTCGGCAACATGCTCTCGCTCGTGGCCGCCACCGACTTCGCCGATCAGGCCGACAATCAGGCGCTCCGCGTCACCTTCGACGGAGATCGACAGGGCGTCATGGGGTGGCTCGGCGCACCGGGTCCGCTCTCCGCGTTTCAGTTCTTCTCCCCCGATGCGCACGCGGTCATGACGATGCGAGTCCAGCGCCCCGCGCTGGTACTCGGCGAAGTCGTCGGCTGGATCAGCCAGGACAACGGTGGGCACGGCCTCCCCACCGATAGCCCCGAGTTCCAGCTTGTGGAACGCGTCGCCGCGTCCCTCGGCAACGAGGTCGCCATCGGCCTCGACAACCCCGTGCTTCCGCTCCCCAACGTCAAGGTCGCCATCGAGGTCCTCGACCCCGTCGGCTTCCACGATGGGATGATCGATCTGCTGGATCTCCTGTGGAGCAATGGCTCCGAGACGAATCAGGTAACCGTCGCCTCGAATGCATACCGCAACCACCTGATCGTGGAGTTCCTTCACCCGTCCATGCCGATCTCCATCGCCTACGCGGTGGTCGGCGACTTCATCGTGCTCGGCCCTGGCCGCCCGTTTCTCGAGAGCACAATCGACATCTTTGCCGACAAGGTCGGACTCGACCAGGAGGCGTCCTTTCAGAACGCGCTCCCGGCGAAGAGCGGCTCTTACTGCTCCGCGATCTTCTACGCCGGAAACGGCGAGGGCACTTCGAGCCTCGCCCCTTACCTCTCCGAGTACTTGCGCAGCCGCAACATCCCCGTCGATCTCTCCACGGTGGGCGTCGCAGGTGGAACAGGACACGGCGGAGTATACTATGCCATTGCAAACAACGGCCGCATCGACTTCTTCATCGAGGGCGTCAAAGGCGACTATGAGATGGGCGGCATGATCCCCGCCGTTGCCCAGTGGATTGTCCAGCCCCGATAATCGCAACGCGGGCGGGCGGGAGTGAATAACTCCCGCCCCCCGCGTACATACTACCAGTACACGCTTTTCCCGCTGTTCCCTCCTTTTCACCTGTTTCCATCCCCCTGCCTCCCGCTCCCACCCCATGTTCATCGAACTCGACAATCTCACCGTCAAGTATGGCAAGAGGCTCGTCCTCGACAAGATGACGGCCCAGCTCGACGGGCGCTCGATCGGACTCCTCGGTCCCAACGGCGCCGGCAAGTCCACGCTCATCAAGACGCTGCTTGGCTACCTGACTCCCGTTTCCGGAACCGCGCGCGTGATGGGCTTCGACGTGGTGAAGGACCGCATGAAAATCCGCCAGGTCATCGGCTACATGCCGGAGCACGAATCCTACATCAAGGGACTTTCCGCCGTGCGGTTCCTGCGATACATGGGCGAACTCTCTGGCCTTTCCCCGCGCGCCGCCATGGAGCGCGCCCACGAGGTGCTCTACTTCGTCGGCATCCACGAGCTGCGCTACCGCCCCGTGGAAACCTACTCCCTCGGAAACCAGCAGCGCGTGAAGCTGGCCCAAGCGCTCGTCCACGGACCCAAAGTACTAATCCTCGACGAGCCGACCAATTCTCTCGATCCCGAGGGCCGCGACGAGATGCTTCACCTCGTGCGCGACATCGGCCAGATTTCAGGCTCCCATGTGGTGATGTGTTCCCACATTCTCAACGACGTGGAGTTCTGCTGCGATGCCGTCACGGTGATCAACCGGGGCAGGGTTGTTCTCACGGGAATCATCAAGGAATTGAAGAAGGAGGACCTGCGCACCTACGACGTCCGCATCGAAGGCGACCGCGAGCGGTTTCTTGGCGCTGTCGCATCGCTCGGGTGGGAATGCAGTCAGGACGAACGCGGAGGAATTCGCGTGAAGCTCCCGGAGGGTCAGGAAACCAGCTCCATCTTCCGCATTGCGGCGGAGATCGGCGTGCAGCTTCGCCACTTCCATTTCAAGAAGGATTCGCTGGAGGACATCTTCGTCTCCGTGCTGCGCGAATCGGAAGGGAAAATCGCCGATGCCCGTTCATGAGATCAAGTACCGCGCGGTCGAAGGCGAGCTTTCTCCCGGACCGTTCCGCATTCTCTCTGTCACAAAATTCACACTGTTGGCGGTGATGAACAAGTGGGTTGCCACCACGCTGATGGCGGGGAGCGGGCAACTGCTTGTCTATGGCACGATCTTCCTGATCATGGGCAACCCCCTCGTCAGGCAAGCGCTTCAGGTCACCCAGGTGATCGACCTTCCCATCCCGGTCATCCTTCGCAACTTCATCCTCATCCAACTCTTCATCTGCATTATCATGGCCAACATCGCGGGGCCACGCATGATCTCGCCAGAGCTCGCTCACCGCGCACTTCCCGTGATCTACAGCCGCCCGATCGGGCGCCTCGGCTATGTGGCGGGAAAGTTCCTCGCGCTTCAGGTTCTCGTGGGCGCCGTCTCGTGGGTTCAGGTCTTTCTATTGTTCCTCGTGATGTGGTCGGTTCTGCCGCCGGAGCATCTTTTCCATACGACACTCTGGACCCAGTCCATACCGCTGATGGCCCGTGCCATGCTGATCGCCGTGCTCGCCAGCTTGGTTGTGTCGCTCTTCGGGCTTGCTTGTTCCGCCGCCACCAAGAACTTCCGATACGCCGTTGTCATCTTCATCGCGGTGATGTTCGGCGCGTCGTTTGTCTCCCGCGTCGCACAGGAGGTCATCTCCTCCAACATGCCGGACATCGGTCTCTTTCAGGTATTCATGACGCTGACGGACCAGCTTGTCCACAGGGTCCGCGGAGTGGTTGATCGGCCTGTTACGGGCGCGTTGCTCAGCCTTGGCGTGTGGTGCGCCGCGTCTCTGGGTTACCTGCTCTGGCGGCTTCGGCCCGTCGATGTGTACGGAGAATAACCCATGAGTATCGCCATGCCACTCATACAACTCGACAACGTCTCCCGCTGGTATGGCGAGGTGATCGGTGTGAACCGCGTCACCGTCACACTTCGTCCCGGCATCACGGGTCTTGTGGGCCCCAACGGCGCCGGCAAGACGACCCTGATGAACATGATCACGGGGATGATCCGCCCCAGCCAGGGAACAGTGCTGGTGGGCGGAGTGCCGCCGTGGGGAAGCCTGACCACGATGCACCGCATCGGCTACTGCTCTCAGGTGGACTCCTTCTTCGAGCGCATGAGCGGGCGCGAGTTCATCGAGTCGCTCCTCATGCTGCGGGGGTGGATGCGTTCCCACGCGCGCTCCGCCGCGACCCACGCGCTGGAGCAGCTCCGCATGACCCCCAACATGAACCGCCGCATCCAGAGCTATAGCAAGGGCATGCGGCAACGCACCAAGGTGGCCTTGGCCATCGCCCACAATCCCGAGATCGTCGTGCTCGATGAACCGCTCGACGGACTGGATGCCGTCGGTCGTCACGAAATGGTCGAGTTGATTCGCCTCTTCGGTCGAGAGGGCCGCAACGTCATCATCAGCAGCCACGTCCTTCACGAGATCGAGGCGATGACCAACAACATCCTCCTCGTCAGCGGGGGCTACCTGCTCGCCGAGGGCGACGTCCGCGAGGTACGCACCAGCCTCCGCAAGCACCCCAACCGCGTTTACCTGCGCTGCGCCGACCCGCGCGCCGCGGCGGTCTTCTTCATGAATCGCCCAAATATCCTGAGCACGAAAGTCGAGGAGTTGGATCATGCCGTTCTCATCGAGACCCGAGACCTTGACCTCTTCTACAGCGACCTCAACACCCTTGTCCTCGACCGGGGAGCCGACGTCAGTCTTGTCACCGTTGCCGATGAAAACATCTCCAGCATCTTCGGATACCTCGCCGGCGGAGGCGACACCCGACCCTGAAGGGCCGGGGCGACCGCTGCTGCACCAGTGGCTGGCAATGTCCAGCCTCTCCTTCCGCCGCCTGATGTGGTCGCGTAATTTCTGGATCGTGCTGGTGCTGGCGTCGCTTCCGCTGGGTCTGGCGGTCATGTTCTGCGTGGGACTCATGGCCACCATGGGCTATCCCGCCCAGCTTCCCCGGGGGGATGGCAATTTCCGGCGGTTCGTTGAATTGGTGTTCGACGCGGGGTACCTCAGCCTGGGGGTGATCTTTGCCGGCGTCGCCTTTGGCTCCAGCGCCATCCGCGAGGAGCAGGACGACCAGACCCTGCACTATTTCTTCCTCCAGCCCGCCGCGCGCTGGATCATCCTTCTGGGGAAGTTCACGGCGTTCCTTGCGTTCACCTATCCAGTCTTCCTGGTATCGCTGTTGCTGGTGCGCGTGCTGGTGCTGGCGCCGTTCGGCATCGAGGGCTTTCGCGAGCATCTGATTTCGGGATCCGAGCTGATGCGCTTCGCCCGCGAGGCCATCGCCCTGGCCGTGGGGTTGATCGCATATTCCATGCTCTTTCTCGCCCTCAGTAGCATCATCAAGAACAACGTCTATGCGCTCTTCATCTACGGGTGGGAGGTTTCCTCGCACTTCCTCCCCGATGCGCTTAAATCCTTTTCGCTGGGCTGGCACCTGCGGGAGATCGTGGGTAGCAGGCAGGAGGCTGGCGTGGTCGAGGTTCTCGCGGTTGGACCGTCCATGCTTCAGGTGGTTCTTGTCCTGTCGCTCACCCCTGTCATCTGCGGCGGCGTGGCGGCGCTGATCTTCTCCCGGCGCCAGTGCCTCTACGGAACCAACTGACCAACGCCACGGGGTCATCCCCATTGCGTTGACACGCCAGAATCGAACCCCATCTTCTATACCGCCACCGGGAATGCCCCGGTGGAGTCAAAGGCGTATGGACGGCACGGATGGCGGCGCTCTCGCACCACGAAATCACGATGTTTCTGCTCGCGATCGCCGTGTTGCTCGGCGTCGCGCGGATTCTTGGCGAGATCGCCAGAGTGCTCCACCAGCCCGCTGTCTTGGGCGAAATCCTCGCTGGCGTCCTCTTGGGCCCGACGCTCTTTGGCAGGCTCTATCCCGAGCTTCAGGCGAGCCTTTTCCCTCTCGATGGCCCCCAAGCGGTGGCGATGCAAGGGCTCTTTCTGGTCGCCGTCACGCTGTTCCTCCTGGTGGCGGGGATGGAGGTCGATCTGTCCGTCGCCTTCCGTCAGGGCAAGGCGGCGATCAGCGTCGCGTTCTTTGGCATGATCGTGCCCTTTGCCCTCGGCTTCGGCTTTTCATGGTTCTTCCCCTGGCTGTTGATGGCGGTGGAGCCCGGCAAGGAACTGGTCTTCGCGCTTTTCTTCGCCACGGCGCTCTCCATCTCCGCGCTCCCGGTCATTGCCAAGATTCTGAAGGACCTCAATTTGATCAAGACCGACATGGGGGTGATCATCATCGCCTCCGCCACGGTGAACGACTTGTTGGGGTGGATCATCTTCGCGGTGGTCCTTGGCATGATGGGAACAGGCCAGAACTCGCTCAGCCTGGGGATGGTCATTGGGCTGACGCTGCTGTTCACCTGCGGCATGCTTACGGTGGGCCGAATCATGGTGCATCGTCTGCTACCTTGGCTTCAGGCCCACACAAGCTGGCCCGCCGGGGTGCTGGGTTTCGCGCTGACCGGTTCCCTCGTATGCGCCGCCTTTACAGAATGGATCGGAATTCATGCGATCTTTGGCGCGTTCATTTTCGGCGTGGCGCTCGGCGACTCTCGCCATCTCAGGGAGCGCACCCGCGCGACTCTCGACCAATTCATCTCGTTCATTTTCGCTCCGCTCTTCTTTGCCAGCATTGGATTGATGGTGGACTTCGTCAGCAACTTCAACCTGATCGCTGTGGTCGTCGTGTTCGTGCTGGCGACAATCGGAAAGCTCTCTGGCTGCTATTGGGGCGGGCGGCTTGCGGGGCTGGACAAGCGCGAGTGCTGGGCCATCGGCTATGCCCAGAACGCACGCGGAGCGATGGAGATCATCCTCGGCCTGCTGGCATTGCAATTCGGTGTCATCGACGAACCCATGTTCGTCGCCCTCGTCATCATGGCGCTCGTCACGTCGATGCTCGCGGGCACGCTGATGCAGAAGGTCCTAAAGCGCGCCAAGACCAATCACTTCTCCGATTTCCTGTCATCCAAGGCGTTCGTTCCGGATCTAAATGCCTCCACGCGCGACGCAGGAATCCGGCGCCTCGCGGAGGCGGTTTGCGCTGGCACAACGCTCGACGTGGAGAAGATCACCAACGCCGTGCTCGAGCGCGAATCGCTGATGCCGACGGGCCTTCCCAATCGCATCGCCATTCCACATGCGCGTGTCGCCAACCTGACGCGCCCGATTATCGCGGCGGGGCTCTCGCACGAGGGCATCGACTTCGACGCGCCAGACGGCCATCCCGCCAGCCTGATTTTCCTGATCCTCACGCCCGACAACGATCCGTCCGCCCAGCTCCAGATTCTCTCTGGCATTGCCGGCGTCGCCAAGAGTCCGGCCCTCGTGGACGAACTACTCCATGCGCAGAACTTCACGGAGTTGCTGGCACTGCTAAAGGCGCGCGACGAAATCCTTGGCGGCCAACCCGCCGCCGCGCATTAACCCGTCGTCCTTAGCCCGCTCGCGATCGCGTTTACCGAGAGTAGCACGCCGGGGAGCAGCGCCTCCGCCCTCTTCGTGTCACCCGACGCCAGATAACCACGCCAGTCTTTCAGCAGCGCAATCTGGTCGCGGTGCAGCCGACGCAATCCCGCGTCGCGGACGCGGATCGTCTTGAGCATCCGCGGGCGGCGGGTCTCCCTTGGCGCGGAGAACAGGCTGTCCACCATCTCGTTGGAGAGATTGTACTCTCCCAAAATGATGCCGCCGATTCGATCCCTCAGCGCGTCGTCGCCGACGAGCGACGCGTACTTTCCCATCAGGGCGAGATCCACCGACGCCAGGCTTGTCTCGGCGTTGTAGAGCGCATTGCGCAGGAATGGGCGCCGTGTGCCCTTGGACTGGAGCAGCGCGAATCCATCTGGGGATTCGTCGCGCAGGCGCTTGAGCCCCGACCCCAAGCCATACCATCCCGGCAGGTAATGGCGCGCTTGGTTCCAACTGAACACCCACGGAATTGCGCGCATGTCGGCCATGCTGCGCTTCCCTGTCCGGCGGGCGGGGCGCGAGCCGATGGTGCTCAGTTCCAGCGCATCAATCGGCGTTGCTTCTGCCCAGTAGGAAAGGAACCCGTCGGTGTGAATCAGTTGCTGATAGGACTCGCGACAAAACTCCGAGAGGCGCCCCAGAACCTCCGCCAGCGCGGTATCTTCGCCCGCCGGGAGCGTGTGCTTCATCGTCGTGGCGGTCACGCCCGCCAGCAGCAACTCCAGGTTGTAGGTCGCCGTGCCCACGTTGCCATACTTCTGCGCGATGGACTCGCCCTGCTCCGTCACGCGAAAAACGCCGTGGAGCGACCCGTGGGGAAGCGCCTCCAGAAACCGGTGCGTCGGGCCCGCGCCGCGGCTTGGCGTGCCGCCGCGGCCGTGGAAGAACTTGATGTGGATGCCATGCCTTGTGCCAACATCGGCCAACGCCGACTGAGTGCGATTGAGGTACCACTGGCTCGCCAGAAAACCGCCGTCCTTGTTGCTGTCGCTATATCCGACCATCACTTGCTGGACGGGTGGATTGCGATCCTGGAGGGCGAGGCTGCGCTTCGTCACCGGATGCGAAAGGAACTCGTCCAGAATTCCCGGCGCGCGTTCCAGATCCTCGATCGTTTCGAAGAGCGGCACCACGGGGATGAGGCACACCAGCCCGCCCTTGGCCTGGCGGACAAGACCCACCTCGCGCGCGAGAACGTACACCGTCAGCAGGTCGGAGAGATCGCGCGTCATGCTGATGATCAGCGAGCCGAGTCCCTCCATGCCGTAGGTGTCGTGATGATCGGAGAGAACTTCGTAGGAGTCGAGAACCGCCTGCGCCTCCGCGCCGAGCGTCGCCTTGCGCGGCGCGATGGGACGCGGGGACTTCAACTCTTCGATGAGGAACGCCAGCTTGCGCCCGGGCTCCCACTTGCGCAGGTCCGTCTTGCCAAGGCCCGCCGCCTCCATGATCTGGGAGAGTGCGCGGTCGTGGAAATCGCTGTTCTGGCGCACGTCGAGCGCGGCGAGGTGCAGTCCGAAGACGCTGAAGATGCGCTCCACGGGGAGTACGTCCTGCGTCGCAAGCCGCGACGCCCCGACATCGTGGAGCGACTGGCGCAGCAGCGCGAGGTCGGCCGCCACTTCCGCCTGCACGACGTAGCCACCCTCGCGTCCCTCTCGCGCGGCCGCGACGCGCATCCGCATCAGCGCGGCAAACTGGCGCCAAGGCTCCTGGCGGTGGGCCTGTGTTCGCCGCTCGCCTTCGGCGCCCACCATCGCCACCAACCGCGCGATGCCGCCAAGCAGATACGGCGGCGGCTGCACGTATGCCCGCGAAAGGCTCATGCGGTCGCTCAAGCCGTCCAACTGCTTTAGCAGCACGTCGAGCGCCGCGTGGCGCAGCCTCTCCAGCGTCTCGCGCGTTACCTGGGCCGTGACGAGAGGATGCCCATCCCGATCGCCGCCCACCCAGTTGCCAAGGTTGAGGCGGGGATAGCTTTCCGGTGTGGCAAGTCGCGCGGGATCGAAGCCCGATTCCTTCCACGCCTGCTTTAGGCGCAGGTCCAGCCGGTGGATCACCGTGGGGATGATGTCGCGCAGGTAGTAGAGGACGTTGTTGAACTCCGAGGAGATGTCGGGCTTCTCGAAGAGTATCTCTCCCGTGCGCCACAGCCGCTCCAGCGCCGCGCGGATCTGCTGGTGGATTTCCTCCCGCTCGGCGGGTGTCCACATGCGATTCTCCAGCTCCACCAGGTGAAGGTACAGCGCGCGGTGAATCTGGAGTACGGTCGGGCGCTTTGCCTCGGTGGGGTGCGCCGTCAGCACCGGCTCGATCTCCATCCGGCGGAGCGCCGCGGCGATGTCGGCCTCGCCGAAACCCAACTCCTTCAACTCGGCGAGCGACTGCTGCCACAGACCAGGCTCATCGCTCGATGTCTGCATCGTCTCGCGAAGTCGTCGCGTCTGGATTGCGGCGTTTTCCTCCACCAGGTTCAGGAGCTGGAACGCGATCGAGAGTGCATGAATCTCGTGGATCGGCATCGTGGCCGCGGGTTCCGAATCCGTCTCTGGCGCAAGCCAAGGGAGCGACCGCGCGATGTCTGGTTGACCGACGGCGGTGAGGACTTCGCGGAAGCGTTCCAGAAGGAACTGAAAGTCGCGGTCGATCTTCTCGAAAGTCAGCGCTCCGATGTCCGCGGTGGGCGGCGTCACAGCGGGGGGGGAGGCCAGCGGGGTGGGCATCGTTGTCATAGTTCAAGGAAAGGGCCGCTGCGCGGGAAGCTTCAACCCCAGAAACAGTCCCACTGTCCAAATTTGGGTGAGCCTACCCGGGATTTTCGCCTTTCCCCCGGGGATGGCTAGTGACCTCCTCATTGGAGTCGAAAAGTTCCCCACGAGGTTGCCAAATGGCCAAGCGCGCTCATGAAGTTGAGTATGTAATTCACGGTTCCGAAATGCAGTTCGTGGAGATCGTCCTGGATCCCCAGGAGACCGTGGTCTCCGAGGCGGGCGCGATGATGTTCATGCGCAGCGGCGTGGAGATGGAAACCAAGCTGGGCATCGGCGAAGACAAGGGGCTCATGGGTAAGCTCCTTGGCGCCGGAAAGCGCATGCTCACCGGCGAGTCGCTCTTCCTTGCGCACTACACCAACAAGACCAACCCCGGCAAGACGTCCGCCGGATTCGCCGCCCCCTATCCCGGAAAAATCATCCCGCTCGATCTTTCGCAGTACGGCACGATGCTCTGCCAGAAGGACAGCTACCTCTGCTCGGCGCTGGGCGTGAACGTGTCCATCGCCTTCACAAAGCGATTCGGCGCAGGGATTTTCGGCGGCGAGGGATTCATCCTGCAGAAGCTCGAGGGTGACGGCCTCGCGTTCATCCACGCTGGCGGCACGGTGCATCACTTCGATCTCGCGCCGGGCGAAACGATCCGCGTGGATACCGGCTGCATCGTCGCCTTCCAGCAGGGCGTCAACTACGACATCCAGTTTGTGGGCGGCTTCAAAAGCGCCCTTTTTGGCGGAGAGGGGCTATTCTTCGCAGTGCTCACGGGACCCGGCCGCGTGTTCCTCCAGTCGCTTCCCTTCTCGCGCCTCGCGGGGCGCATCTTCGCCGCCGCGCCACAGGGTGGAGGCAGAGCCCGTGGAGAAGGCTCCATCCTTGGCGGCCTTGGCGGACTCCTGGATGGGGACAATCGCTAACCCATGGCATCTCGCGACTTCCTCTCCCAGCACTGCGCGCCGACCGGATCGCCGGTGGCTCTCGATTACAGCCTCACCGGGATTGACTCGGCATTTGTCGCCACGATGGAGCCCGCGATGCAGGCGGCGTTCCTCGCGATGGAGTCCCTCGAATCGGGCGCCATCGCCAACCCCGACGAGGACCGCATGGTCGGGCACTACTGGCTGAGGGATTTCGCGCGAATCCCCGACGAGTCCCTGCGCAAGGACGTCATCGCGGAGGACGTGCGTCTGCGCGGCCTCGTGAAGAATATCCACTCCGGCGGCCTGCATCCTCCCGCCGCGGACCACTTCGAGAACCTTCTCGTAATCGGCATCGGCGGCAGCGCATTGGGACCACAGCTCGTGGCCGACGCGCTGGGCAAGGATTCAGGCGACCGCCTGACGCCTTACTTCCTCGACAACACAGATCCCGAGGGCATCGCCCGGGTCTTCGGACGCCTCAAGGGCGAGCTGCAAAAGACGCTCGCCGTCGTCGTCAGCAAGTCCGGCGGCACCCCCGAAACGCGCAATGGAATGCTGCTGGCGGAGCAGGCATGGCGCGCCGAGGGACTCAACCTCGCCAAGCACGCCATCGCGATCACGGGCCGGGGGAGTAAGCTCGACCAATATGCCGAGCGTCAGGGATGGATCGCGCGCCTTGCCATGTATGACTGGGTTGGCGGGCGCACCAGTGTCATGTCTGCGGTGGGCCTTCTCCCCGCGGCGCTTCAGGGGATCGACATCGACCAGTTCCTGATGGGGGCGCGAGAGATGGACGAGGTGACTCGCTCCCGCGTGACGGTGGAAAATCCCGCCGCGCTGCTCGCTCTCTTCTGGCATCGCGCCACCAACGGCAGGGGAGAGAAGGACATGGTGGTCCTCCCTTACAAGGACCGCCTGCTTCTGTTCAGCCGCTACCTCCAGCAACTCGTCATGGAGTCCCTGGGCAAACAACTGGACCTCTCCGGCAAGCGCGTGGAGCAGGGCATTTCCGTCTATGGCAACAAGGGCTCCACGGACCAGCATGCCTATGTGCAGCAGCTTCGCGACGGCGTGAACAACTTCTTCGCGGTCTTCGTGGAGGTGCTCGCCGACGGGGACGCGGAAAACTTCGAGGTCGAGCCCGGCGTTACGGCGGGGGACTACCTCTCTGGATTCTATCAGGGCACGCGCCGCGCGCTGGCGGAAAACGGCCGCTCATCCGCGACGCTGACGATCGAATCGGTCACGCCGGAGACCCTTGGCGCGCTGATCGCGCTCTTCGAGCGCGCCGTTGGCCTCTACGCGACACTCGTGAACATCAACGCCTACCACCAGCCCGGCGTCGAAGCCGGGAAGAAGGCCGCCGCCGAGGTGCTTGCGGCGCAGGCGAAGCTCATCGACGCGATCAATTCCGATGCGGCAGTGCGGTCGGCGGAGGAATGGGGAACAGTGGCCGGCGTCGATTCGGAGACCGCATACATCGTGCTTCGCCATCTTGCGTTCAATGGCCGAGGCGTCGCGATATACGGCCGCACACCATCCACCGCGCGATTCAGTCGCGCCGTATAGACGCGGCGGGCGGGGGTTCCGCCTCCATCCCGGCGCGGGTTTTGCCCGCCCATCGCTTCGCCACGCTCTGCACCAGAACCAGAACCAGAAGCAGCCCGGTACCGACGAGGAGCTGCGACGCCTGCCACTTGATGAAGCCGCTACCCAATAATCCGAACAACAGCGTTTGCGGCACGAATCCCACCAGATTGGCAAGGCAATAGCTCCTGAAAGGAACGCGGCACACACCGCAAATCAGGCTGGTAACCGTGGGGTTCGTGAAGGGCAGGATGCGCAGCGTCAGCGTATATCGAAACGCATTTTCCGCAAAGCTCCGCGAGAGGCGCTTCAGCCGCTTTCTGCCGAGGCGACGCCGCACGGTGCTCTTTAGCAGCGACCGGCCAAGCGCATAGCCGATCGCTCCGCCGATCATCTGGGCCACCATCGACACCAGAATTCCCACCAGCGCGCCATAGATGCCGCCGCCGACCAGCGCGATCACCGAACGCGGAAGCCCAATGGCCATCAGCAGCGCTCCGGCGCCTATGAACGTCCCATAGCTGCGCAGGCGTCCGAGGATCGAATCATCGGGATGAAGGAACTCCCGCATGTCGCTGATCGATGCGAAGCGCGATGCGTATATACCAACCGTGACAATCACCGCGATGACCAGCGAGAGACGGAGAATGTCCTTCGCCAGGAGCCTGCGCCGAGTGCGGCGCTCGTCGCGGAACTTGCGTTGTTCCCCGGAGGAGGGCGTCATTTGGCTTGGCGGACCCGGTAGCGCAGGGCGCGCCGCTTCAGCCACCAGACCCCGGCAAGATCCGCGAGTCCAACCCACAGGCGGCTGTTGATGCCGCCGCCATACTTGCTGGTGCCACTTCGGCGGGGGCGATGGTTCACGGGCATCTCGGCCACGCGGAATCCGCGCTGGAGAAAAAGTGCCGGGAAATAGCGATGGGCGTTGCGAAAGAATCCGATGTTTCGCAGGCAGGAGCGCCTGAAAACCCGCAGCGAGCAACCCACGTCGGAGATATTGTCGCCCAGGATGCCGCCGCGCACGCTGTTGGCGATGCGGCTGGACATGCGGCGGACCCAGTTGTCGGCGCGGTGCGCGCGAATGCCGCACATCATGTCAACCCCGCGGCGCTCGAGTTCCGCCATGACTTCGATCAAATCCTCGGGATCATTCTGGCCGTCGCCGTCCAGCGTCCCCACCAGTCGCCCGCGCGCCGCCCGCAGTCCCGCCTCCAGCGCCGCCGACTGTCCGCTGTTCGGGATCAGGTGCAGCCCGCGGAACGCGGGAGACTTGCGCGCCAGGGCGTCGATCAGTTCACCGGTGCCATCACGCGAACCATCGTCCACCATCACGAGTTCCCACTCTCCGGGAATCGCGCGGTCAAGAACCTGACGCACCTCCTCGCACACGGCGACGATGTTCTCTTCCTCATTGTAGAATGGGATCACCACGGAAAGTCGTGGTTTCTTCGCGAGAGAAAGGCTCAAGTTCGCCGTGTCCTGAATCGGATGAAAGGGAAGCATACGCAAGCGCGACGAGGAGCGAACCACCAGAACAACAGGGGGATCAATGGCACATCGCTTGGGTTTGGAAACTTTTCGTTGGCTTGTGGTAGCGAGGGGCGGGTTCGAACCGCCGACCTGTGGGTTATGAATCCACCGCTCTCACCAGCTGAGCTACCCCGCCACTGTCGAGGCGTTTCCGCTTTGGATGCCGCCTCATATAGCAAGGAAAAGAAATGGTAGCGGGGGCAGGATTCGAACCTACGACCTTCGGGTTATGAGCCCGACGAGCTACCAGCTGCTCCACCCCGCGACCGAACCTCGGCGCGTTTACTCTCGCCAAGGGGAGGAAAGCCTACCCTTTCCGCGTCACAGGTCAACGACAATTCGGCACCCGGCGGCGATTTATTTTTTCATCCCCAGACCTCAAAAGAAGGGGCCGCCCTCGCAGGCGGCCCCTATCGTCCATTCTCCCCCAACATCCGCGACTACTTCGTCAGGGCCTCCACCTCGGCCTTCTCCTTGTAATCCACGTGAATCGCCGTTTCCGCGTCGCCGCGGACGCGCTTGCCGAGGATATCCGTAATCGCGGCCTTCACTGAATCGAAGGGCTCCGTGCTTTCTTCGCGCTTGGAATCGACCCAGTAGATCGTGGCAAGCGAATCGCCCGCCACAATGGCGGACTTGCCCGGGACCTTCGCGGCCTCCACGGCCTTGCGGTCCTCCTCGGGAAGGTTGTCGGGGCTGATCATGCCGAGCGCGCCGGAACGGCCCGTGGCGGCGGCGTTTGCCTTCATCTCGTCGGCAAGGCTGCGGAAATCGGCGACGGTCTGGATCGATCCAGCCTTCTCTTCCAAGAGCGCGATCGCCTTGGCCTTCGCGTCGGCGGGCTCCAAGGCAGGATCGTAGGCCGCATTGACGGCGACCAGATCGTAGGCCGCGCTCTGGCGATAGTAGCTGATGTTCTCGTCGTAGTACTTGCGGATTTCCTCTTCGCTGAGGGCACTGGCCTTGTCCGCGAGGAGCGTATCCAAATAGCGCGTCGCGACGACTGTCGCCAGCGCCAGCTCCCGCGTCTGCTTCGCGCTGTCGAGTTCGCCGAGCTTCTGGCTCTTCTTGAAGCCCTCCACGATCTCCTGCTTGCTGGAGCGCTGGCCCAGGAGCCACTTGCGGAAGGAGTCCACCGTTTCCAGATCCTTCTCTGTGGGGGCGCTGCGGCCCTCGGCGACGTCCTTGCGGACATATACCTTCTCGCCAATTGTTGCAAGAACGTCCTCGGGTTTGGCGTCTTCGCCGCGTGCAAGCACGGCGGCCTCCTTGATGGAGACGACGGCGGGATCGTTGCCGTACTTCTCAAAGAAGGCGTCGATCAGCCCCTGCCTCTTCTCGCCCTCGACGATGCTCTTGAGCTGTGCTTCGGCATCCTCGCGCGACACATAGCTCTTCGCCTGATAGCCTTCGCGCTTCACAATCTGAAAGCCGTGCTTGGTCTGAATCGGCTGCGAAAACTCGCCGTCCTTCAACTCGTTGAAGGCCGTGAGCAGTTCCTCCATCATGCTCCGCTCCTGTGTTTCGGGGCGGATGGTCCACAGCTTGCCGGGGTTCTCGTTTTCAGAGACCTCCATCGCCACCTTCTCGAAGGACTCGCCGGCTTGCAGGCGCTTGATTGCATCCTCGGCCTTGGCCTTGGCCGATTCGATCTTTGCCTTGGAGGGCACCAGAAGCAGCTCGCCCTCCGTCAGTGCGCGCGGCGGCAGGGGCATGTCCGACTTTGCCTCCGGGTCATCTTTGGGCGCCTCATAGGATTCGATGCGGGGCTTCTTCGTGGCGTCATCGAGGATTTTCATGGCGAGGTCGTCGCTTCCGCCAAGGGCAGCGGCGATGGACTCCAAGGTATCGCCTTCCTTGGCGCGGTACTCCTCGTAGGTGGAAACGTAGAGGTGCCTCATGCGGAGTTCCTCGAGGCGCTTGAACTCCTTCTCGCGGCGCGCCTCGTAGGCGGCATCGAGTTCCTCGGCGGTGGGGGGCTTGAGCTGGTCCGTGATGACCATGCGGAAGACGATCCCCTCCAGAAACTGGTTCAGCTGCTGGTCGGCCTTGGCCTTGTCCTCGTCGGTGGGCTCGACGCCCTTCTCCTTCGCTTCGGCGGCAAGCGCGTCATATACGCCAAGGGACTTCGCAAGGTCGGTCAACTCCTCCCCTCGCATTGAGGGAATTGCGTTGGCGGCAAAGCGGGCCACATAGGGGGAGCGCCGCGTGAGGGCTAGGAAGCGGAGCTGTTCGACGGTGAGCTTCTTGCCGTTGATGGAAACGATCAGGTCCTGATCGGCGAGGGGAGTCGGCGTCGGGGTCGGCTCGGCCTGAGCCCCGGCGGCGGGGGCATCCTGAGCGCGCAGATTGACTGCCGGATAGGAGGCGCATGCGGCCACCAGGGCAGCGAGGCCAAGTATTCCAAGAGCTTTACGTTTCATCGGGTTTCTCCTGATTCGTTGTGTAACGCCCGTGCATTCAAGGCGGCACAGAGGCCGGGTCAACCCGCAACTGTGTCGCGCCGGGAGGGTGCAAAAGACCCCGGCGATAGGACTGATCGCCGGGGTCGAATAGCTGACTTCGCACGATGGTCAGGCGGTTTGGCTCAATTGCGGCTGGCCATCAGGAGGTACAGGATATTGCGGAAGAGCATGATGAAGGCGATCATCAGCGCCAGCGCCGCCGGCACCACCATGTCGGTGCTGTAGCGGTGAAGCATGTTCGAGGTGTCATAGAGCACATACCCGGCGAAGAGCAGCGTGGAGAAGATGGCCAGGCCGATGGATAACATACGGACCTGCATGCCCATCATCTGCATCACGATGGCGACCACGACCGCGCCCAGCAGCAGGAACATGCCCACCATCAGGAAGCCGCCGATGAAGTTGAAGTCCTTCTTGGTGATCAGCACGTAGGCCGAGAGCCCACCGAAGACAAGCACCGTGAGACCGAGTGCCTGAAAGATCACCGCCGGGCCCGCGACCATCATCGCGTAGGCAAAAAGGTTGACCGAAAGAATTCCGAAGACCGCCGCAAATCCGTAGAAGCCGACCAAGTTCAGCCCCTTGACCATTGAGATCGCATGAGCCCCTATCGAGGCGCCCACGATCAGCAGGAGAGCGACGAGCGGCGGGATGTTCATCGATAGCATGCCAAGGGTGCTTAATCCCGGGATCGGAGTCCCAGCCATATGAGCCAAGGCCCCAAAGGTGAGGGCGCCCGAGATCGTGGCATAGGCCAGTATCCCGGAAAACATCATCAGGTAAACCTTACGGATAAAAGTCAGGCGCTCGCTCGTCGGCGCTTGGGAGGCCGGATAGACTGCGACGCCGTCTGGTCGCATTGCCGAGTAACTCATGGGTGCGTTGTCTCCTGTCGTAGATTGGGGTAGGTGCGTGGCATTGGTACACCCTTGCATCGCCCCCTACTGAGGCGAGACCCTGCCGCCGAGGGTCACTCGATGGCAAGC
>Ga0105049_10003664_pt1 | contig 18123 bp, 16 predicted proteins | sample MAT06_FD_78087 | JGI IMG/M metagenome (GOLD analysis project Ga0105049, IMG submission 78087) | Freshwater microbial communities from Lake Fryxell liftoff mats and glacier meltwater in Antarctica - MAT-06 | ecosystem: Environmental > Aquatic > Freshwater > Ice > Liftoff microbial mat | place...
CACCGCCCCGCCTGCCCGGGTGATCACGCGGGGTTCCGGCTGGGCGTAATGGGCGGGATGGGCCAGACACAGGCCCGCCAGCATCTCGTCCACATAATCGGCGGGGGCGTTCAGTAGCTTTTTCATCGGGGAAACCTCAGCCGGTGCTTTCTTTCAGCTTTTGCGCATAGACGTTGATGATCAGGGCGGCCAGCAGGATCAGACCGCGGATCAGGATCTTCAGGAAACTGTCGATGCTGATCAGGTCCAGCCCGTTGTTCAGCACGCCCAGCACCAACAGCCCGATGATGGTATTGCCGATCCCGCCGCGCCCGCCGAACAGGCTGGTGCCGCCGACCACCACGGCGGCAATCGCGGTCAGCAGGAAATCGTCAAAGCCGTTCTGCTGGGCCGAGCCGAAATAGGCCACCCCCAGCATCCCCGCCACGCCCGAACACATCGCGGAAATGATCATTACGGCGGCGATGACGGCGCGGACATTGACGCCGGAATACTCTGCCGCCTCGCGGTTGCCGCCGACCATGTACACATAGCGGCCAAAGCGGGTGTAGGTCAGCACGATATGGGCGACGACAAAGAAGGTGATGCAGACGATGATCGACCAGCGCAGCCCATAGAAATTGCCTGATCCCAGCGTGGTGATGAAATCGGGGAACACATAGGCGATCTGGCCGCGCACCAGCAGGGCGGATATCCCGTTGGCGATCTGCATCATCGCCAGCGTCATGATGAAGGACGGAATCCCGATCCGCGTCACGCCGAATGCGGTGATCGAGCCCAGCCCGAATGCCGCCAGCAGCGTCAGCAGGATCGCCAGCAGGCCGGGCAGGGCGACGGTCGCGATGTTCACGTAATCGGGCTGGACAGTAAAGAACGCCATCGTGATGCCGATCGCATTGGCAATGGCGGCGACCGACAGGTCGATTTCCGCCGTCAGGATCACGAAGGTCAGCCCCACCGCGATGATCCCGGTGATCGAGGCGTTGGACAGGATGTTCAGCCCGTTGGCCACCGAAAAGAACACCGGGCTTTGGGTGGAAAAGAACACGATCAAGGCGATCAGGGTGAACACCGGCGCGATGTTGCGCATCTGGTCGGCCAGAAACCGTTTGATCCCCCCCTTGCCCGTCGTCGGAACCGAAGCTGTCATCGCGCGCGTCCTTTGTTCTGCCTGTGCCGGCGGGCCATCAGGCGGCGGCCAGCAGGTCGGCTTTTTCGATATGGCCTTGGGTGAACTCACCCGCCACCGCCCCGCGCTTCATCACGGTCACCCGGTCGGCCAGGGTCAGGATCGTCTCGGGCTCGGTCGACAGGACCAGCACGGCAACCCCGCGCCCGGCCAGCGATTTCACGATCCGGATCACATCCTCTTTCGCGCCCACATCCATGCCGCGTGTCGGTTCCGACAGGATCAGCACTTTTGGCAGATGGGTCAGCCATTTGGCCAGCGCCACCTTCTGCTGATTGCCGCCAGACAAATTGCCCAGCACGATATCCGGCGTCGGCGGTCGGATCTGCAGGTCCTTGGCATGGCCGTCCGCAATCGCACGCTCGGCCTTGGGGCGCAGGAACAGCCGCCCGATCCGGTCCAGAATGGCAATCGAGATGTTCTTGTACACCGGTTCGGTCCGGAACAGCATCATCCGGCGGCTTTCGGGGACATAGGCGATCCCCGCCGCCCGCGCCTGCGACGTCGAGTGCAATCGCACCGGCTTGCCATCCAGCAGCACCCGCCCGCTTTTCAGACCGATCTTGCCGAACAGGGCGCGCGACAGTTCGATCTGCCCGCAGCCCATGAAACCATAGACGCCGGTAATCTCGCCCTTGCGCAATTTCAGGGACACATCGCGCAGGGCGCGGCCATCGCTGATGCCTTCGACCGACATCACCACGTCGCGGCTGTCATCGCTGGCCAGTTCCGCGCTCTCGCCCATATGCATGTTGACCGAGCCGCGCCCGATCATGTGGGAAATCACGCTGTCCTTGGTCAGGGTCGGGGTTTCCGCCGTCACCACCTTGGCCCCGTTGCGGAACACGGTGACGCGATCGGAAATCGCCAGCACGTCGTCCAGGAAATGCGAGATGAAGATGATGCTGCGCCCTTCGCCGCGCAACCGTCGCAGCACGGTGAACAGCCGCTCTACCTCGGGCGGGGACAGGGCCGAGGTCGGCTCGTCCAGAATGATCATCCGCGCGCCGGAAAACAGCACGCGCGACAGCTCGATCAGTTGTTGCAGGCCCACCGGCAGCGCACCGATCCGGGTCGTCGGGTCGATGTCCAGCCCCAGGCTGGCGATCTGCGCCTTTGCCTGCCGGTTCATCGACCGCCAGTCCACCAGCGCACCGGCCATGACCGGCTGCGTGCCCAGAAACACGTTTTCGGCCACGCTCAGGTCGGGCACCACCGACAGTTCCTGATGCACCATGCCGATACCGGCGGCCAGTGCATCGGCGGCAGACCGGAAATGCACCGGCGCGCCCCCCATCAGCATCTGGCCGTCAAAGCCCGCATAGACCCCGGCGATGATCTTCATCAGGGTCGATTTGCCGGCACCGTTTTCACCGACCAGGCCGTGAATCTCGCCCGGCAGGATCGCGAAATCCACGTCGCGCAGGGCGGCAATGCCGCCAAAGCGCTTGGTCACACCCTTCATTTCCAGCAGTGGCACCTGTCCGACCGGGGCCGGACCATGGGGGCCCGGGGGAACGGATGTTCCCCCGGAACCTGTCAACTGATCCTGAGACACGGGGTTATGTGCCGATCAGATCAGGAAGTTCTTCTGCAGCCACAGATGGCCCGCAGCCGTGGCCGCGGTGATGACCGGACCATCCGCCAGGATGTTGGGGGGGATGTCGGTGCCGGCCACTTCGCCGCCCACCGCCGCCGCCACGCCCGCCGCGATCGACCAGCCGTGGATACGGCAGGACGGGTTGCGCACGGTCGCCACAAGCGAGCCTTCCAGCACCGCGTTCACCGCCGGCGGCATCGCGTCGATGCCCGACAGCAGGATGCCCTCGCGGCCCTTGGCGCGGATCACGTTGCCGGCGGCCAGCGCCATGTCGTCATTGTGGAAGAACCCGCCCTTCAGATCCGGGAACCGGGTCAGCAGCGCGTCCCAGATCCGGGCCACCTTGGTCACGTCCCAATCGGCCGGCTGTTCGTCGACCAGCTCGATATTGGGATAGTTCGCCAGCACCTGCCGGAACCCTTCGGCCCGACCCTGCGCGCCGGAATGGCCCAACGCGCCTTGCGTCATCGCCACCTGCCCGGCACCGCCCATCGCCGTGAACAGCGCCGTCGCGGTGACCGAGCCCATCATGATGTTGTCGGGCGCGATAAAGGTGTGGATCTGCAACTGGCCTTCGGGGGCCATCATCGTGTCCATCGCGATGATCGGCGTGCCCGCTGCGGTCAGCCGCATCATCGGATCGTTCAACGTGCCGATGCCGAATGTCTGCACCGCGACGAAATCCCAGGCCTGGGTCGCCATGTTGTCGATGGTGGCGCGCTGCTTGGTCGCCGACAGCTCGCCGTCGAACCAGGTCATCTCGACATTCATCAGTTTGGACCAGGCTTCGGCAGCCTCTTTGCCCTGCGCGCACCAGCTGGCCTGCAGGCCCGCATTGCTCATCGCGCATTTGATCGGGCTGGCCGAGGCCATCAGTGACTGCGCCATCGCAGGCTCGAACCCGGCGGTGGCCAGCAGCGCACCGGCAACGGTCGTGGCCCCCAAAGTCTTGAACACATCACGGCGCGACAGCACGACTTCGTTCAGCTTCTCAAGCTCGTCAGACATGGATTTCCTCCCTTGGGGAATTCTTTTCACCGCGCCCGCATTCAGGTTTCTTGTTTGTTGCAGCCCGCAAACGGAGCGCGGCAAGTCGGGCTATCCCGAACCTTAGAGGCCCCGAGCTTCACCTGTCAACGGGCGTGGTTGGGTTGACCGGGCCATGCATCGGCCTGACATCAGCCTGCGGCAGGCGTTTGCAAAGAATCACGATTTTGAAATACGTTCCGTCATCCTTGCCCGGCAGGTCGCGGCTGGTCAGGCTGTCTTCGCCACTGGGGGTGCTGGCCAGATCGGGGCCAGATCGGGGCCAGATCGGAGGCTGATCGGAGGCAGCCGCCCCGGACGGAGCGGCAGACTGGTCGCGCCGTATCAGGCTGTTCTGGCGCGGGTCTGGGGCGGCTGGTATCACCCCCGGCGTGGGCCGGGTTGATCCTGCGCCATAGCCTGACGTTCAGGGCAGGGCGGGGCCCAGATCCGCGTTAAGGCGCTGGCCGCCGGCACTGTCAAAGACATGGATTTGTTCGGGTGCGATGGTGATGTTGACGGTGCTGGCGCGGTCCAGACTGACGCCGCCATCCACCACCATGATCGTGTCCTGACCGGCCAGCGACACATGCAGATGCGTATGCGGACCGGTCGGTTCGACCATCGTCACCCGCCCGACAAGGCCGCCCGCCGGGGCCAGCAACAGATGCTCGGGCCGAATGCCGATCTGGACCGGCTGACCCGGCGTCACCCGCACCGACGCCCCTATCGGCAGTTCGGTGCCATCGGCCAGCATGACCGACGATCCCGAACGCACCGTGGCGGGCAGGATGTTCATCGCGGGCGAGCCGATGAACCCCGCGACGAACAGGTTGCCGGGGCGGCGATACAGATCCATCGGGCTGCCCTGTTGTTCAACCCGGCCCTTGTTCATCACCACGATCCGGTCGGCCATGGTCATCGCCTCGACCTGGTCATGGGTGACATAGATCGTGGTGGTGCCCAGGCGCTGATGCAGGTCCTTGATCTCGGCCCGCATCTGCACCCGCAGCTTGGCGTCCAGATTGGACAGCGGTTCGTCGAACAGAAACAGCACCGGGTTGCGCACGATGGCGCGGCCCATCGCCACCCGCTGCCGCTGGCCGCCCGACAACTGGCGCGGAAACCGGTCCAGCAACGCGTCCAGGCCCAGAATGCCACTGGCGCGGGCAACCTGGGCCGCGATGTCACCCTTGGCCAAGCGGTTGATCCGCAGCGAAAAGCCCATGTTCTGCGCCACGGTCATGTGCGGATACAGCGCATAGTTCTGAAACACCATCGCGATGTCGCGGTCCTTGGGGGCCATGTCGGTCACGTCGCGGTCGCCGATCACGATCTGGCCCCAGCTGACCTCCTCCAGCCCCGCAATCATTCGCAGCAGGGTGGATTTGCCGCAGCCAGACGGCCCGACCAGCGCGACAAACGCCCCGTCGGGGATGGCCAGCGTCACCTCGGGCAGCACGTCCAGCGTGCCGAACCGTTTGCCGACGCCGTTGATCGCGACCGTCGCCATGCCCGATCACCCTTTCAGTGGATTGTCGCCGTGCCACCAGTCGGCCAGCGGATCGGACAGCAGGATGCGCTGCATCGTCTCGTCGCTGACACGGGGCAGGCTGGTGCCGGCAAGCTGGTCGTTGATGGTCAGCAGGCCATCGACCGATTCATCGACCCGCGCAAACGGGAAATCGGTGCCGAAATAGATCTTGTCGGTGATCTTGTATTCCTGCGCGCAGATCAGCGTGTTGTAGTATTGCCAGGGTCGATAGAATATCGCAGACACCTCGCAAAAGACGCGCGGCTGTTTGCGGGCGACGACGATCGCCTCTTCATGCCAGGGGTGGCCCATATGGGCCATGATGATCGTCAGATCGGGATAGCGCAGCGCGACGGGTTCGACATGGATGGCGCGGCCCATGTCAATGGGGGCATTGCGGGCATAGGTGGTACCCATATGCATCGTCAGGGGCAGGTTATTGGCCTGACAATACGCATAGACCGGGTCCAACCGGGGGTCGGACAGCGGCACACCATTGTAGATCGGCCCGAACTTGACCCCCTTCAGGCCCAGTGAGCGATGCGCGTGGTGCAACCGTTCCATGCAATCGGGGCGACGCGGATCGACATAGGCAAAACCCACGAACTTGTCAGGGTATTTTGTCACGCATGCGGCCGTCGTCTCGTCGCTGCTCTGGACGCCAATGCTATCGCCATAACCCAACGCAAAGACAATGGCACGGTCGACCCCGGCCATTTCGCCGAACAGGGTATCGGCATCGGCCTTGGGTGCCATCTCGCCCGCACGCACCCGCGAAAGCTGCTGGTGATACAGCGGCAGCACATCCTCGTCGTTCCAGATGTTCACGTGGCAATCGCAGCGGGCTCTGGATGTCATTCTGGGCTCCTTCGGGGCAGATGGTTTCAGAAACAGGTCACCAGGGGGGGCAGGCCTGTTGGTGCACAGCGCCGTGCAGCGACATCAGGAACTCGGTCAGTTGCGCACAAGTCAGGTCGGATGTCGGTGTGTCGAGGGCCACCTGCCCACGATCCAGCACGATGATCCGGTCGCAGACCTCGTGCACGTGGTGGATATTGTGTTCGATATGGATGCAGGTCCGCCCGCCGGCCTTGATCGAGCGGATGAAGTCGAGCCTCGATTCCACTTGCAACCGATCCGGCCTTGATGACTGCGACAATCAGAGACCCGGACACGGTGCCGATGACTTTGCCCGAACCGCCGAGTATCGACGTTCCGCCGATAAAGACGGCCGCAACGACGATCAGCAGATATCCCATTCCCGCCGGTGAAATGTAGGGTCCGGTATCAAGCGTCAGGATCACGCCCGCACATGCCGAAAGGCCGCCCATCAGGGTGAACAACCTGATCTTTTCGCGGTCGGTCGCGATGCCGACCACCCGGGCGACCTTGCGGCTGTCGCCGATGAACAAAAGGCTTTCACCAAAGCGATGCCGGTTCAGAATGAACCAGATCACCACGGCGAGGGCGAGCGACCAGAGGAATTGTACCGGCAGCACCCCGATCCTTCCGGCCAGAACGGCATGGACCCAGATGTCGCGGATGGTGGGAATGGCGATCGAGATGCCGCCGGATACGACGGTCAGAAACCCGCCCCAAAAAAACAGCATGGCGAGTGTGCCGATCAGGGATGGCATGCCAAGTTGTGTCATAACCAGCCCGTTCACAAAACCCATCATAACGCCGACGCCAAGCGCCAAGAACACGGCCAGAAACGTCAGATCGAACTGCTGAAACAGAATGCAGAACACATAGCCGGAAAATGCCATGGCCGATGGAAAGCTGAGGTCGATCTCTCCGGCAACCACGACAAGCGTCAGGCCCAGCGCCGCAATCAACGGCGGCGAAACGCTGGCCAGGAAACTCATGCAGATCTGGTAGCTGCTGAACGCCGCCGGCGCCGTCATCAGGAACAGAAGGATCAGCAGCGCAAACACCAAGGCAATCGCAGTCCCCTCGATCCGGAAGACCCGCGTGAAGATTGTGTCTTTGGCGTTGCCTTGGATTTGTGCCATCAAAGAACGCCGTATTTGGCATAGACATCGCGCAGATAGCTGCCTGACTTCAGCTCTCGCATCGAATGATGCTCGCCCTTGATCTTGTCGAAGGCCCGGCGCAGCACCTCGGCCTCGGCCGCCTGCGGGATCACCACCACACCGTCGGCATCGCCGAATACCAGATCGCCCGGGGCCACACGCACGCCGCCGCACAGCACCGGCACGTCGGTCGCCACGATCTGCCCGCGCCCCTTGCTGTCCAGGGGCGCGATGCCGCCGTGAAACACCGGCAGGCCCATCGCCCTGATCTCGCGCGTGTCGCGCACGAAACCGTCGGTCACGCAACCCGCAGCGCCGCGCGCCCGCGTCGCGGTGGACAGCAGGCTGCCCCAGGGCGCGATCCGGCGTGACCCGCCACAGGCGAACACCGCCACATCGCCGGGCCGCAGGTCGTCGACGATGGCAATCTCCAACTCGTACGGGTTCACGTCCGGCGCGATGTATCCTGCCTCGGCGTACAGCCCGGTGCGCGCCCGGCCGCACAGTTTCAGCGTGTCGTCCAGCGGGCGGATGCCCGGCTGCATCGCCTGATCGGTGATCCCGACCGCATCGAGCGCGTCCGACAGAAGTGCTGCGAACAAGAGGTCCCAATCCTTGGGCAAGGGGCCATTCTGGCGGGGGGTGAAGGAGTGAAACATGGGACGGACCTTTGCCTAGAAGGAAACTTTGGAAGGGGGGGTGCCGCTGGCGCCAACCAGAAAATCGAAATCTGCGCCCAGGTCGGCCTGCTGGACATGATCCAGATACAGCCGCCCATAGCCGCGATCATGCGCGGGTGGCGGCGGTTGCCAGACCGCACGGCGGCGGTCCAGTTCGGCAGCATCCACCAGCAGATCCAGCCTGCGCCCCGCCACGTCCAGCGCGATCATGTCGCCGGTCCGGATCAGGCCGAACGGCCCGCCCACCGCCGATTCCGGCGCGATGTGCAGCACCACAGTACCATAGGCGGTGCCGCTCATCCTTGCGTCCGACAGGCGGACCATGTCGGTGACGCCTTGCGCCAACAGCTTGCGCGGGATCGCCATGCTGCCAACTTCGGGCATGCCGGGATAGCCGCGCGGGCCGGCGTTCAGCATCACCAGAACTGAGTCTGCATCGACATCCAGCGCGGGGTCGTCGACCCGGGCGCGAAAATCGGCGGCGTCCTGAAACACCACGGCGCGGCCCTGATGCTGCATCAGGCGGGGGGTGGCGGCGGACGGTTTCAGCACCGCGCCGCCGGGTGCGAGGTTCCCGCGCAGCACCACCAGCCCGCCATCGGGCGTCAGTGGGTTTTCAATGCTGCGGATCACCTGGTCGTCAAAGCCGGTGGCCTTGGCGATCACGGCGCCCAGCGGCGGCCCGTCGACGGTCGCCGCATCCAGATGCAACCGCCCGGCCAGCCGCGACAGCACAACCGGCAGGCCGCCGGCATGGTAGAAATCCTCCATCAGAAAGCGGCCCGAGGGCTTGAGATCGACCAGACAAGGCACGTTGCGCCCGATCCTGTCCCAATCGTCCAGCGTGAAGGGCACGCCCAGCCGCCCGGCGAGTGCCAGAAGATGCAGCACCGCATTGGTCGACCCGCCAATCGCCCCGGTCACCACCACCGCGTTTTCAAATGCCTTGCGGGTCAGGATCTGCGAGATGCGGATATCGTCCCGCACCAGCGCCACGATCCGCTTGCCCGCCGTTTCGGCCAGCACGGACCGGCGGCTGTCGGCGGCGGGGATCGATCCGTTCATCGTGGGCGCGATGCCCATGGCTTCGGCGATCGAGGCCATGGTGGACGCGGTACCCATCGTCATGCAGGACCCGGCCGACCGGCTCATCGCCGCCTCGGCCGCGTCCAGGCCCGCCTTGTCCAGCGCGCCGGTGCGATAGGCGTCGTCCAGCCGGAACACATCGGTGCCGGACCCCAGCACCTGGCCCTGAAACCGCCCGTTCAGCATCGGCCCGCCCGACACCAGCACCGCCGGCACATCGCAACTGGCCGCCCCCATCAGCAGGGCGGGCGTCGTCTTGTCGCAACCGGCCAACAGCACCACCCCGTCGATGGGATTGGCGCGGATGGTTTCTTCGACATCCATCGCCACCAGATTGCGGAACATCATCGTGGTGGGCCGCATCAGCGGCTCGCCCAGCGACATCACCGGAAATTCCAGCGGAAAGCCCCCCGCCAGCAGCACGCCACGTTTCACATGCTCGGCCAGGTCGCGCAGATGGCGGTTGCAGGGGGTCAGTTCGGACCAGGTGTTGCAGATGCCGATCACCGGGCGGCCATCGAACAGTTCCGGGCCGAACCCTTGCGCCTTCATCCAGCTGCGCGGGATGAAGCCGTATTTGCCTTCGGTCGCGAACCATTCGGCGCTGCGCAGCGGTCTGGCGGTCATTTGGTGATCCCCGAGGTGATGCCGGTAACGATGTGGCGCTGAAACAGGATAAAGGCGACGACGGGCGGGATCGCGCTGATCAGCGATCCGGTCAGGATGATGTCATTGTCCATCGCATTGGCCCGCACGCCCTGCAGCGTGGCCACGCCGACGCTGATCGTGCGCATCGCCGGATCGGGCAGCAACAACAGCCCGATCAGCAGGTCGTTCCAGGTGCCCAGAAAACACAAGACCCCGACCGTCACCAGCGCGGGTCCTGCCATGCGCAGCATGATCAACGTATAGATCTGCCAGTAGGACGCGCCATCGACCACCGCGCTTTCGGTCAGTTCGTCCGGCAGGGCGCGGAAAAAGCTGGTCATCAACACCACCGAAAACGGCGTGGCCAGGGCGGCATACATCAGTATCGGCCCCCACCAGGTGCCGATGCCGCCCAGTTTGGCGATGTTCAGATAGTTGGGCAGGATCGTCGCGGCCAAAGGCACCGAGATCGCGGCGATGATCAGCGTATAGACCAGGCCCGAAAACCGGAATCCCAGTTTGGAAAACGCGAACCCCGCCATGCTGCTGGCCAACAGCACGATCACCGTCGCGCCAATCGACACGATGGACGAATTCAGCGCGTAAAGCAGCACCGGCATCCGGTCGAATATCACCAGCCACAACCCGCCCACCCCCATGTCGCGGTGCACTGCCAGCGACCGGATCAGCAGGAACCCAAAGGGGAACATCGACAGCGCGGCCACGGCGAACACCACGGCCGAGGTCGGCCAACCCGCAGCGGACCCGACCCCGGCCCTGCGATGGCGCAGCGGGCGGGCGGTCATGCATCCGCCTCCACCCGGGCCAGGCGGCGCACGATGGCGATCACCAGCAAGACCAGCAGCATCAGGCTGATGCCGATGGCGGCCCCGGGCCCAAAGGCTCCGGTCGACAGCGCCCGCCGCCAGACCGCGAATTCCAGCGTCATGGTGGCCGAACCCGGCCCGCCTGCGGTCATCACATAGATCAGGCCGAATATCCCGGTGGCGGATGCAACCATGGTGATGATGAACACGAATTCCACGAACCGGCGCACTGCGGGCAGGATGATGGATACCAGGATCCGCGTTTCGGACGCGCCGTCGATCCGCGCGGCCTCGATGGTGGATCGGTCGACGGTGGACAGCGCGGTCAGGAAAATCACCGTGTTCACCCCAAACACGGCGGCGTTGAAGGTGAACAGCAGCGCGATCAACGCGGTGGATGGCCGGGCCAGCCAGTTCATCGCCAGCACGTCCAACCCGATGGCCGACAGCAGCCCGTTCAGCGGCCCTTCGTTGGCAAAGGTTTGCCGCGCCACGATGCCGATCACGATCCAGGACAAGGCCGTCGGTGCAAAGATCAGTGTGCGCATCAGCCCGCTCAAGAGCGGTCCCCGGCTGAGCAGATAGGCGGTGACAAAGGCCGGGATCATGCCCAGCGGGATCGACAGCAGGATCAGGCAGGAATTGATCATCGCCTGTTTCAATTCGGGGTCGCGCAGCATGTTGACATAGTTGCGCAGGCCGACCCAACGGGCGGTGGCCCCGTTCCAGTCGGTGAAACTGTAGTAGATGGCCTGCGCCAGCGGGATCACCGTGATCGCCAGGACCAGCGCGATTGCGGGCAGCGCGAACAGCAGTCCAGCCCGGCGCCGGGCGCGCGCCAGGTCCGATCTGCCCGGCCGTCTGATCTGCGGGTGGGTTGCCAACGGTTGCCCTTTCGCCCGGCGGCACCCTTTGCGGGATGCCGCCGGATCGTCGCCTCAGTTCGCGTTCAACCCGTAATTCACGTTCTTCTGGTCGTCCGGCATCGACGCAAACGCTGCATCTGCCGCCGCCAGCGCATCCGCCGGGCTGACCTCGCCCACCAGCACCAGCGCCATGTTGCGCACGATGGCATCCGTCACCGGCGGCTGGCTGAAATTGTCGAACATCGGATAGCCCTGCCAATCGGGCGCGGTGCTCATTGCCACCAGTTCGTTGATCAACGGGTTGGTGGTGGGGAAACCGGCGCGGGTCGGTGCGGTGATGCCCGCCATCAGCGACTGGCCCGCATCGCTGAGGACATAGGCCAGGAACGCGCCTGCGGCGTCCTTTTGATCGGAATAGTTCATCATCACCAGACCACCCCCGGCCAGCGAAATGATGTTCTGCATCGGCGTGTCGGAAAACGGCGGGATCATGATGCCCAGATCGTCGCCCATCGCCGCCGTCAGATCGGGAATCGTCCACGAGCCCGAGCTGAAATACATCGCCGCCCCGCCAGCCGCGAACTCGGCCTGCGTGTCGGGATGGTTGAAGGCGTCTTCGTTGATGCAGCCCGCCGCATACAGGGCGTTCCAGCGTTCCAGTTGCGATAGCAGCGCCGGGTTGGAATAGGCCAGCGTGCCGTCATAAAGCCCGTTCCACTGGTCGATCGGCAGGGCCGTGGCCAGATAGGCAAACTCGAACAGCGGCTGGAACTGTGCTTCGGACGTGGAGGGGCCGTTGATGATCGGCAGGATGCCGGCGGTCTTCAAGGTCGCGCAGGCGGCGGTCAGTTCGTCCCAGGTGCGGGGCGGGGTGATGCCGTTCGCCGCCAGGATCGCCTTGTTGTAATAGCCGTTATACCACTGGTTTTCGGTCGGGACGGCGTAAAGGATGTCGGTCTTGTCGCCGCCCTCGGCATAGTAACTCGTCCCGATGGATGACGCGATGTCGCCAGCCGCCACGTAGGTGCGCAGGTCTTCCAGATAGGGTTTGTAGGGCGTGATGTAGCCGCCCGCCCACATCGTCGCCAGATCCGGCCCCGAACCGGTCACCGATGCGGCCAGCAGCGCGGTGAAATAGGCGTCATTGGGCTGTTCGACGATGTCGATGGTGATGCCCGGGTTCGCGGCCACAAACCCCTCGGCCAAGGATCGGACAAGGCAGTTTTCCGTCGGGCAAGAACCGTTGTGCCACAAGGTCAGCACCGTATCCTGCGCCATCGCCGACCCGCTGCCGCAGATCAGGGCCAGAACCGAAGTCGCCGCAATCGAGACTATTTTACGTTCCATGATGCATCCTTTCGCAGATGTGGCACCCGTCGATCCGTGACCCGGACGACCGGCAGACGCGCCCCGATCCGGGCACAGGTTCCCTCTCGTAATTGCATCCAGTGAAATTATACTTGCTTCTGGTGCAACTCTTGCTAGGGTTAGGGAACAGGCGGATGTCTGTCAAGCGGCTTTGGGGTTTTGGGGGTGCGGCATGGCCAGACGGGCAGAGCTTGCCAATTACGCATTGGACTCGGTGGACCGGATGGCATCGGTGCTGCATGCATTCGAAGCGGCGGCCGAACAGTCGCTGGAGCAGGTGGCGCGCGCGACGGGGCTGAACGAATCCACGGCGTTGCGCTATCTGCTCAGCCTGTGCAAGCATGGCTTTGTCGAGCGCAGTGACGATACCGGCCTGTTCCGGCTGGGGCTGGGGCTGTTCCGGCTGGGCACCTTGGCGATGGACAGCCGCGACGTGTTCACCCTGGCCGATCCGGTGATGGACCGCCTGCAGGCCCGATTCGGCGAATCGGTCAATCTGGCGGCGCTGCAACAGGGTCAGGTGGTGCTGATCCGCATCCTGGGGCGGCCCGATTCGCTGCGGAAAGAGGGCAAGGTCGGCGAAATCGACCCCTGGCACGCCACGTCGCTGGGCAAGGCCATGCTGGCCGCCCTGCCCCTGGCCGAAGCGACCCGCATCCTGACCGGCGTCCCACTGCCCCGCCATACCCCCAACACCCGCACCGATCTGGACGCATTGGTCCGCGAATTGGGCAGCATCCGCCTGCTTGGCTATTCGGTCGATGATGAAGAGGTGGTCGAGGGGCTGCGCTGCGTCGGTGTGGCGATCCGGGGGCCCAAGGGGCAGGTGCAATACGGGCTTAGCCTGTCGGGTCCGAAAAGCCGGATGACCTATGCCCGCATCCAGGAAATCGGCGCAGTTCTGATCGCAACAGCGGCCGATCTGTCGCGCGACCTTGGCGGCCAGCGCGACCCCACGCGGCGACACGGCAACGAATGACACTGGCGGGTTTCGACAAACCCTGCTAGTTCCTTGAATGAAACAACGATTGCATCAGGTGCAATAATGGTTCAACTACAGATGAAGCGGCCAACGCTGACGGGGATCGATTCGGTTGACCGGCCCGGCCTGCGCATCGCCGGTGCCGGCGATGCGGCGGCACTGGGGCGATTGCTGGGCGCGGCCTTTCCCGATCATACCTGGTCGGCGGACCGGGCCCGCAGCGATCTGCTGGATGAACCGACGGTGGTGGCCACCTACGTCATCGACGGGCCGGATGGCCTGATCGCCACCGCCTCGGCCCGGGCGCATCCCGGGTTTCCGGGCGCGGGCTATGTGCATTGGGTGGGCGTTGACCCGCACAGGCGGGGGCAGGCGTTAGGTACCACGGTGATGGCCGCAGTGATGGCCCGCTTTGTGGCGGCTGGTTTGACCCGCGCCATGCTGGAAACCGACGACCCGCGCCTGCCCGCGATCACGTCCTACCTCGCCCAGGGCTATGTGCCGCATTACCCCGATGACAGTCATGTATCGCGCTGGTCGGCGGTGTTCATGGCGCTGGCCGCCTGGCGGCGCGGCAAGACGGGGGTTTAGGCGATGGCCAGCGGCAACCAGATCGGGGTCGGCATCGTCGGCGGGCGGCGCGGCACCGGGCATGCCTTGGCGATTGCGTCATCCGGCGGGCGAATGCGGTTTCAGGGCGTGTTCGACCCGATTGCGGCGACGTCGGACCAATTCCTGGCCGAGCAGGGCCATGGCAAGGCCTATCGCAGTTACGAAGAGGTGGTCGCCGATTGCGACCTGATCATCCTCGCCTCGCCCCAGCAATACCACGCGCCGCAGGCCGCGATGGCGCTGCGTGCCGGCGTGCATGTCCTGTCCGAAGTGCCCGCCGCCGTCAGCATGGAACAGGCGCACATGCTGCTGGCCGCCGCGCGCGAAAGCGATGCGATGTATATGATCGCCGAAAACTACTGCTATTTCCGCGAAAACCTGATCGTCGCCGCGCTGGCCCGCAGCGGGGCGCTGGGCAAGCTGTATTTCGGCGAGGCAGAATACCTGCACGAGATGAAAAGCTGGCACAGAACAGGTGGGGGCCCGAATGGCGGCGCACCGTCCTGGCGGTATTTCTGGCAGGTGGGCAAGAACGCGATCACCTATCCGACCCACAGCCTGGGGCCGCTGCTGCAATGGATGGATGACCGGATCGTCGCCTTGTCCTGCATCGGCACCGGGCGCTGGACCAATCCGGAAAACGAGATGGAGGATACCGTCACCCTGTCCGCCCGCACCCGCAAGGGCGGGCTGATCCGGATGCGGCTGGACCTGCTGTCGAACCGCCCGGAAATCCATAACTACTATTCCCTGCAGGGCACCGGCGGCGCCTATGAATCCGGGCGCGGGTTCGGCGACAAGCCGCGCCTTTATCTGCAAGGCGTGTCGCAGCACAATCACTGGCGCACGCTCGAGGATGCAGCGGGCGACCTGCTGCCGCCCCGCTATGCCAACCCGCCCGCCGGGGCGGGGCATTGGGGGTCAGACGCCTGGCCGCTGCTGGACCTGCTCGAGGCGATCGAGACCGGCAATCGCCCGCCGCTGGACATCTATGCCGCGCTGAACATGACCCTGCCCGGCATCATCAGCGAACAGTCGATTGCCGCCGGAGGTACATGGATGGCCGTGCCCGACCCGCTGACCATGACCGCCGGAATCGGCGTCAACCCGGGCCGCGAAATGCCGCTGGCGTAAGCTTTGCTTGTGCAGCGCATGGCTTCCTTTCATAACCCGCTGCAAAGGGTTGCCTGACGGGATGCCATGAAGATCACTGCGCTGAAGACGTTTCTGGTGCCACCGCGCTGGCTGTTTCTCAAGGTCGAGACGGACGAAGGCATCACCGGCTGGGGCGAGCCGGTGCTGGAAGGCCATGCCGAGACCCTGGCGACCAAGATCGCCGAGATTGCGCCCGGCCTGATCGGTCTGGACCCGCGCCGGATCGAGGATATCTGGCAGATGCTGTACCGCAACGGCTGCTATCGCGGCGGCCCGGTGTTGATGAGCGCGCTGTCGGGTATCGACATCGCGCTGTGGGATATCAAGGGCCGCGCGCTGGGGGTGCCGGTGCATCAACTGCTGGGCGGGCCGGTGCGCGACCGGGTGCGCAGCTATCGCTGGGCGGGCGGTGACAGGCCGACCGACCTGATCGCGGGCGTGCGCGCGGTGCAGGCGCAGGGCTTTGACGCGGTCAAGTTCAACATCTGCAGCGAATTGCAGATCGTGGATACCTATGCCCGGGTCGATACCATCATCCGCAATCTGTTCGACCTGCGCGCCGCTGTCGGCAGCACGATGGATCTGGCCTTTGATTTTCACGGTCGCGTCCATGCGCCGATGGCGCGGGTGCTGTTGAAGGAACTGGAACCGCTGCGCCCGATGTTCGTCGAGGATGCGGTGGTCAGCGCGATGGTCGAGACGATGGCCGACCTCGCCCGCGCGACTTCGATCCCGCTTTGCATCGGGGAACGCCTGCATTCGCGCTATGATTTCAAGCGGGTGTTCGAACTGCGCGCCGCACAGGTGATCAATCCCGATACCGCCCATGTCGGCGGCATCTCCGAAATGGTGCGGATCGGCCATTGGGCCGAGGCCTATGACGTGGCGCTTGCCCCGCATTGCCCGCTGGGCCCGATTGCGCTGGCGGCCTGTCTGCAGGTGGACGCGGTCTGCCACAACGCCTTTATCCAGGAACAAAGCATCGGCGTTCATTACAATGTCGGGGCGGATGTGCTGGACTATATCCATCCGGGCGGGATCACATTGCAGGACGGCCATCTGCTGATCCCGCAGGGGCCGGGGTTGGGGATCGAGGTGAACGAGGATCACGTGATCGAAATGGCCGCCAAAGGCCACCAGTGGCGCGCGCCGGTCTGGCGGCACAAGGACGGGTCGATTGCGGAATGGTAGGCGGGGTTCCGGGCGGCATCCATGCGGTGCTTTACGCGCTGTTTGACGCCGAAGAACGGCTGGACCGGGCCGCGATGCGGGTGCAGGTCAACCGGATGGTGGCCCAAGGGTGCGATGGCATCACCGTGCTGGGGCTGGCCACCGAGGTCGGCAAGCTGACTGTGCCCGAACGTCTGGCCGTGATCGACATGGTGGCGGACGATCTGGCCGGGCGGCTGCCTTTGTCGGTGACGATTGCAGGCAACAGCGTCGCCGAACAGGCCGCACTCGCCCGCCATGCCCGCGCCGCCGGGGCGTCATGGCTGGTGTTGCAGCCGCCGGTGGTCGGGGCCTATGGCGCGGCGGTCTATCTTGACTTCATCGCCCGGGTGGCGGCCACCACCGACCTGCCGGTCGCGGTGCAGAACGCGCCGCAATATCTGGGCCGGTCCCTGTCGCCCGACGATGTCGCCGCGCTGGCCGCCCGCGCGCCCAACCTGGCCGCGATCAAGGCCGAGGATGCCGCGACCGGCATCGCCGCACTGGCCGCCGCAGCGCCCGGGCTGATGATCCTGGGCGGGCGCGGCGGGTTGGAGATGACCGATTGCCTGCGCGCCGGGGCCACCGGCTTTGTGCTGGCCCCCGACATCGCGCCGCGCGCACGCCGCATTCTGACCCTGTGGCAGACAGGCGATCCTGCCGGGGCCGAGGACCTGTTCGCTGCCAGCGCCCCGGGCATCATGTTCGCGATGCAGTCGCTGGAACATCTGATCTGTTACGGCAAACGCATCTTTGCCGCCCATGCCGGCCTGGCGGTGCATGACCGGCAACCGGCGCAGGCCCCGACGGCATTCGGGCTGGAACTTGCGGCGCATTGGGCCAAGGGGCTGGCCGAGGATTGATCTTTGCGACAGCCGTCCTGCAGGATGGCAGCAGGCGATACCAGCGGCCCTATGGATTGACCTGTGCCGATCGGCGGTCGGTGACTGAGGTTACGGTCCTTGGATCGTCGGTGAAGCGGTTCCAGGCCAGGCAAACCCCTGAATGGGTCGATTGGCATAGCAACCTTCGCGGGTTCCCTCGGACCGGTGGCGTTCCCCCGCCCCCCTCTGTTCGCCCCCATCGCATACGTCCCGGCCGCACAAGCAGGCGAGGGCTTCTCTGCAAACCTGGACACGCTCGATATGGTCGCGTGGTCGTCGAACAAATCACCCTCCGGCAAAGCCGGTGCGGTTCAGACAGTTTCCCGATCCGCCTCACCAGAGCGCCTGCCGGTCCATGCCGCAGGCTTTGGCCGCCGTCGATCGGTTGAGGCCCTTGAGAACCAAAGCCAGCGCCAGCATC